>JAABUK010000186.1_pt1 | contig 150517 bp, 158 predicted proteins | sample 5559141 | NCBI WGS metagenome assembly JAABUK01 (sample SAMN10711869, study PRJNA513367) | rock metagenome | isolation source: Antarctica rocks | place: Antarctica: Victoria Land, Pudding Butte nord | collected 2016-01-03
ATGGTCAAGTACCGCTGGCTGTGGCCGGAAGCCTACACCGACTTTGCGACCCTGTGCCAGAGCGTCACGGGCATTCTGGCACAGGTCGGCACGAAATATGCACTTTCTTTTGCCTAACTACTTAGCAAACGGAAAAAGTCGCTCCGCGACTACGGACAAGCCACGTAGCTTGATTCTGCTCCTGAGTCGCGGAGCGACTTTCTCTGTTTACTAGTAGACCGGCACTTTTAGTGCCGGAACTCTCTCAAGGAGAACCGCCATGCGCCGCCACTTCGCCGTACCCCTGCTTCTGCTGGGGCTGCTCACTTTGCCCGCCGCCGCTGACCCACGCCCTGATATTCTGTATACGACGCGCAAAGAATTCGTGCAGGTCAGCCCGCCGCGTCAGCGCACGCTGAGTGCCATCACCTCCCAGTTCGCTTATGACCCGCTGGGACTGGAAGTGGCCTGCACTGGCTCGGAGACGCGGGGGGAGCAGACAATATACTTTGTCAAAACGCTGGATGTCCGCACCGGAAAAGAGTTGCACCTGCTGACGATAAGTGCGCCGCCGGACACGAGTGCCCGGTTCAATCTTCTGGGCTGGACGCCAAGCGGCAAGTATCTTCTGCTGGAACAACCACAGCTTAATGAAGACGGGTCGGGCGACAGCGCCACAGACCTTGTGCGCTGGGACCTAAGCGCCGACCCGCCGAAGCTGCGGCCAGTGAATACTTTGTTCACGCTGCCGGAAGGCGCACCGGTGAATGCGACATTTCGCTTTGCCTCGCCGCATTGCCGCCGGGTGCTGCTGGACTGTATTTACACCGTCAGCGGAAAACAACAATCCGCGTACCAGGTCTACGATGCCGAGCAGGGCACGTCCCGGACGCTGACCCCGCCGAAGGGCACAGACCTCTCTACCTCCTGGGCTGATGACTCTCACCTGCGGCTTGTTTGGTCAGGTTCCAACCGCGAGCAGCAGCAAATGGATGTCGTCACCGGGCAGATTAGCCCTTTATCCCCGCTAAATGTAGACCAGCCGCCAGCTTCCAAACAATTCCCCGACCTGACGCTGACCGTGGACAGGAAAGTGCAGACAGACTCCACCCACAGTGGAGGCTTCGACAGCTCACTGCTCTGGGTGCGCTGTGCGCCGCGACTGAAACAGCCCTTCAGCGTCGTCGGCGCGGGGCTGGTGATGGGAGGCGATGACCTGCAAGCGGTATGGTCGCCTACCGGGAAACAAATCGCGTTTCTCAATCGTGGGGACTTGTATGTGGCAGACGTTGCCCTCGTGCCGCCCGAGGATATGGCCGAGGAAAGACTGACACTGGGCCTGCCGCTGACCTGCCGGGAGGAGCGGGCAGTAGCTTCCTCTCAAATGAAACAGATCGGGCTGGCGATTACGCAGTATGTGCAGGACTCGGACGAAATGTATCCCCCCGCTGACAGCATTGATGACAGGCTGTTTCCATTTGTCAAAAGCCGTTCAGTGTACAGTGTCGGCGCGGTTCATTGGGCGTATCACGCGCCAGAGCACCTGAATGTGGCGGCGATGGATGCGCCTGCGGATGTGGTCATGGGAACGATGGATTTGCCGTGTGGGCAGGTAGTACTGTATGCCGACGGGCACGTTAAAGAGGCCCCCTAGCCCCCAATTCTGGGGGAACCGGAGAATTAGGAGCAAGGAATGGAGGCCTCTTACCGGGCCATCTTCAGCGTTTCCCGGACCTGATAAGCCGTGGCTGTCGCAGCCTGACCGGGCATGTGGACAGTCACGGCAATGGCGCGGGAACTTGCGTGGGGGCGGCGGGCGAACTCAAAGGCGATGCCGCGAGATTTGTCGTCGTAGAGAGTGTGGGCACTGTTGACGGAGCGCAGGTGCGGAAATCGATGCCGGATTTTGGCGAACGTGCTGCCGACGTGCAGGCCGTTTTGCGTGGCGAACGCGGGGGAAGTGACGCGGATGGTGTCAATGGTCAGGCCGGACAGGGGCTTGACGTTCGTTGCCCCATTATGCGTCGCATGAATATAGAGCGTATGCGGCTGACCGTGGGCAGCGTGAGAGGTCCACACGAAATACTCCTGCGACATCCCGGCATCGCTTCGGGTTGGCTTTGGCAAAGCCGCCAGAGTGTACTGACCGTCGGAGCCAAGCAGTGTGTGGCCAATGCGATGGCCCGGCACAACCAGATACGCATTGGGCGGCGCGGCGGAGGCGGCAGACGCAGAGCCGAGCAGCAACGCGGACAGCACAAGGGCGGCAAAAGTGTTCATCATGCTTCTAAGACGGCGGCCAGCACGGTTTGTTCCGCCTCAGCCAGCGGGCCAGGCAGGGTGCAGCCGGAGGCCATCCGGTGCCCGCCCCCGCCGTAGCGGGCGGCGATTTGAGACACATCTAAGCCCTCGCGGGAGCGCAGGGACACGCGAATCTGGCCGTCGGCCATTTCCCGGAACAGGATGCCCGCGTCCGCCCCGCGCACGCCGCGCACATAGCTGACAATCCCCTCGGTATCGGCGTCTCTCGCGCCGAGAGTCTGGAAATCTGCGGCGGTAACGTGTGTCCAGACGATTTTGCCGTCGGGCGTCTGCTGCATGGCGGCAAGCGCCGCGCCGAGCAGGCGGGTCGCGGCAAAGGTACGGTTGTCAAAAACGTTTTCGGAGATATGCGCGGGCGGCGCACCCGCTTCTAATAGTTCGGCAGCGACGCGCAGAGTGTTGGGCGTGACATTCTGAAAGCGGAACGAGCCGGTGTCGGTGATGATGCCCGTGAATAGACAAGTGGCAATGTCCGCCGTGATGGGCACGCCCATCGTTTGCAGGAGTGCATACACAATCTCGGCGGTGGAGGCGGCACGGGAGTTTAAGACGCGGATGTCGCCGAACGCCCCGGCGGTGACGTGGTGGTCGATGTCAACCACGCGCCGCGCCCGGCCAACTATCGGCTGAATGCTTGCGCCGACACGCGGCAGGTCGCCGCTGTCTACCACAAGAGCCAAGTCAAACGCGGGCGTTTCTGTGGACTGCCGCACCATTGCTGCGCCGGGCAGGAAGGCCAGGATGTCCGGCACGCCGTCTTCGGAGAGGCAGGTCACCGTCTTGCCGAGGGGCAGCAGCGCGAGGGCCAGGCCGAGCAGGGAGCCTAGCGCATCGCCGTCCGGGTTGACATGGCAGGCCAGCACAATCGTCTGGCTGTCGCGGATTGCCTGCGCGGCGTCTTCCAGCGCCCCGGCCAGCTCTTCGGGAAGGGGGTACGTCACGCGGCGTCCTCGTCTGCTTGTGCGTCCGTCTCCGCGTCTTCCTCAGAGATAATCGGCTTGGGCCGGGCGGCGTCTTCGCGGCGCACCTGCTCCATGACGTCAAACATATGGGAGCCGCGCTCAATTGCCTCGTCATATTTAAACGTCAGCGACGGCACATTAATAAACGCTTTGGACTGCTTCAGCTCGGCCCGCAGGACGCCCGACGCCCCGCGCAGGAGGTTCAGCTTGCTGCTGCGCTCTTCTTCGGTTCCGAGGACGCTGATATAAACCGTGGCCTGCTTGTAGTCCGTCGTCACTTCCACTTCGGTGATGGTCAGCAGCCCTTCCTGAAAACGCGGGTCGCGCATCTTTCGCAAGAGGATTTCGGACAGCACTTCACGGAGCTGATCCTGGAGCCGTATTTTTCGTGTGGCAGGCATAATTAATTTACACTCTCAGAGCAGCTCGATTTCCGTATGGCCCATGTCCACACGCGGATTGCTCTCAATATGGTCAATGACTTTGTCCAGAACCCGGTGGGCAAAGGAGCCGTCGGTGGCAACGACGGCTACCCCGATGGTCGCCCGCCGCCAGATGTCATGGTCGGCGACTTCCGTGGCCGAGATGTTAAATTCATGCCGCAAATGGGCCAGCAGGCTTTTCAAGACCTGCCGCTTGTCTTTGAGCGAGTTGGCTTCGTAGATGTGAAGCTCGGCGGTCAGCAGTCCAATGGTCATGGTATTGGCCCCCGCCGTCAGGCGGGGGCGAGTGGGTTACAGCGTGCGCGGGATGCGCTTCATCTCGTAGCATTCCAGCGTGTCCTGCGGACGATCTTGGACCGGTTCCTGCGGGTCGTAGCCGGGGATGAGAATGCCGCACTCGAAGCCCTGCGCCACTTCGCGGACATCGTCTTTCTCGCGCTTCAAGGTGTCTACCTTGCCGTCGAAGACCTGACGCCCGCCGCGCTTGACACGCACCTGAGCGCCGCGCACGAACTTGCCGCTTGTGATGTAAGACCCGGCAATCGAGCCGCCCGCACGCGGCAGCTTGAAGACGGCGCGGACTTCGGCGGTTCCGAGCGCGACTTCCTCGAAGATAGGATCAAGCAGACCCGCCATCGCGTCTTTGACGTCGTCAATCAGGTCATAGATAACCCGGTACTCGCGGATTTCGACGTGCTCGGCTTCGGCCAGCCGCTGCGCGGCAGGCTCGGCTTTGGTGTTGAAGGCCACAATCAGCGCCGACGACGCCGACGCCAGCAGTACATCCGAGTCGGAGACAGCCCCGACGCCCGACGAAATAAACTTGACTTTCACTTCGTCGTGCTGAATTTTGTCCAGCGACTGCCGGATGGCTTCCACCGAACCCTGCACGTCGCCCTTGACAATCAGGTTCAGCTCTTTCAGGTCGCCCTGCTTGATCTGCCGCTGTAAGTCTTCCAGCGTCACCGGGCGGCGCGTGTTCAGCTTGTCGTCGCGGTTGACAATCGCCCGCTCTCCGGCAATCTGCCGGGCGGTCTTTTCATCTTTGACCACTTCCAGGCGGTCCCCGGCGGCGGGCACGCTGCCCAGACCCAGCACCACGACAGGAGTGGCCGGACCGGCGGACGTGATGCGCTGTCCCCGGTCATCAAGCATGGCTTTGATGCGCCCGAACGTGTCCCCGGCGACAATCGAGTCGCCCATTTTGAGCGTACCTTGATCAACCAGAATAGTGGCAACCGCGCCGCGTCCCTTGTCAAGCTCGGCTTCCACGACGGTGCCTGTCGCGGGAGCGCTGGGGTCGGCCTTCGGTTCGACTTCCGCATCGGTAACCAGCAGAATGCGCTCCAGCAGGTCATCCAGACCCAGGCGCTCTTTGGCAGACACTTCCGCGACCTGCACGTCGCCGCCGTAGGCTTCGGGCATGACATCGTACTGCGTGAGCTGCGTCAGAACGTTGGTCGGGTTCGCGCCTTCCTTGTCGATCTTGTTCATCGCCACGACGATGGGCACACCGGCGGCGCGGGCATGGTTAATGGCCTCAATCGTCTGCGGCATGACGCCGTCATCGGCGGCGACAACCAGCACAGCAATATCTGTGACCTGTGCGCCGCGTGCCCGCATGGCCGTAAAGGCTTCGTGGCCGGGTGTGTCTAGGAACGTAATTTTGCGCCGCTGCCCCTTGTTCTCCGGGTCGTCCACTTCCACCTGATAGGCGCCGATATGCTGCGTGATACCGCCGAACTCGCCGGAGGCCACTTTGGCCGAGCGGATGGCGTCAAGCAGGCTGGTTTTGCCGTGGTCGACATGGCCCATGATGGTGACGACTGGCGGGCGCGTCACCGGGCCAGCGGGCTTCTGACGGGGCTTCGCGGCAACCACAGCCACTTTCGGCGCGGCGGGTGCGGCTTCGGGCGGCGCGGCGGAAGGAACAGGGACGGGATTGACGGGCGACACTGTGTTGACAGGGACTTTGTAGCTTTTTGCCAGCCGCGCCGTCACTTGTGAGTTGAGAGGCTGGTTCAGCGAGGCTAGAACGCCGAGGCCCATCAGCTTTTTCTGAATGTCGGACGCACTAACGCCGATCAACTCCGCAAAATCTTTCAGTTTGATGACATCGGGAATGTCAATCGGCTCGGAAGGCGGTATGAAAACGGCAACCGGGGACGGAGTCGCGGCGGGAGCGGCGGCAGTGCCGTTCGGAAAGACGCTTTTTGAGGCTGCTGCGCCGTTCGAGGTCGCCGTGCCGTTGGAAACAGCCGCGCCGTTGGGGGGGATCGGCTTGGCAGAAACGCGCTGACGCACGGCGGCGGCAGAAGCATCGGGCAGAGTGCTGGAAGGGGTGCGGGTCGGCTCACCCATCTCTTTAAGGATTTCCAGCAGGTCGTTATTGGTAACGTTCAGTTCTTTCGCTAGGTCGTAAATACGCACACCTGACATAAACTCTATTCACCTCTCGCAGCCTGAAGCTGCATCTTTTCATTAAATCATGACGCGGTCGCTCCTCTGAGTTCGGCGGCGGTCAATTCCGTTGGATTAGTCCCCTGCGGGATACTCTTCTTCAAGTCGTCCGCCAGGGTCGGCGGGACGGGGGCGGACAGGGAGCGTTCAAAACGCTTCTGCTTCACAGCTTTGTCAATACACTCGGCGGACGCGCACACATACGCACCGCGCCCGTTAGCCCGGCCTGTGGGGTCGGCGGCGATGCCGCCGCCGTCTTTTTCTGGGCGACGCACAACCCGCAGCAGGGTTTTCTTGTCGGACGGCTCCCGGCAGACCACACAGGTCCGCAGAGGCGTGTGGTGTGTTTTCATCGTCGTTTCCCATAGTCAGGTAACCCAGAGGAGGCCCGGCATTCGAAATGCTGGGCCTCCTTCCCTACTCTTCGTCGTCCTCGTCGTCGAAGGCTTTCAGCATATCGGCGGTGATCATCACTTCGTCGCCATAAGCCACGGCGTCGCCTGTCGGCAGGGTCGCGGCGTCGTCACCGGCCAGCATTCCCGAGGCCGTGCCGGAGGCTTCGCGCTCTTCGGCTTCCACTTCCTCGGCGGCGCGGGTGAACGCCGCTTTGGCTTCCTGCGACTCGGAGCGGATGTCAATGCGCTGACCCGTCAGGCGAGCGGCCAGGCGCACGTTCTGGCCGGATTTGCCAATCGCCAGCGACAGCATGGCGTCAGGAACCAGCACAAAGCAGGACTTTTTTTCTTCGTTGACCCGCACCTGCACGCTTTTAGCCGGAGACAGGCTCTCAGCGACAAACTGCTTTACATCGGCGCTCCAGCGCACGATGTCGACTTTCTCATCGTACAACTCGGACACCACTGCCTGCACCCGCGCCCCGCGATGGCCGACGCACGCGCCGACGGGGTCGATCTTGTCGTCTTCTGAGGCCACGGCGATCTTGGAGCGTGCGCCCGCCTCGCGGGCAACGCTTTTGATGACCACCGAGCCATCGGCGATTTCCGGCACTTCCAGTTCGAACAGGCGGCGGATCAGGCTCGGATGCGTGCGCGAAACGATAATCTGCGGGCCGCGTGGATACCGGTTGACTTCCAGCAAGTATACCTTAATGCGGTCGTTAAAGCGGTACGGCTCAGTCGGGACCTGCTCCTTCTTGGGCAGCACCACTTCCTGCTTACCAATCTGGATAAAGACGTTGCCCATCTCAGTGCGCTGCACGATGCCGGTAGCGACTTCCCCAATTTTGGCGTTGTACTCGTCAAACACCTTGCCGCGCTCGGTTTCGCGGAACTCCTGCATCATCACCTGCCGGGCGGTCTGCGCGGCGATGCGGCCAAAGTTCTCGGGTGTGACGCTGACCGGAATAAAGTCGCCAAGCACAGCGTCGGCTTTGGTCTCGCGTGCCTTGTCCAGCGTCATTTCCGCGTGTTCGTTTTGAACCGTTTCCACCACTTCTTTTTCGGCGGAAAACTTGAACGAGTTTTTGGTTGTGTCAATATGCACCGCGACATCGCCGTTGACCGCATAGTGCTTCTTATACGCTTTGCCAAGCGCGATTTCCAGCGTCTTCAGCAGCGTGGCAAATGGAATATCTTTTTCTTTTTCAATCTGTCGCAGGGCTTCAATAAAATCGCCGTTCATAAAGTGACTATGCTCCCCCGTGTCCCTACGCTTCGAGACCCATGAAACAGACAGAAAGAGCGGGCACAAGCCCGCTCTTCCAGAAGTGTGTTCTCTGAAGCTGATATGCTATTATAGCACATGGCAGCCTCTTTTTCAATGCAGCCGGGGGGTAGAAAACCCACTTCCCGCCGCCGATACTTGAAGCAGTGTCTTAGTTTAAAAACAACAGGGGCACGAAAACGGTTCCGCTCACAGGCTGCCGCCGTCACCAAACACCAGAACGCTGTCATTGACATCGGTTCCCACCGTGTCGCCACTGTCCCCGGCGGGCGTCAGCAGGCCATCAAAATCTTCTGCCGTGGGCTGATGACCTTTTGCGCCGCGCAGGCCGTTGGCGGTGTCAATTTCTTTTTCATAAGGCGTCTCGGTCAGCGCGGCGTTGCGGTCACCGAGGGTATGGTCCACCGGATCGCCCGCAAGAATCGCCCGGTCGGCGGCTTCTTCCGCCTGCCCGCGAAAAGCAGGCTTGTCAGACTGCGTGCTGCCCTGCGTGAAGGTATCGGTGTTGGGAACGGTCGAATCGGTTGCCATGGGTAGTTGCCTCTAAAATTTGCTCTTTCCGAAAGCTCTTTGCTGCTATTGTTCCCCGGCGGCTATTGAAGCAAACTTGCTTGACAATGCGGCAAAAGTGCCGGATAATACAGTACGCCATGACCCAAACACTTTTCATGCCAAATCTATCCGCCTCTGAGTCGGCACGGCTGCTTCGGCAGGCCGCCGCGATTGTGGCCCACGAGACACGCTCCCCACTCCTGCCGCTGCTGGCCCTTGTCTGCGACGCGATGTCGACGGAGGAAGCCGCGCTGTACCGGGTTAGCGCCGCCGGGACGGTGCTCGTCGAAGGCGCACACACCGAGGCGCTGGACTTGCTGGCACGCGGCGGCGGCCTCGGTACCGCTCCGCTCGGTCCGCAACAGCAGCCCCTGGGCGTGCTGTGCACCTCGGTGCGTGCCGCAGATACGGCACTCTGGGACGCGGTTTCGGAGTGCCTAGCCCCGTTCTTTGTGATCGCCCTGCGCCAGAGCGCTTGGGCGAGCGAGGTGTCGGCGGCCCGGACGCAGGTGGAGCGGCGCATCCGCGAAGTCGCTACGGTGTATGACATCGGGCAGGCGATGGACAAAGTCGAGATTGACCGCCTGCTGGACATAGTCACGGAAAAAGCCGCCTCGGTCATGGAAGCGCAGGCGTGTTCGCTGCTTCTGCGCCTGCCGGAATCCGACTCGCTGGTGATCGCGGCGTCTTATGGCCTGGAAGATGACGTGGTGGAAAATGCCCGCATCTTTGTCAGCAACTCCATCGCCGGGCGCGTGGTGGACAGCGGCGAGCCGCTGCTGCTGAACTCGCTGGCCGATGACCCGCGCTTTCAGGGGTCATCGGTGCATAGTGTCCCCAATATCTCGTCGTCGATCTGTATGCCAATGAAAAACGAAGACGGGGCGGTGCAGGGGGTCTTGTGCATCCGGCGCAGTATGACGCAGCCGGTATTCACCGACGAAGACCTTCGCCTGTTTTCGATTTTTGCCACGCAGGCGGGGCTTGCCATCAACAATGCCCAGCTATATGCGCGTCTGAGCCATAAATTACAGGAGCTGTCTACGCTGGCCGCGCTGACCGAAGCCATCACCTCCACGCTGGATTTGGAGCAGGTCTTAAACCAGGTTGCCGATAACATTGTGGACGTGGTTCACTTTGACCGCTGCCGGATTTATCTGCTGGACATGGAGACCGGCCAGTTTTCGCCGCGCATCGTGCGCGGCTTCCGCCGCAGTGCCCCGGAGGACCCCGAAGCTGCCGTTCGGTCGGGCGAGGGAGTCATCGGCATGGTCGCGCAGCGGCAAATGCCGCTCCACGTCGACGATATCACTCAAACGCTGCCCCTGCTCCGGGATTACGGGCTGGCTCTCGAAATGGATGCATTTTATGCCCAGCCGATTGTCGCACGCGGGCGGTGCATCGGCGTCGTCGTTGTTTCCAACACCGGCCCGCAGCGGCCGATTGCCGCACCGGATATCGAGCTGCTGTCAACGTTTGTGCATCAGGCCGGGATTGCGATAGAAAATGCGCGGATTATTGCGGGGCAGGAGAAACGCTATGCCGAGCTTGCCACGCTCTACGAGGTCAGCAAAACGCTGGCGGCAACGTCCGGCGTACAAAAGGCCGCCCAGACGGTCAACGATCTTGCCACGCAGATTACCGACAGCGACGCGGGCCTGCTGCTGCTGCTGGACGATTCGCAGGAGGGTCTGAGCGCCCTGCACTGGCGCGGCGTCTCGGATGCACTGGCAAAGCGCCTGCGCGGCTTTCTGTCCCCGGTGCGTGTCTCGGCCAAAGCGCGGACCTTGCGCTCCCCGCGCATTCTGACTGCTGACGACGCCGAAGACCTGCTGGGGCCGGACTGGCGGCCCGTGTGCGAGGCGTTTCTCGCCCGGCACCGGGCGGCGGCGCTGGTTCCGCTGGTGGTGGACAATGCCGCTGTCGGCTTTCTGCTGCTGGGCAAGCACGGGGCAGACTACGGGGACCAGGAGCTGAAGCTGATTGCCGTGGCGTCGTCGCAAGCGGCGACGGTACTTCGCAGCGCGTCATCGTATGAGCGGCGTATCGGGCAGCGCGATTTGGAGCTGTCGGCGGTGTACGAGCTGATGCAGAAGCTCCGCACGGCGACCACGCTGAAAGAGGCGCTGTCGTCCATTCTGGACATCGTTGCAAGCCTCGTGTGGAGCGATGACTCGTCGCTCTACACGGTCGATGAAGGCGGCAAAACAATCACTGTCCGGGCTGCACGCGGCGACCGGGCCTGGCAATCAGTCGGGCGCGAAACGCAGATGCTCGACGGTGATGGTCTGGCGGCGCGTGCCCTGCGGGCGCGAACTGGCCTGATTGCCTCAAGCGCCGCCCCGGCCCTGCCCGAATCCCCCACCCGCTCGCGTATGGCGATTCCCCTGATTGTCGCCGAAGAAATGATCGGCGTTCTGGTGATGGAAAGCCGGACGCCGGACCTCTACGGCGAAGACAGCCTGATGATGCTGCACCTTGTCGCCTCGCAGGCGGCAACCATCTACCGGGAAATGACCTCGCTGCGAAATCTGGCCCGCTATACCGATAACATTCTGCACTCTATCGCCGCCGGTGTTGTCACTGTGGACAAGAACGGGATGGTGGCAACCTGGAACAAACGAGCCGAAGATATCGTCGGTTTTCCGGCAGTGGAGGTGATTGGCAAACGTTACAGCCATTTGATTCGGATGCTGCGCGTGGATGCTTCGGTGCGCGGGGAAACCAAGCGGATGATGGAGCTGACGGCGCGGACCGGCAAGGTGTTTTCGCGCTCCCAGCTTTGCTACCATCTGCCGGGCGGCAGCGACATCTATATTAACCTGAGTGCCTCGCAGCTTCGCAGCGAGGCCGGGGATTATCTGGGCGTCGTCGTCGTGTTTGAGGATGTGACCAGCGAAGTGCAGATGAAGGAAGAAGTGGAGCGGGTCTCGAAGCTCGCTGAAACCGGCCAGCTTGCCGCAAACATCGCCCATGAGCTGCGAAACCCGCTGGCGTCTATTAAAGGCGCGGCGCAGCTTCTGCGTAAAGAGCTGCCGGGCGATGTGATGAGCGAACACGGCGAGTTTTTAGATATGATCGTGCAGGAAGTCAACGGTCTGGACCGCATTGCCACCGAGTTCCTGGAGTTCTCGCGGGTGACGCCGCCGGACATGCAGCCGGTGAGCGTCCACGCCATGCTGACCCGCCTGCTGCAATTCATGCGGGCCTATTTAAACGACCAGGACGTGGTTGTGGTGCAGGATTTGGACGACACCCTACCCCTCCTGCCTCTGGACCGCTCTCAGATTGAGCAGGTCATCAAAAACATCGTCATCAATGCCGTGCAGGCCATGCCGCATGGCGGCACGCTGACGGTGCGGACCCGGCTGTCGCTTTCGGGCGAGGCCGTGGACATTGAGTTTGCCGACAGCGGCGTCGGTATCGCCGCCGACAAGCTGAGCAAAATCTGCGCTCCATTTTTTACGACCAAGACCAAAGGCACGGGGCTGGGGCTTGCGATTGTCCGCAAAATCGTGGAAACCCACGGCGGGCGGCTGATTATCCGCAGCACGCCCGGCGAAGGATCGACCTTCACCATGCAGCTTCCCATCGCCGCCCTGCCCGCCGGGCTGATGCCCCCGGCAGGGGCCGAGATTACCGACCAGCGCCATGACGGCGCGGGCCATGCTTACGAAAACTGGGCGGTGTTTTCCGCCTGATATTCTGTTTGCGTGCCCGAGAGGACCTATCGCAGTATGCCAACCGAAGTCAGTCCCAAATCCGCCGCCGACAGCACGCGCACGCTGCTGATTGCCGATGACGAGCCGAACATCCGGCGCGTTTTACAGGCCATTTTTGTCAAGGAAGGCTACGAAGTCCATGTCGCCGAAAACGGCGTCAAGGCATTGGAGTGGGCCACTGCGAACCCGGTGACGCTCTTGATTACCGACCTCATCATGCCAGACATGAACGGCGTGGAGCTGATCCAGAAAGTCAAGCAGCGCCACCCGGATGCCGTCGCCATTGTGATTACAGCCTACGCCACCATCAAAACCTGCGTGGATGCCATGCGCTTCGGGGCCTCGGACTACATCACCAAGCCCTTTGACATGGATGAGATTAAAGCCGTGGTCAAACGCGCCGTCACCCGCGCCGCCGAGACCCGCGCCAATGCTTCGGGGACTGGCAAAGCCGCCGCCGGGGCGACCACCGCCCCCTCGCTCGCCGCCAGCGCCAGCAGCCCGGCCATGCAGGAAATACTTACCACCGTAGGCCGTGCGGCGACCTCCCGCGCCACGGTTTTGATCCGGGGCGAAAGCGGCACGGGCAAAGAGCTGGTCGCCCGCGCTCTGCATCAGCAGTCCGACCGCGCTTCCGGCCCGTTCATCCCCATCTCCTGCGCCGCTCTTTCTGAAACTCTCTTAGAGAGCGAGCTGTTCGGCCACGAAAAGAACGCCTTCACCGGCGCGGCGGCAGAAAAGAAAGGCCGCTTTGAGCTGGCCCACGGCGGCACGCTGTTCTTGGATGAAATCGGGGACATCTCGGGGGCTGTGCAGGTCAAGCTCCTCAGAGTCTTGCAGCAGCGCGAGTTTGAGCGCGTCGGCGGCACGAAAACCATCAAAGTCGATGTCCGCGTTGTCGCCGCCACCAACGCGGATTTGGAGCAGCTCATCAAAGACGCCAAGTTCCGCGAGGATTTGTACTACCGCCTGCAAGTCATTCAGGTCGTGATGCCGCCGCTCCGAAAGCGCACCGAAGACATCCCGCTTCTGGTAGATATATTCCTAGAAAAATTCAAAGCCGAAAACGGCGCAGCCGTGGAGAAGTTCTCCGCCGAGGCCATGATGCACCTGCTCTCCTACCCCTGGCCCGGCAACGTCCGCGAGCTAGAAAACGTCGTCGAACGCTGCGTCGTCATGGCCGACAGCCACGAATCGGTGATTGGCGCGGACCTGCTGCCCTCGGTCATCCGGGACGGGCGGCTGAGTTAGTTAAGCCAACCGGCACTGGAAGTGCCGGGCTAATAGTAAACGGAAAAAGTCGCTCCGCGACTCAGGAACAGATCAAGTCAACATGACTGGCTTCTCCTGAGTCGCGGAGCGACTTTCTCGTTTTGCTAATAGACTGGCTCTTTAGAACCAGGAACTCAGGAAATAGAGACAATTTCTGCGATTGCCCTCGGGCGAAAGGCTTCCAGAGTTGCCGCGAGGCTGAACCCCGGCTGTGAGTATGACTGACTGACGGCGAGCATAACTTCCACCTGTTCATGGGGGGAGAGTTTCTTGCGAGGTGAGAAAATTGATTTCGCGGGGATGTGTGCGAGGCGCTCACCGAACCCCAAAAGGAACAATGAACCGGGCGTCGTTGGTCGGTTTTGACTAGCATCCTCCGGCGACTGGGCAAGGATACAATAATCCACAAACCGCGTTTCGCCCCTGTCGTCATAGGCGTTGACTGCTTCCAGAACCATATGTTTCACGGCCCCGCGCAGGGATTGGTCAGAAAGTTCTTCGGTAAGTCGTTCAATCCGCGCCATCTGCGCCATTGTCCACTCGTTAATAAAAGCATCCAAGCAAGGTTTTTCGCCGAGGCACTTGACGCCTCTCCGACTCAGCCCATTCCCCGCCTCCTGTGCCTGATGCCTAATCTCGTGCAGAAACAGCAGACACATCGCTTTTTCCTGAGTAGCCATACTTTGATTATATCACTTTAAACTTCACAGCGCCACAGTCTTGCTCGGCCCCGCCGTCAGCACTTCCGCCGGTTCGCGCCAGCCCATGCTTTGGCCGTCGCGCATCATCAGCACCGAGTCCGCGCCTTGCAACATTTCGGGGTCGTGGGTGACGACGACGACGGTTCCCTGATCGCGGTAGGCGGACAGCAGATCAACGACGAGGTGGCCGTTGGCGTGGTCCAAAGAGGCGGTCGGCTCGTCGGCGAAGATGATTTCGGGGTCGTTCATCATGGCCCGCGCCACGCACACGCGCTGCTTTTCGCCGCCGGAAAGCTGCGAGGGCAGCTTTTCAGCCATCTCCGCAATCCCGAGCTGCTCAAAGTAGCCCGCCGCTTTCTTGCGGGCGGCGGTGTTTAGGTCCGGCGCTCCCATCAGGACGTTCTCCATCGCCGTCTGCCAGACCAGCAGGTACGGCTGCTGGAAGACGAAGCCGAACCGCTGACGGCGCAGGTCGATGAGGTCCAGATCGGAATGCGCCCCGAAGCGGTAGTCACCCAGATTGACGTCCCCGCCGGTCGGGCGTTTCAGACCGCTCAGGATATACAGGAGGGAGGACTTGCCGGACCCGGACGGCCCCATGATGCCGACAAAGCGGCGGCTCGGGATTTCGATGCTGACTTCGCGCAGGGCGTGCGTGCGCCGTGCGCCGTCGTCATAGGTCAGCGAGATTTTATCGGTGGACAAAAGAGACTCAGGCACGTCAAAGGCTTTCTAGTGGTGGAAGGCAGAGGCCCCCCCGCCCCAATTCTGGGGAGCCGGATTAAGAATAGGAGAAGAGAGGAGGGCGCAGCAAGCAGCGCCCCTACTCCTAACTTCTGGTCCCCCCATTATTGGGGGCTAGGGGGTCTACCGCCGCTCGATAATCGTCACCGGGTCCAGATGGGACAGGCGGTACGAGATAGTAGCGACGGCGAACAGCGTGATAAACACAGGGATTGGCAGCGTATTGAAATACGAATACGGGTCGGCGGGGTTAATCAGCATTCCACGCGGCTCAAATACGCTGCCTTTCATGGCGGACAGGACGCCGTAGTTGACAGCCACGCCCAGCAGCCAGCCCAGCGTGGTCAGAATGGCTGTTTCGGAAACCGCGTGCCAGACCAGTGTGCTGCGGCGCAGGCCAATCGCGGCCAGCACGGCGAACTCGGAAATGCGCTGCGTGAAATAGATGTTGGACAGCATCCCTGCCATCAGTGCGACCACGAAAATGACCGTACCGTTGACGAGGTGCATAATCAGATACATCGACGCCAGCGATTTTCGCAGGGTTCTAACGAGATTGTTGAACGACAGCACCTGCACCTGAAACTTGGGCAGGGAGTTAAACAGCGTGTCGCCGAGTCCGTTCTGATCGGCAGGGTTTTTCGTGGTCACTAGCAGGGAGCGCGGGACGGCGGCCAGCTTTTCATCGGTGAACTTCTTGGACGTGAACGCCATCCACGTCGGGCCTTTTAAGATGCCTACCAGCTTGATATTGGCGGGGGCGGCGACCAGCGTGCCGGTGTCCAAGGGCGTAGCGATGATGTCCCCCACTTTGACTTTTTTGTTGTGGGCCAGTCCTTCGGAAATGACCGCTTCCGGCTGCCCCGGCGCGGGCATTCGCCCGCCCGGCAGGAGGCTGTCCCCGGCACGTTTCATCAGGTAATCCCGGTTGTCGTCGGTGACGCCGAAGCAGACAAACGGAAACGGGCCGAAGACCGTGTTGATGTTGAAGAAGAACCCGGACGTTTCAATCATGCGGTCCACGTTCGGCGTCTTCTTGATCTGCGCCTGCACGTCCGGCGGCACGCGCACCACATCCACGCCCGGCAGGGCGGCGGCGATACGCGGCAGCACCGGGGTGAACACTTTGGTGTAGTTGTAGATGGTCAGCACCGTCAGGTCAATGGAGTTGACAACGGTGACGACCGAGGCGATGAGAAAGACGGACAGCACAATCACAAACGCCAGTGGCAGTGTGCGTCCGAGGTTGCGGCGAAAGTAGGTAATCGGGTTCAGTGGGCGTGCGATGGTCGTGGGACCCTTCTAATTCTCCAAAAAAGTTTCGCCCTCAGTATACCCGTTTCCAAAGCAGGAACGTGCCGAGCATTTGGCGAACAGATAGACAGCGGAGAACAAACTTATGGCTGCACAGCGTCAGTATCAGACTATTGAAAAAGATTACTCTACCGAAGCCGAGTATTTCGAGTTCGAGCGCAAGGCGATAGGCCGGTGGGAATACGTCAACGGCGAAATCCGGCAGATGGCAGGGGGCGCGGATGACCACAATGTTATTGCTGTCAATGTTGCTCGAACACTAGGTAACGCGATGGTTCCACGCGGCTGCCGGGTTTACGGCTCGGATATGAAAATACACACGGGCGACGGCAACAACACGTTCCCGGATGTCGCGGTCGTCTGCGGTCCGCGCCGCTACCACGGAGGCCGCACGGATGTTATCTCCAACCCGCTCCTGATTGTGGAAGTGCTGTCACCGTCCACCGCAGGCTACGACCGGGGCGAGAAGTTTGACCACTATCGCACGATCCCAACCCTCGCGGACTACCTGCTGGTGTCGGTGGACGAGCCGCGTGTCTTTCACTACAGCCTGCGCGGTGACCTCTGGGTGTTTCGGGAAACGACGGGGCTGGACGCCGCCGTCACACTGCCATCTATTGAAACGACGCTGGCGCTGGCCGATATTTACGCGCTGATTGAGTTTGAGGCTTAGACAGCAATTCTCGCCTGACGCCCTCTGTTGCTGACCCGCTTTGTTGGGTACACTCCCTCTATGAATATTGGAGTCCCCCGCGAAGTTAAAAACAACGAAAACCGTGTCGCCGTCGTCCCCTCCGGCGTCGAGACGCTGACCCGTGCCGGTCATGCTGTCTGGGTGGAAGAAGGCGCAGGGCTGGGAACGAGCATCCCCGATAGTGCCTATGCCGAGGCAGGAGCGACTCTTGTGCCGACTGCCGCCGAGGTCTGGGCGTCGTCAGACATTATCTGCAAAGTTAAAGAGCCGCAGCCGGAAGAATACCCGCATATCAAGCCGGGGCAGACGCTCTTCACTTACTTCCATTTTGCCGCTTCTCGCCCACTGACCGAGGCGATGCGGGACACGAAAGCCACCTGCATCGCCTATGAGACCGTGGAAGCGCCGGACCGAACCCTGCCGCTCCTGACGCCGATGTCCGAAATTGCGGGCAAGATGGCAATTCAGGAAGCCGCCAAGTTTTTGGAAAAACCGCAGGGCGGGCGCGGCATCCTGCTTGGCGGCATTCCGGGAGTCCCGGCGGCCCATGTAGTTATTCTCGGCGGCGGCGTGGTGGGAATCAATGCCGCCAAAATCGCGGCGGGCATGGGCGCGGTGGTGACGATTATGGATGTCAATCTGGAGCGTCTGCGCTATCTAGACGACGTACTGCCCGCCAACGTGACGACGTACTTTTCTAATCCCCTGCATATTCGAGAGATTTTGCCGTCGGCTGACGTCGTGATTGGCGCGGTCTTAATCAAAGGCGCACGCGCTCCTATCTTAGTGTCGCAGGCCGATTTGAAGCGCATGAAGCCAGGCGCGGTGATTGTGGATGTGGCGGTGGATCAGGGCGGCTGCATTGAAACAATGCACCCGACCACACACGCTATCCCAGTGTTCACAGTAGACGACGTCGTGCATTATGGTGTCGCCAACATCCCCGGCGCGGTCCCGGCGACTTCGACGTTTGCGCTGACCAATGCGACGTTCCCCTACTTGCTGTCTCTGGCAAACAGGGGCATTAAGCAGGCGCTGCGCGATGATGCCGGGCTGGCAAAGGGGCTGAACGCGGCGGGCGGGGAGTTCTTCCTCGCAGAAGTGTCGGCAGAGTTCGGGATGCCGCTGGCGGATTTAGGGGCGTGGCTGAAAGAGGCCCCCTAGCCCCCAATTCTGGGGGAACCAGATAAAGAACAGAGGGCGCGATGAATCGCGCCCCTACTCCTAACTTCTGGCTCCCCAGAATTGGGGCGGGGGGGCCTCCCCACTTTCCTACAACCCCGGCCTTGCCGGAACGGGCAACGGCTTCTCAGGCGCTTTGCGAGGCACAGTGACCGGCACAGATAGAGGCGTCAGCACGTCGATCCGGGCGGCTTTGATGTCCTTGCCGTCACGGGTTCCGACCACGCGGATGTCGTCATCGCCGTTCAGGTCATGCACCGAAATCGGACGGCCTGTGCGGCGGATCAAAATGCCGTGGCCCACTTTGATCTTTGTTTCCACATTGTCAGCACTGCGGATTTTAATGTCCCGCCCGCGCAGGCGGCCCGAGCGGGAGGAAATGCGGCCAAACAAAATCCGGTCCGGCTGCTCCGGGCCTGACGTGTAGGTAATATCCCGGCTCTGCGTGAGCAGGACGGCTAGCACCGTTCCGTCGGGCTGCACCGGACCACCAACGCTCACTCTTCCACCAAGCGTGACCGGGAAGCGGTCAGCATTGATCGTTCCCAGAGCGACGACATCGGTGTCGGGGGTGACATAAATTGTCCACAGGTGATCTTTGACGAGCAGGGTAAACGCGCCGCGCCGGAAGTCCAGCGCTGTGACGGTCCCGCGCAGCTTCGCATCGGGCACATCGGGCGCTGTGATGGGGGCAGTCAGCGGCGTCCTGTCAGCGGCATAAGCCCTCGGCAGCGTTCCGAGCAGGCAGGGCAGGACAAAAGCGGTCAGCAGTCTTCTGTTCACGCGCTTACCTCATCGTTGACTTCTTTGTTGATGGCGCGGGCTGCCGCGCTCGGGTCAGCGGCTCCGGTGATGGGCCGTCCGACCACGATGTAGTCCGCCCCGGCGTCCACGGCCTCACGCGGCGTCATCACCCGCTTCTGATCGCCAACGTCTGCCCCCGCCGGGCGGACGCCGGGGATGACCAGTGTGAAGTCCGGCCCGCAGGCAGCGCGGATCGCCCCGATTTCCAGCGGCGAGGCCACCAGACCGTCACAGCCCGCGTCCTGTGCCAGACGCGCCAGGGCTACCACCTGCGACTCCACCGTCCGCTCCACGCCTAGCTCATGTTTCAGGACATCGCCGCTGATACTTGTCAGCACTGAGACGGCAATCACCAGAGGCCGCTTCGCGCCCGCCGCGTCCGCGCCTTCCTGTGCGCCGGCCACGGCAGCCTCCATCATGGCGCGGCCTCCCGACGCATGAACATTGAACATCCAGACGCCCCGCCCCGCCGCCGCCCGCGACGCTCCCTTGACGGTGTTCGGGATGTCGTGGAACTTGCAGTCGTAGAAAATTTTCGCGTCTGCTCCAGCCATCGCTTGGAGGTCGTCCAGAAGCCCGAAGCCTGCCGCGTTGATCAGCTCTAAGCCTACCTTGAAGCCTGCGACATCGCCTTGCAGCATCTTTGCCAGCGTCAATGCCTTCTGCGCCGTGTCTGTGTCCAGCGCCACTAAAATTCGGCTTGTATCATTCATAGCGTATAGTGTACCAAAAACGGCCCCCGTACCGAGCAGGTACGAGGGCCAAGTTTATTTGTCTTAATTGCGGCGCGAGCTGCCGCCGCCGCTCAGGGCCATCAAAATCTGGATTAAAAACAGGAACAGGTTCAGGAAGTCCAGATACAAGCCGACCGTTGCGGCCACATAGTCATTGGGTCCATAGCGGTGCTTGATGTTCGAGAAATCATAAAGCGCGAAGCCTGCAAAGAGGGCCGCCCCGCCAATCGCATAGATCAAGTTGAAGCCGGGCGTGAGCGTGACAAAGAAACCCAGCAGGCCGACGACAATCAGGCCAACCAGGCCCCAGATTAGGTACTTGCCGATGCCGCCAAAGTCTTTGCCCGAAATCCAGACATAGGACCCCAGCCCGGCCATGATCACAGCGGACAGAACGGCGGCCTCACCGATCACGGCAGCCCCATACGCATAATTTCGTGCAATGGCCCCCAGCATTGGCCCCAGCAACAAGCCCTCTAGGGTGCTCAAAACGTACAGCAGAACTAGCCCCAGCGTCGGGTTTGATCGCGCCGCGCCCATCGCAAAGACGCAGACAAACGTGCCGATTGCCAGCGGCAGGAACAGGCCCTTCGGCAGATTGGCCTGCGAGGCCCAGAAACCCGCGCCCGCCGTCACGAGCAGGGCGGTACAGAGCAGATAAGAGACGCGCTGCATGAGCGCATTGGTCCCCGCCACGGACTGCCCGGCGGCGTAAGGGCTGTAAGTATTTTTCGGGTTGGGTGAAAAGTTGTTCAACAAGGGTTCTCCGGGCGCGGGGTCAAAAATTGGTTCCGCGTCCCACTTATATAACGTTACTGGCCGTCCGTTTGTTCCGCAAACCTCGGTGTTCACACAGGAATTCCCCGCCCGCCCGCCGAATAAACCCGGTAAGACAAATTACGGAGATATTTATGACCAACTGGCTGCTCGTCTCGTCCTGCGAGAACTTTGAAACGTCCCGCGCACGCGGCTTTGACATCGCAGGCATGAAGAGCCGGCACCGCAAAAAGGCCGAGCGGGTTGCCCCCGGCGACCGGGTGCTGTTTTATTTAACTGTTATCAAGTCCATCGGCGGCGTGGCCGAAGTCACCGGGCAGGTCTTTGAAGACGACGCACATATCTGGGACAGCAACAAGCCGAACGAAGAATACCCGTTTCGGTTTCCGATTCAGATGGTGACGGCCCGGCTCGCCGGAGACTACCTGCCGCTGACGCCCCTCGTCCCCGCGCTAGACTACCCGAAACGCTGGCCCGCCGCTAACTGGACGCTGGCCTTTCAGGGCAATGTTCACATTCTCAGCGACGCCGATTTCGATAGAATTGCCGGGGCATTTTGACAATAGAAGGTAGACCGAGCCGCGTCCGCGTTCACTTTTTCGTCTGCACCAACGCCCGCGCCGACGGCAGTTCCCTCCCCTCCTGCGGGGCACGCGGGAGCGTAGCCATTCATCAGGCATTCACGCGGGAGCTTGCCAAGCGCGGCTGGCCGTCCGGTGTCAAGGCAACCGCGACCGGCTGCCTCACGCCCTGTCAGTGCGGCCCAAACGTCGTGGTCTACCCCTACGGCGTCTGGTACGCCAGGCTGACCCCCGAAGACGTTCCCGCCCTGATGGCGTACTACCTGGACGGCATTGGCGATGTGACGCACTTAGAATTAGACCCGGAGGTACAGGTCGCATGAATACACCCATCATAGTTATTGCCAGCGCGAACGGCGATGTCGGTATGGCGGCAGCCGTGGACGTTCTACGACGCGGCGGCTCGGCCTTGGACGCCGTGGAGGCGGGAACGCGGTTGGTGGAGCTGAACCCGGAGGACCATTCGGTCGGGGTCGGCGGCTACCCGAATGTGCTGGGGCAGGTGGAGCTAGACGCCTCCATCATGGAAGGCACGACGCGCCGGGCGGGGGCGGTCGCGGCCTTGTCGGGCTTCCCCCACCCTGTCTCGGTGGCCCGTGCCGTGCTGGACCACCTGCCGCAACATCTTTTGCTGGCCGGGGAAGGCGCGGCGCATTTTGCCCGTGAGCGCGGCTTTGCTCCCGCGACGCTCCTGACCCCTGCCGCCGAGGAAGCGTGGCAGCGGGCGATGGCGGGGACGCCGGACGCCGATTCGGCCAGCCTGTCGTTCCAGTCCCGCCGCGCTCAGGACCCGGAGCGGACGGTCGGCACAGTGAACTTCCTCGCCCGCGACGCCGAGGGCCGGATTGCCTCGGCGGTCAGCACGTCGGGATGGGCGTTCAAGTATCCGGGCCGGGTCGGAGACAGCCCGATTATCGGCGCGGGCAATTACTGCGACAACCGCTACGGGGCCTGCGCCTGCACGGGCATGGGCGAGTGGTCCCTCAGAAGCAGTACCGCCCGCCTGGTCGTCTACGGCCTGCAAACGGGTTTGTCTCTGGCCGACGCCTGCCTCGTGGCACTCGCTGACCTCGCCGACATTCCGCTGGCCGCGCACATTGAGAGCGTGATGAGCCTTGTTGCCTTAGACGCGAACGGCGGCCATACGGCGTACTCCACCGCCAAAGGCCGTGCCTACGTCTGGCAGACGCCGGACATGGCAGAGTTTGAGACGGCGGCGCGGACGGTGGTTAAGATTTAAGGAGGCCCCCCTGCCCCCAATTCTAGGCGAGCCAGACAAATATGTGTCAAAGATATGTGTAGGGGCAGGGCTTGACCCTGCCCTTCTTTTCTTTCTGCCCTTCTTCCCTCGCCGCCCCAGAAGGAAACGGAGGGTAGGGGCAAGCCCTACCCCTACACGGATTTGTCACACGCATTTGTCTGGCTCCCCCAGAGAATTGGGGGCAGGGGAGTCCAACACAAAAAAAGCCCGCCCGTCTTTTCAGACGAGCGGGCCTTTCAAAGTAACTTAGTCCGCCGGGTTCAAACCGGTGGGGCCGACGGGGGGGGCATCGGCGTAGACGCTGATGCGACGGGTCTGCTTGGAGTGGCCTTCAAACTTGACGTAGCCTTCAATCAGCGCGAACAGCGTGTGGTCGCGGCCCATGCCGACGTTGACGCCGGGATCGAACTGCGTGCCGCGCTGACGGATCAAAATGTTGCCCGCTTTGACGTGCTCGCCGGCGAACTCTTTGACGCCCAGCATCTTTGGCTTGCTGTCGCGTCCGTTACGGGTCGAGCCGACCCCTTTTTTGTGTGCCATTTCTCGTTCTTCCCTTTACTGCAAGCAGTGACTACCCGGCGGAGATGGTCTCAACCCGGACGCGGGTGAGCTGCTGCCGGTGGCCCCAGTGCTTGTGGATATTTTTCTTGGGCTTGTAGGTGAAGGCGTTGATCTTCTTGCCCTTCGTCTGCTCCATAATCGTCACCGTGACGCTTGCGCCTTCGACGGTCGGCTTGCCCCACTGCGGGTTATCCACGCCGCCCAGGTACAGCACTTCGCCCAGGGTCGTGGTCGCCCCGGCTTCGCCCTCAAACTTATCGACGGTGAGAATGGCTTTCTCTTCAACCCGGTACTGCTTGCCACCGGCCCGGACAATAGCGTACATTTAACTGCGTTTCCTTTCGCGCCCAACATTTGCGATAAAAATGGATTTGTCCTAAGACAACGGGGATAAGTATGACACGTCGGCAGGCCATTTGTCAAGGCTTTGGCCTAACGCGGACGCCTACTTTGTCAAAATCAAATAAAATCCCATGATGACAAAAAAAGCGTCAATGACCAGCGCCCGGTGACGCCGGGCGGCAAACGCCTTTTGGGCGCGGGGCGTGTCCGGCACGGAGGGGGCACGTTTGGCGAAATAGGCAAGGCTGATGGCCCGGAAGATGCAGCCCAGGGCCACCAGCACGCCGCCGATAATTTTGATGGGGTCCAAACGGGTCTGCCTGTTCGCCCTCAGCGATAGTTCGTATACTGAAGCGGCGTTTCCAAATCTTCGCCCTTCAGGAGCGCCATGACCGCTTGCAGCTCATCCCGGCTTTTCGCGGTGACACGCACCTGCTCGTCCTGTATTTGCGTGGTCACTTTCAGGCCCTTGTCTTTGATCAGCTTGGTGATCTTCTTGGCCGCCTCGGTCGGCAGGCCGTTTTTAATCGTAATTACCTGCCGCACCGTGCCTTTGGTGGCCGGTTCCAGCTTGCCGTACTCTAAGAACTTGATGTCGATGCCGCGCTTGATGAGCTTGGACTGCAAGACGTCAATCAGCGCGGTCAGCCGGGGTTCATCGTCCGACGTGAGCGTGAGCTTGTCCTTGCCGTCGTGGTCAATCTCGCTGACGCTGCCGCGAAAATCAAAGCGGGTCTCAATCTCGCGCTGTGCCTGCTGCACGGCGTTTTTGACTTCCTGCGGGTCGGCTTTCGAGACAATATCAAAGCTGCTTTCAGTTGCCATGTGTGTTCTCCTTTATCTTCTAGTATTTGCGATTTCATTCCGCCATTTCCTCGACGGTGAGGCTGCTGATGCACTCGCGTACGGCATCGCGCAAGTCCTCAGCACTGTCACCGCTTTCATGCCGTATACCACGCTCGGTCACCATGAAATAGGAACCGATTTTCCTCAGATGAGGTGGGATTGGTGCTGTCGGTATTTCTCTAGGTACTGGGCTGAGGTATCCCGGCGCATCGTGGACAAGTACCCTTGTGTACCCTGCGTTGAGAGGCATCAGAACGCTGGCCTTGAATCGTCCCTCTGTGAATATCATCTGATAACCTTGCGAATCTGATTGGAGCGGCGGGCAAGTATTTCCGGGGCGTCGCCGTAGAAGCCGAGTGTGCCGACCACCTGCACCATCTGTGCATTATAATACCCGGCAATGCCGCCGGTTGTCGTCAGGGCCGAGAACGCGGGCGCGTCCTCGGGCAGCACGGTCACCCGGAACGCCCGGTGCGGGTCGCTGCTGCCGAGGAACAGCCGGACGGCCCCCACCCCATTTGTCACTTCTACGCGCAGAACGCGGCCTGTGACGATGACAATTTGACCGGCCAAGGCGTTCAAGTCGCGCCACCAGAAGCGGGCGGCATTGATGCGGGCGGGACCACGCCGGGGCAGGCAGGGAGGGTGGGTCTGGTCATAGGTCACAGTCAAGTTCTCGGTATAGGCCGGGCTGACGCCGAACGCGGCACGGATGGGCGCGTGGTCGGAGGCTTTGCGTGCCCAGACGCTGTGCGGAATAAAGACCGAGCCGGGGACGAACTGGGCCTGGAGGGCGGGCGAAACTAAAATGAAGTCAATGCGCTCTGGCTGACCGGCATAGACAAACGTGTAGCAATGGTCGGCAGGAACGTCAGCGGCGGCGAGGTCGGTCAGCGCGGCGTCCGACAGGAGCGGGGCCAGCGCGGGCGAATCAGCGGTGTCGTTCAGGTCCCCGACCACGGCGACAAGCGGGTGACGGGCCATCAAGTCGTCGGCAATCTGCCGGACGCGGGCGGCCTGCGCGGCCCGCAGGGGCTGAGTTTCCTCCACGCCGCCGCGCTTGGACTTGAAGTGGTTGACCAGCACCACCAGCGTCTCGCCCGAGGGCAGGGTGATATGGCATTCGAGACAGTCCCGCGAAAACAGTCGCTGTGTCTGGCCATCGCCGTCCACCCAGGTCTCGGCGGCATGAGAAATGGTTTGAACCACCGGCAGGCGCGACAGCAGGGCGACGTCGATGCCACGCTCGGGATCATTGCCTTCAATCAGAATTGTCTCGCGGTAGCCCATCCCCGCCAGCGCCTCGGCGTTCAGGCGGCGCAATACGCCCAGCGTCTCCACTTCCATCAGGCCGACCACATCGGCGTCCAGCATTTGAAGCATCCGGCCCAGCCGGGTCAGCTTGTTTTGAAGCTGATTTTCCGTGGGCCGCTCATCGGCGGCGTTGGGGTCATCTACGGTGTCAAACAAATCCTGCACGTTGTACGAGGCCAGCGTCCAGCTTTTAGATAACCCGAAGGGTTCAGGAAACCGTGAGGGGAACACTTGCCGCCTCCTTCCGCACGGACACACCGGGGCGGTAGGTCAGGCCCAGCACCGACACCACCAGCACGGCCAGCCCCAGCCATTGCCCGCTCGTGACCGGCGAGTGCAGCACGGCAACGCCCAGCAGCAGCGAGGTCAGCGGGTAGCACAGCTCCGCCAGCGTTGCCGCCGACGCGGACGTGCCTTTCAGGCCCCGGTAATACAGCGTCATGCCTGCCAAATCCGGCACCAGAGCAATCAGCCCCAGAAACAGAAGCGCATACCCAAGCGGTCCGAGCACAGTATGAAGCGAAGGCAGCAGGAGGGGCGCAGGGTAGCTCGATGTGGGAACCAGCGTCAGCAGGGCCAGCGCGGGAACGGCTACGGCAAACCGCGCCCCGGCCAGGCGCGGCGGTGTCAGGGTCGGCGTCAAGAGCCGCCCGGCCACCGTCGCCGCGCCCCACAGCGCGGAGGCCCCGAGGGCAAGCAGGGCCTGTTCAGCCTGGACGTCCCGAAGGCTTGGCGGCTTTTGGAAGCCAATTAGAAAGTAGGCCCGGCCAGCGCCCCAACCGCCCAGAACCAGAAGAGCACCCCGCGCCGTTCACGCAGCACCCACCCGGCCAGCAGAATAGCGACCACCGGCTGCGTCTTCTGCAAAAGCACGACGGTCAGCGCTCGGCTGCCGTCGAGCGCAAAGGCCGTGGTGTACAGCCATGTCGCCAGCGCCGACCCGCCCCACCCCACAAACAGCAGCGCGGCCCACTGCACCCGCGTCAGCCGTATAAACTCGCCCCGCCCCCGCCACAGCGCGGGCAGGAACAGCAGGCATAAAATCAGATGTTCGCCCAGAACCAGCCGGGCCGGGGACCAGCCCGCGCTGAGGGCCTGCGAGCGCAGCAGAACGTCGCTGCCCCAGAGCATCGCGGCCAGGGCAATTAACAGAGGTGACAGAAAACGAAGTGGCATAGCGGGACTACTATACCCGATGACCTACCACCTTGCTTCGCAGGGTCCTTCCTAAAGGAAGGATTAGGAACGGGCAAATGCCAACACACGGGGCAATCTGCCTCTTGTCCTACACTCTCTGTATTCTTCCTTTAGGAAGGACCCTGCGAAGCAAGGAAGGTAGGTCTCCGCTGCTACTTCCGATATGCCCCTTTTTCTGTTATAATGTAGACACAAGAACGCAGAAGAAGCCCCGAGAGAAACCCGAGAGAAAACCCGAATGGCCGTTAAACCACCCCCCGCTAAAACCCCGGCGCGTCAGCCGCGCCCGGCTCCGGCGAATAAAACACAAATAAACAGCCGCCCGCCCCGCAACAACGAACGTTTTGCCCATGACCTCTTTGGCGTAGGATTGGTGGCACTTGGCCTGATCTTGCTGGTCAGCCTGATTTTGCAGCACCGGGGCCATGCGGGCTTCCTCGGTGACCTGCTCGTGGAGGGACTGCGGCTGGCGGTCGGCATTGGCGCGTGGGTGTTCCCGTTTGTGCTGGGGGCCGTGGGCCTAATGCTGATTCAGGGCAAGGAAGAACACACGCGGACGAACTTCGCAGGCGGCGCGGGGCTGGCCTTTGTGCTGGGGATTGCCTGGTGGCAGCTTGGGCACACGCCATTTAACGACCCGTTCCGTACGCCGGAGCTGTATGGCGGCTTTCTGGGGGCGCTGATTTCGGCGGGCCTGCGGCGGATGGTCGGGGACATTTCCAGCCACATTCTACTGTTTGCATTCGGCGTCGGCGCGTTGGTCTGGGCCACGGATATGCGCCTGCTGCATATTTTCGACAAAGCGGTGGAAGGCGGGCGCCGCGTGTCCGGGCCGGTGTCTCGGGGAGCCAAAGCCTCTGCACAGGCCGCACGAGTGGGCGCGACGGCGCTCAAAGAGAAGACGCAGAGGCCCCCCCGCCCCAATTCTGGGGAGCCCGAAGTCAGGAAAGAACCGGAGGCAGTTCCGCCGCCACGGCGGAGTCTGTCCAGCAAGGCCCCGGACACTGACGACCTGCCGACGGTCCCGCGTGTCACGCTGTCGAAGCCGCTTGCTCCTGCGCCGCCTGTTCCCTCTCCCTCTGGCTCCCCCATTATTGGGGGCGGGGGGGTCTTTCCTGTCATCCCGGTTGCTGCCGAAGACAAGCCGAAAGCACCGACCGGGCCGCTGGTTATCCCCGAATCGCTCGGCGATGACGGCACGAAAAAGCTGTTTGTCCTGCCGCCTTTGGAGCTTCTGAACGAGTCCCCGCCCAAGCCGGTGCAGCATGAATCGGCGGCTTTGGAAAAACAGGCCGTGCTGATGCAGACGCTGAATGACTTCAAAATCGGCGCGAACGTCTCGCAGGTGGCGATGGGGCCGACGGTCACGCGCTACGAAGTGCAGCTTGAGCCGGGCATCTTAGTCAAAAAGATCGTCGCGCTGGCCGACAACCTCGCCATGTCCCTGGCCGCGATTGATGTGCGCGTCGAAGCCCCCATCCCCGGCAAGGCGGCGATTGGCATTGAAGTCCCGAACGACGTGACGCAGATGGTGTCCCTGCGCGAGTGCCTGGCGACGAATGAGTTTATGAACGCGCCGTCTAAGCTGACATTCGCGCTCGGCAAGGACGTCTCCGGCGAGTTCAAGTACGCCGACCTGACCCGGATGCCGCACCTCTTGGTCGGCGGCAGCACCAACAGCGGCAAAAGCGTGTGTTTGAACGTCATCATCTCGTCCATCCTCTACCGGGCGACGCCGCGTGAGGTCAAGTTTGTGATGATTGACCCCAAGCGCGTCGAGCTGTCGCTCTATGACGGCATCCCGCATCTGCTGTCGCCGGTCATCAAAGATGTGAAGCAGGCGGCGGGCATCTTCCGCTCGGTGCTCAAAGAAATGGAGGAGCGGTACGACCGCTTTGCCCGGCTCGGCACGCGCAACATCGACGGCTACAACGGGAAAGTTCCGCCCGAAGAGCGGCTGCCCTATATTGTGGTCGTGGTGGATGAGCTGGCCGACCTGATGATGCAGCAGGGACCGGAAGTGGAGCTGTCCATCTGCCGCCTCGCCCAGCTTGCCCGCGCCACCGGCATTCACCTGGTGCTGGCGACCCAGCGCCCTTCGGTGGACGTCGTGACGGGAACCATCAAGGCCAACATTTCCAGCCGCATCGCCTTTGCCGTGGCGACGCAGGTGGACAGCCGGACGATTATCGACCAGCCCGGCGCAGACCGCCTTATCGGGCGCGGCGATATGCTGTATATGCCTATCGATGCCGCCAAGCCCGTGCGCGTGCAGGGCTGCTACATCGGCGAGCGCGAGACCGACGACCTGGTGAAGTACCTGCGTGAGCAGGAAGAAGCCGTCTACACCATGATCCCGAGCGACACCAGCGGCGGGGGCGGCTACGGCAACGATGAGGACGACGACGGCTCCTCCGACGAGCTGTTTGAACCCTGCGTCCGCTGGCTCGTCATGCAGGGCCAGTGTTCGACGTCGAGCCTTCAGCGCAAGTTCAAGATCGGCTACACCCGCGCCGCCCGCCTCGTCGAAGTCATGGAAGCCAAAGGCATCGTCGGCACCCAGGACGGTATCAAGCCCCGCGAGATTTTGCTGCACAAGGAGAACTTGGAAGTCTTCTTCGGCGGCTACCAAGACGGGGATTTAGGGCCGTAGAAGGAGCAAATTCATGACAATTACGGTCACCCCAAAACTGGAAAAGGCACTTTCTGAGGCAGCGCAGAGGCAGGGAACGACGCCTGAGCGGCTGGCTTTGGACCGTCTTTCCGAGATGTTTACGTTTGATGACAATCCTCTTTTAGAGGAGCAGACCGAAGGCTCGGCTTTCGACCTTTTTGAGGGTCTGCTGGGGCAAGTGAGCAGCAGCGGCGAAGGCCACTGGTCCGAGGATACCGGGCGCAAATTCGCGGAAGGAATGGCGGAAAAGCGGCGTCAGGGGCATTTATGAGAAAGCAGCGCAGCCTTTTAGAAGATGTGACCCTGACTGACACCGGCCCACTTGTGGCACTGGTTGACACAGATGACCGGCATCATGCCCAGGCGGTCGAAACGCTTAAGCGTCTGCCCAAAGTGCCGCTCTTGACCACATGGCCGTGTTTGACGGAGGCGATGTACCTGCTGTATCAATCTATCGGCTACAACGGTCAGGAAGCACTCTGGCAGTTTGTCGAAAGGGGTGTTCTCTTGCTGCATCTACCCTCGGAAGACGACTGGCGCAGGATGCGCGAGCTAATGGCAGTCTTCTATGACGCCCCGATGGACATGGCGGACGCTTCTGTGGTTTCGGCGGCGGAGCATCTGTCGCTCAGCCGCGTGTTCACCTTTGACCGCCACTTTTACGCCTATAGATTGGCGGATGGAACCGCGCTGGAAGTTGTGCAACGACATTTTACCACGATGCCGAGACTGATTCGCTTTACATTGACCTGAGCGAGAAAACAAGTGTCGAGTCAACCGAAATCCTGCCTGGCATTGTGCTGGACTTCGACGACGTGGGCCATGTGTGCGGCATTGATGTTGATCATGCCAGTGAAAACCGGGGCGGTCTGGAAACGTACCTGCTCAACGAGTCGGCGTTGGCAAAAGACTGGCTGCGTCCTGAAGAAGACAAAGCCTGGCAGGAGCTATGAAAGGAACGGATTTATGACTGTAACACTTGACTTGAGACCCGAAGCAGAAGCCGAAGTCACGCGGCGGGCGAAGGCAGCAGGCGCAGATTTGCAGGAACAAATCAACCGGATAATTGCCGAGGCCGTCAAGCGTCAGCCGCCGACGCTCTCTGACGACGCATTAATGGAAAGAAACCGGAAGGCACAGGCAGTGTTGCGGCAGTGGCGGGAAGAAGACAAGACGGACGATTCCGAAGAGATTGCCCGGCGTCAGACGGAATGGGAAGAGTTCAAGAAAGCCATGAACGAACACCACAGCTCCGACAGGATTATCTACCCATGAGCTGTATGGTAATAGCGACGACGGATGCGGGGCATCTATTGCGGTTTGTGGCAGTTCGGTCGTGGCAGGAGATTCGATGATACAGCGAGTGACACTGCGGGATGTGGCGACGCGGGCGCAGGTGCATTATGCAACGGTGTCCACGGTGCTGAATGGGGCGAAGGGCAGCACGCGGGTCTCGGAGGAAACGTCGCGGCGAGTGATGCAGGCGGCGGAGGACCTAGGCTACCGGGTCAACCGCACGGCGCAGCAGCTTCGGACGCAGCGCAGTCATGTGGTGGGGCTGCTGACGGGGGACCTGGAAAACCCGTTTTTCTCGCATATGGTGGCCCTGTGTTCGGCGGATTTGGAGCGGGCGGGCTATGAAGTCATTCTGGCGTCGCGGCGGCAGGACAGCGCCCGCGATTTTCACCTGCTGGAGTCCCTGCTCTCGCGGGAGCTGGCCGGGGTGCTGATCTGGAGCGAGACGATGACGGAGGTGCGGGAGCGGGTTCAGCGCAGCGGCATCGGCAATGTGGTGGTACTGGGAATGACCATTCCCGGCTATGACAGCGCAGCGGGCGTGCTGGAAACCGGGCTGGAAGAGGCGCTGGACCATTTGCGGGCACAAGGGTACCGGCGGATTGCCTACTTCGCGCCGGAGCAGATGATCGGGCGCGACGGTGACCCGCGAGACCAGGTGTATCGGGCGAAGATGGCGGCATTCGGGCAGGCCGAATGCCTCGTGTCGTATCGGGGCAGCGCCTCGGATGTCGCGGCGGCGCGGGCGGCGGCGGAAGCGCTGGCCGGGGAGTGGGCACAGATGCCGCCGGAGGAGCGCCCGGATGCCCTGCTGTGTTTCAATGACATGAATGCGTTCGGAGCCATGATGGGCTTGCGCCGCCGTGGCCTGCGCGTCCCCGAAGACATCGCGCTGGTCGGGTGCGACGACCTGCCGCTGGCAGCGCAGCTTGACGTTCCCCTGACCACTATCAAGTACCCGCTGGAAGCCATCTGCGGCGCGGCGGTTCAGCAGCTACTTGGCCGCATTGAAGCGCAGGACCATTCCGCGCCGCCGCAGGCCGCCTTCTGGGAGACGCATCTGGTGGTGCGGGAAACGAGCATCCGGCGTGATTCTTAACACCCGCCATAAATTAAATTCGGCTCCTTGCTTGACAAAAATTAAAAAATGCTTTATACTAACCGAGTTCGCCAAACGTTTGGTGATCAAATTCAGAAGTGGAGATACGAACGCAATTCAAAGTTCCTTCCACTGGCACTTGCCAGAAGCGACGCGGCTTCACGCTCATTGAGCTGCTCGTTGTTATCGCTATCATCGCTATCCTAGCCGCGATTTTGTTCCCCGTGTTCCAGAAGGTCCGCGAAAACGCCCGCAAGGCCTCCTGCCAAAGCAACCTTAAGCAACTTGGTCTGGCTGTGACCCAGTACACGCAGGATTCCGATGAGAAATTCATGCCGACAGCCGTTTATAACGGACCGGCTGGGCATTTCGATTATAACTGGGGCGAATCGATTTACACCTATGTGAAGTCCACAGGGGTTTACAAGTGCCCGGACAATCCCAATGCGAACACTCAGTTTTTGGCTCGTGGAGGCAATCCCTCCCCAACCAATGTCCCGGCACTTCCCGTTTCTTATGCTTACAACTATCAGCTTGGTCAGTCTTTTGATGACTATGACCACATCCGAATGCCAGGTAGAGTTGCTACGCCGCTTGCACTGGCAGCGGTGAACGCACCTGCCAACAAGATTTTGATGGCTGAATCCGTTGCTGAATACGGGACTGCATACTATGACTGGTCCAATAACGACAGCTTTGGGAACGGGACGACAGGCACGGTGCAGCGCGGCTTTGCACCCCACACGGGCCGGATGAACTGCCTGTTCATCGACGGTCATGTCAAATCACTCCTGCCCACCGCAACCGCAAACGCCACTACGAATATGTGGGGGAGCTTCAACACCAATACCACCGCAGACGGCCCTGGGTGCGGAACCGGTGTCATGGACATCAACTGTGATGTTGCTCCTACAGGAGTGATCGCTGCACTTGGGACCTTGCAGGCGGCGTATAAGTAAGCTGCTCGTATTCGCTCATGTTCAGCAATATAGTAAAAAGCCGCTTGCTCTCTGGAGCAGGCGGCTTTTTTGTGTCTAATTTTAAACCAACTGCCGGGCGAGGCGGCGGGCGCGTTTGTCGGCGTACATCTGCTGGTCAGCCATCTCGATCAGCGTGTCGGCATCGGAGGCGTCGGCGGGGAAGACGGACAGGCCAATGCTGGCTCCGGCGACGCCCGCAAACAGCGGATGCACGGCTAGCGTGTCGGCAATGGCCCGCTGAAGACGAACCCGGACTCTTTCAGCCTCGTCGCGCTCCAGACCATCCAGAATGAGCAGAAACTCATCGCCGCGCCGCCCCACGAGGTCAGTGGCGCGGGCATGGAGGCGGCAGCATTCGCCGATCAGCGACAGCAGCTCGTCCCCAGCGGCATGGCCGTGGCAGTCATTGACGGCTTTGAGGCCGTCGGCGTCCAGAAACAGCACGGCGAATATCACCGGCTCCTCGCAGGCACGGGCGATCTGCCGGGCCAGATACGTTTCAATGCCGCGCCGGGAAGCCAGCCCTGTCAGTGGGTCGCTTTCCGCCTCCCGCCAGGCTTCCATGCGGGCAAAGTAGGCGCGGGTCGCCAGCAGCAGGCTTTCGTTGGTCAGCACCGTAAACGGAACCGCCCCCCACCCCCAGGCCGTCCACTGCACCACCAGCAAGGCCCCGCACAGGCCCTCCATGTAGACAAAACTGGACGGCAGCGGGTCGCGCAGGGTTTCGCGCAGGGGCGTTCCGCGTGCCACCCGCAGCACCAGCGCCGTGAAGGGCCGGTGGATCAGCTCATTGGTCAGCACCAGCATCCCGGCCAGCGGCAGCAGCAGGGCGCGGGGATGCTGATAAAACAGGGCGCTGTCGGCAGCGTCTTGCACAAAATGGCCGCCAAAGGCGAAATACAGCGAGCCGCCAATCCAGTTCAGACCGCACGCATAGAACAGCGGGGAAAGTCTTTGCAGGGGTTCATTAATCAGGGTGCGCCCGTGCCAGGCGTGATAGGCCGCGCCGCTGAGAAGCGTCACCACAAGGCTTGCCGCCGGACCATGCCGCAGCAGGGCGACAATTGCCAGCGCCCCGCCGGGGACATGGTACAGCAGCGGCTCACCGCGTGAGTCCCGGCGCAGGACGAGCGGGCGCAGCTGCATAAGCAGGCGCACAGCGGCAAGGCCAGCGAGTTCCAGCCAGGGCAGCGCCGCCCCCTGCCCGGCCAGCACCCAGACGCAGAGTGCCGCCCCGAGAAACAGCGCCGTCCCACGCAGAAGCGGGGCCGAAAGATATCTGCCAATCACCTGCACGATAGGCTAAGTATCGGCGGGCGCAGCGGCGGCGAACAGCGTAATTGTACCGGGGGCCGCTTACAGGTCGCGCCGCCCAAACAAAAATAGGCCCAGCGCGAAGCAGGCGGCGATGTAGAGGAGAATGTAAATCATGTCCGGGGCGGCAACAGACACATTCGCCAGCGAAGTCGGGTCGCGCTGCTCCGCAAAGAGGCTGAAGTCCAGCCCCGCGCTTCCGGGCGAGGCCGCGCCGAGGCCGGTGGCATCCAGCCCCCGCGTGATCCAGTGGTTCATCCGGCCCAGCGGGACGACATAGCCGCAGATTTGGCTCAGCGTTTCCAGCGTCGGCGAGTTCAGCGCCAAAGGCTCAGCCAGCCGGTGCAGGAGCGACTCGGCCAGCGCGACCCCGGCGGCAATCAGTGCCAGACTTGATGACAGTGCCTGCGTGGCAAACGTCGAGAAAAACAGGGTCAGCGTCGTAAACAGCAGCGGAAACAGGCCCGCCGCCAGCACGCCGCCCCAGAGGCGGGCGTGATACGTCCCCGTCTGTTTCCACACCGACCAGCCCAGCAGGCCGCCCCACCCCAGCACGCAGACCAGCAGCAGCGTCACAATGCCCAGCCATTTGCCAATGTAGATGGCAGACCGGGGGATCGGCTTCGGCACAATCACCGACAGCACGCCCCGGTCAATCTCGGAGGTAATCGCCCCTGCCGACAGCGCGACGGCAAGCACCGACCCGAAGAACTTGATGGTTCCACACCCCAGCCACACAAACAGCCGCCCGGTGTTGTTGCGGGCCGACGCCATATCCAGCCCGACGATCAAATTGGGCTTGATATGCAGCGGCAGAAACGCGAAGCCCACATACAGCGCGGAAATCACCAGCGCAGCCAGAAAGATACGCCGCCGCAGGGCCTCGCGGATGGTGAGGCCCGCCAGCGTGAAGACGCCGGAAAAGAAAGCAGCAATCACGAGGTCTGGTCCTCCACCACGCGAATAAACAGGTCTTCCAACGACTCACGGCGCGGAACCAGCGACAGCAGACGCCCACCTGCACCGACGACGGCGGCGGCTAAATCCGGCACAATCGCCTCGTCGCCAATCGCCGCCGTGACCATTTCACCGTCTACTGTGACCGAGTGAGACAGCGACTCTAACGCCCGCAGGAGCGCGGGCGTCTGGCTTTGCACCCGCATCTCCACCGTAGACGGCGCGGCCAGCAGGTCGTCCATCGTGCCCTGTCGGATCACCTGCCCGGCCTTGATAATCGCCACGCGGTCGCAGGTCATCTCGATTTCAGACAGCAGGTGCGAGTTCAGCAGAACCGTCTTGCCCTGCGCTTTAAGCTGAGTCACAATCTCGCGCACTTCGCGCCGCCCAAGGGGGTCCAGGGCGCTCGTCGGCTCATCTAAAATCACTAAATCCGGGTCGTTGAGTATGGCCTGTGCCAGCCCGACGCGCTGCTGCATTCCTTTGGAAAACTCGCCGACTTTGGACTTGCGCCGGGCAAGGAGACCGACCTGTTCCAGCGTTTCCGGGATGCGCCGTTTTCGCGCCGCCCGGCTCATGCCATAGAGCTTGCCGTGGAAGTCCAGGAACTCTTCGGCGGTCAGAAACTCGTGGAACTGAAACTTTTCCGGCAGAAAGCCGAGCTTGGCGCGGACCTCCCGGTCACCGAGCGGATGCCCGAGCAGCTTGGCTTCCCCCGAGGTCGGCGTGATATTGCCGAGCAGCATATTGATGGTGGTGGTTTTGCCCGCGCCGTTCGGCCCGAGGAAGCCGAACACCTGCCCACGCGGGACAGTCAGCGAGAGGTCATCCACGGCGGTAAACGGGTCTTTGCCAAACCGGCTGCCGTAAACTTTGCGAAGGTGGGTGGTTTCAATAGCGGGCGTGTCTATGTTCATAAGGTTGTGTGAGAAGGCGCAGAGGCCCCCCGCCCCAATAATGGGGAGCCAGAATAAGAAGGAACGGAACCGCAGGGGCGCTGCTTGCCGCGCCCTCCTAATCCTCTCCGAAATCCAATTCTTTCCTTCTATCCGTCTGCGCCCTCTTACCTGCCAGGGCAAAGAGGGCGGCACCGAAGAAGGGGCGGCACCGAAGAAGAGGGCGCGGCAAGCAGCGCCCCTATATGTATTTGTCTGGTTCCCCCATTATTGGGGGCTAGGGGGCCTCTGCTTCCGCCGCTCGCGCAGAAAGCCCGCAATCATCACAAAGCCCTGCGCGGCCATGATATTAGTGAGAAAATAAAATAAAAACTCTTCCAGCGGCAGCGGCCCGGCATAGATACCGACCACCCGGCGCGGGTCCACGCTCCAGATGCCGTGGCCCAGCGCGAACCCATCACAGGCCCCCAAGTACAGTGTGGACAACCCGATAGACACGGATAAAAGCCGCCGCCAGCGCCACAACTCCCGGCCCGCGACGGCCCACTGTATACCAATCACGGGCAAGGCCCAGACCAGCATATAAAAGAGATAGTCGGTGGACTTCACAGCGCGTCGTCCCCGGAGGCAGGCTTCAGATACCGGGCCAGAAACAAAACCAGCAGGCACATAAAAACACCCTGCGCGAAGTAAAACGCATACTCTTCCCAGGGCAGATACAAAATAAAATGGCTCGGCGGCGCGAACACCGGGTCAAACGTCCACAGCTTTGTCTTCGCCGCATGATTGTCCCAGGGCGATGTGTACACAAACGCCAGCAGGCAGACCAGAGCGCAAGCCAGCCCGTGCCGCGCCCGAATGCGCCCACGTAGCAGCAGGGCCAGCAGGATGATGGGCACGAGGAGAAAGACGAGCAAAAAGAGCGCGTAAGTCATGGGTTAGAAAGTCATAGATTAATTGGCACGGCGCAGGATGCGCCCGGACAGCACATCGGTCTGCACGCCGCCGTCGATGGCGAGCCTGCCGTTGACAACGACGTAAGGCAGGCCAGTCGGGAAGCGGTGCGGGTCGTCAAACGTCGCGGTGTCTTCCACGGTGCGCGGGTCAAAAACAGTCAAATCGGCGAACGCACCAGGTTTGAGGACGCCCCGGTCAGTCAGCTTCAGCCGCTGTGCGGGCAGGGAAGTCATGCGCCGGATGGCCTCGCCGAGCGGCAAAAGCTCCCGGCCCCGGACGTAGCGGGAGAGGACGCGGGGAAATGTGCCGTAAGTGCGCGGGTGCGTCTTGTCCTGCGCCATTTCGCTCTCGGGATCGTTTGCGACGCCGTCGGAGCCAATCATGGTGTGGGGGTCGCTTAAAATAAACTCGACGTCTTCCTCGGACATGGCGAAATGCACGGCGGCGACCCAGCCGTCTTCGTCCACCAATAAGTCCAAAGCCGCCTCGGCGGGGGTTTTGCCTTCCTGCGCCCCAAGCGCGGCCAGCGTCAGGCCCTGCGCCTCGCGGCGGTTTCGGGCAATGCCAATCTGCACCGTGTTCCAGTCCCAGGGTTTGGCGGCGATTTCGGCCAGAATGCGGGCGCGGGTTTGCGGGTCTTTGAGGCGGGCCTGCGTGTCCTCCTGCGTGCCTTCTTTGGCCCAGGCGGGCAGCAAAATGACTTGCAGACCGGTCATAAACGCGGTGTAGGGGTATTGGTCGGTCAGCACGTCCAGGCCCGATGCACGGGCGCGGGCCATCATCGGCAGGGTGACGTGCGGCTTGCCCCAATTTTCGATGCCTTCGGATTTGTGATGCGATAATTGCAGGGGAATACCGGTGTCTTCGGCGACGCGCAGAGCTTCTTCAATGCTTTCCACCAGCGTATCGCCTTCATTGCGGATGTGCGTAGCATAAAAGCCGCCTGCGTCGCGGGCGATGGCGGCCAGCGCGGCGATTTCTTCGTGCTTGGCGTGCCCGCCGGGCAGGTATTCCAGGCCCGTGGACAGGCCAATCGCGCCATCTTCCAGTGCTTCGGCAAGAATGCGCTCCATTTGCGCCAACTCGCTCGCCGTCGGCGGGCGGTCTTCAAACTCCAGCACGGCTTTGCGGATCGTGCCATGCCCGGCCAGAGTCGCCACATTGCAGGCCGTGCCGCCGTTTTCCACCCGCGCCAGATACTCGCTCATGCGAGTCCAGTCCAGTGTCGTGCCGCCGCGCTCGGCCCAGCGCCGCTCCTGCGTGAACACGTCTCGGGGGGTAATCAGGCCGATGGATGTGCCGCAGTTGCCGACGACTTCCAGCGTCACCCCCTGCGCCAGACTGCTCCGCATGGGCCGATTGGTCAGCAGCGTGAAATCCGAATGCGTGTGAATGTCAATAAAGCCCGGCGCGACGGCAAGCCCGGACACGTCTACAGTCCGCCCGGCGTGCCGGTGGGACAGGTCGCCAATCTCAGTGATACGGTCATTGGTGATTGCCACATCAGCGGCGAGACCCGGCCCGCCGAGGCCGTCATAGACGGTCCCGCCGCGCAGCAACAGGTCAGCGGGGGAAAAAGAAGTCATGCCGGATAGTAGCACAGAGGCGGGGGGGAAGTCAATCGGAGGCAAAGCAAATGCCGGGAGTTTTCAGGCTCCCGGCAGAAACGAGAGCCACCGGGAGATTACCCGGCGGGCGCGGCGGCTAGGCGAACGACGGGCGAGTTCATCGACCGTGTCAATGTTGCCGAGAGCCGAAACTGTGTCGGCGTGAAGGGCAGGCGGCGGCCCGACGCCGCGCAGGAGACCCCGCCGGGAACATAGGCGGATGCGCCGCCACGGGCGGCGGTGCGGCAGGTGCGAACAATAGCCATGTGTGCAGTCCCTTTCTCTGAGCTTTTCTCAGAAGCAGGAGCGTGAACAGTCGTGGGCGGCTTCGGTGCCGTCTCCAATATCGCGTGATGCTTTGGTATAGTGCATAGACCATGCCAAGTGCGTCCGTAATTGCAATTTGTGGCACGTTTACGTGCAGAGCCTTTCCCGGTGCATTTTTTGGGTATACTCTACGCCTTATGCCTTCTTCCAATCCCTCCAATTCCCACCCCTCGCTCGCCCGTGACTGGCGCTTGTTTTCTGTCGCAACATTTCTCTTTAGTTTGGGATTTTCCATCTACGGCGCGGTCTTTATCAACTTCATCACAGGAATTCTCAAAGTTGGCCCGATCCACATGGGGGCTTTGGAATCACAGCGCGAAATCCCCGGCCTGCTGTCCGTGGCGATTGCTGCCTCGGTGGCGCGGTTTGCGGAAGGGCGGATCGGGGCACTGTGCCTGATTTTCAGCGCGGCGGGCGTGGCGGCGACGGGTTTTATGCACTCGTTCCCGGCGCTGGTGCTGGTAACAGTCTTCTGGTCAGTGTTCATGCACCAGTGGTTTACGACGTCGTCGGCTATTCCGCTGGCGCTGGCGTCGGGGCAGGAAGGCGGGCGGCATCTCGGGCGGATGGGCGGGGTCGGCGCGGCGGGGACGGTTCTGGCCTTTCTGCTGGTGCTGCCGCTGGCGGGTCATGTGGCCTATCCGGTATTTTTCGTCACGGCGGCGGTGTTTATTCTGGCGGGCGGGCTGTGCCTGCTGCCGCTGTCCTCGGCCTCCACGACGCCGAACCGGCCCCGTCTGCTGTTTCGGCGCGAGTACGGCCTGTTTTACGGGCTGACCTTTCTGGAAGGCTGCCGGCGGCAGATTTTCTCGACGTTTGCGTTGTTCGCGCTGATTGAGCAGTGGAAAGTCTCGCTGGCGGACATCGCCACGCTGATGCTGGTCAACGCCGTGCTGTCGTTCTTCGTCGCCGCGCCGGTGGGGCGGCTGATTGACCGGATTGGCGAGCGCAAAGCGATGACGTTCTACTATGTCGCCATTGCGCTGACCTTTGCGGGCTACGCGCTCGTGCCGAATGTGCTGGTGTTGAAGGGCCTATGGGTCATGGACAGCGTGCTGTTTTCGCTCGGCATCAGCATCACAACCTATTTGAACCGGATTGTGCGCCCCGGCGAGATGATGCCGTCGCTGTCGATGGGGCAGACGATGAACCATGTCGCCGCCGTGGTGATCCCCGTCGCGGGCGGCCTGCTGTGGCACCGGTTTGGCTACCACGCCCCTTTCTGGTGCGGCGTCTTCGCCGCGCTTGTCTCCCTGCTCCTGACACAGTCCGTCTCCGCGCACCGCCGCACGGCGCTGACGGCGGCGACCTAGAACCCCCTCTTTTGCCCTGTTTGAAATAAATGCTTGACAAACTTCGGAAACGTGTATATACTGTGCGTATACGAATGCGCGGCACGCACATACGAATACGCAAACGGAAAGTAAATTGATGGCTGGAGCGAACTGACTATGCCTGTGACGGCCAAAGACATTGCCCGCGAGCTTCAGCTTTCTCAGCCGACGGTCTCGCGTATTTTGAGCGACACGCCCGGACACCGCGTTTCGCCGCAGACCCGCGAGCGCGTTCTGGACACCGCCCGGCGGCTCGGCTACCGGCCCAATGCCCTGGCCCGGTCCCTGCGGCGGGGCCGGACGGGCATTATCGGGCTGTATACAAATTACAATTACGACGCCCGCAACGACTTTTTAGGAACCATTATCGGGGCCTTGCAGCGGCACTGCGAGCAGCAGGATTTGGACCTTTTGCTGCACAGCGCCCAGGGCGGACGGTCCCCGGAAGAGATTTTTGGCAAGCTGCGCGACGGGCGCATTGATGGCTTAATCCTTCACGCCAACACCGATGACCCGCTGGTGTCCCTCCTGCGCGGGTCGTCCCTGCCGGTGGTGACGGTGGCTGACCATCTGGGCGGGCTGCCGTCGGTAACGAGCGACGACGCGCATGGGATTGCGCTGCTAATAGAACATCTGTGGGAGCGCGGCTATCGCCGCTTTGCCTACCTGATGCCAGAAGAAACGCCTGCGTCAGTGGTGCGCCGCCATGCAGCGTTTGTGGCGCAGATGGAGGCGCGGGGCGTCCCCGGCAGTGAATTCCGGGCGTTTCGGACAAACTACGAAGAAATCGCCCCGGTCTGGGATGCGCTCCGGGCGTTCGGCCCCTGCGCCGTGCTGTGCTGGAACGACCGCTCGGCCTATTCGCTCCTGCGAGCCTGCCGCAAAAATGGCGTGCGCGTCCCGGAAGAGATGGCCGTGGCCGGGTTTGACGGCTTCCGCGACGACAAAGTGCCTGCCTATGACCTTGTGACTGTGGCCTGCCCCTGGGCAGACGTGGCCGCACGGGCGCTAGAAGTGCTGCGCGGCATGATTGAAAGCACGGGGAGTTCGGCGAAATCGAACGAGGAGGAGATACGCTTTCCCGTGCAGCTTTTAACCGGAGACACCGCCTGAGCTTCATTTTGTTCGCCTATTCTGAAAGAGGAGTTACCATGTCAACCACTGTTTCTCATCGGAGCCGCAACGGCTTCACGCTGATCGAGCTTCTCGTTGTTATTGCTATTATTGCGATACTGGCGGCGATTTTATTCCCGGTCTTCCAGAAGGTACGCGAAAACGCCCGCCGCACCGCCTGCCTGTCCAACATGAAGCAGCTAGGGCTGGCAGCGGTGCAGTATGTGCAGGATTCGGACGAAAAATTTCCCGGCGGCTATCTGGATGTGGACGGTACGGGCCACCATGGGCGCGGCTGGGCCGGACAGATTTATCCCTACGTCAAAAGCGTGGGAGTCTACAAGTGCCCGGATGATCCCACAGGCCCCTACACAGACCCCGGCACGGGAGCTATCGCCCCGGCGCTGTCGTATGCGGCCAATCTGAACCTGCTGGAAACGACTTACGACCCGACACCCGCCAATTCTTCCGGGGCGCTGCTGGCGAAGCTTCAGTCTCCGGCCAAAACCGTGTTTATCTGTGAGTTCTTCGGCTCGGCGGTGTTCCTCGCGCCGGACCCGAAGGTTGTCGCCTCGGGGCCGCTGGAAGCCCGCTCGCAGGTAGTCACGGGCGTCAACTCACTGCCCTTTGGCTACGGCAAGTATGAGACGGGCTGGTTTGCAGGCCGCAATCCGACGACAGGCAACGCAGGCTATTCGTCCACGCAGTTTGACAAGCCGCTCGGTCTTCATGCGGAAGGCTCTAACTTCCTGATGGCTGACCTCCATGCCAAATGGCTGCGCGGCACGCAAATCTCTGCCGGTCTAGACTCGGCCAATAAATCCAGCGATGACCAGCAGGGACCCTGCACGACCGGCGGCTGGCCCAACAACTGCGCGGCGGCGGGCACGGACAACAGCGGCTATGTCGCCACGTTCGGCCTGAACTGACTGGCAGCCGAGTATACTGGCTCCGCAGGCGTGCTTCGCCTGCGGATTTTTTTTGAACAAGAGGCAGTTTTTACCATGACACCACGACACACGCTCCTTGGCCTCGGCAGCATTCTCGCTGGGACAGTCCTCACCGGCGGCGGCCCGGTCCGGTCGTTCCCCGCCCTGCCGTCGGCTCCGTCTGTTGTCAAAATCGCGGATAGCGCCGGAAAGAAGACGCTGACCGTCAACGGCAAGCCCTATTTTATCAAAGGCGCGGGCGGCGGGGCGTCCAAAGAGGCACTGCACGCGGCGGGGGCGAACTCGTGGCGCACCTGGGGGGCGGATAATCTGGACGGCCAGCTTGACGAGGCGCAGAAGCTCGGTATGACGGTCAGTGTCGGCATCTGGCTGGGGCACAAAGATCAGGGCTTTAATTACAGCGATGCCGCCGCTGTGGCCGCGCAGAAGGAAACAGCCCGGAAGGCCATTCTGCGCTACAAAAACTCCCCGGCCCTGCTGCTGTGGTCTCTCGGCAACGAGATGGAAACCGGCGGCTCGGAGGACGACCCGGCGATGTGGAACGCCGTGGAAGACATTGCCAGGATGGCCCATCAGCTTGACCCGAACCACCCGACCATGACCGTGGTGGCCGAAATCGGCGGGGACAAAATCAAGCAGATCAACGCGCACTGCCCGGATATTGACATCGTGGGCTTGAACACCTATGCGGGCGGGCCGTCCATCGCCGAGCGGTACAAAGCGGCGGGCGGCGTCAAGCCGTTTATCGTCACCGAATACGGCCCGCCGGGGACATGGGAAGCACAAAAGAATGCCTTTGGGGTGGTGCCTGAGCTGACCAGCACCGAGAAAGCGGCCCGCTACGGCGAGACGTACACCAAAAGCATTGAAAACCAACCCCTGTGCCTGGGGTCCTATGCGTTTACGTGGGGCAGCAAGCAGGAAGCCAGCGCGACCTGGTTTGGCCTGTTGTTGCCCGACGGCAGTAAGACGGGGGCCGTGGACACGCTCACGCAGCTTTGGACCGGTCACCCAGCCGCCAATCTCAGCCCGGCCATTCAGTCGCTCAAACTCACCGGCCCCGCTCAGGCCGCGCCGGGCACCGTGGTTCATGCCGCGCTGTCGGCCTCGGACCCGGAACACGCGCCGCTGGCCGTCACCTGGATTTTGCAGGCGGAGCCGAAAGCCTTCGGCACGGGCGGCGTCAGCGAGGCGGCTCCGCCGACTTATCCCGAAGCGATCACAGCGGCGAGCAGCACCGGCGCGACCGTGAAGCTGCCCGAGTACGGCGGCGCGTACCGCCTGTATGCCTATGTCCGAGACGGCCATGGGGGCGCGGCGGTCGCCAATGTGCCTTTGGAAGTCACCGGCGGCAAGGCCGCATTGGCAGCGATCGCGCCGAAAGCGGCCCTGCCGCTGGCCCTGCTCGGCGACGGCGCGGGGGCGCCCTACATCCCGGCGGGCTTTATGGGCAATGCCGGGGCGATCAAGATGAACCCCGACTACGCGACCAACCCGCATTCGGGCCGAACGTGTTTGCAGGCCATGTATACAGCGGGCGATAGCTGGGGCGGCGTCGTCTGGCAGAACCCGGACAACAACTGGGGCGAGAAGCCCGGCGGCTACAATTTGACCGGGGCCAAAACACTGACCTTCTGGGCGCGGGGCGACAAGGGCGGCGAAAAAGTGGCGTTCTCGTTCGGCCTCATCGGCAAAGACAAGCCCTACTCGGACACGGCCTCGGGCAAGCTGGACGGCGTCGTGCTGTCCAAAGACTGGATGAAGTACACGATTGATTTGAAGGGCAAGGACTTGTCGCGGATTGTCACCGGCTTCTGCTGGGTGGTCGCGGGAACGGGTTCGGGGGAAGTGTTTTATCTGGACGATATTCGGTACGAGTGAGGAGAAACGGCCCCCCATGAATGGGGGGCCTTTTTTAGCGAGACAGCACTAGACCCACCGCCATCAGCACGCCGTAGACAAGCTCCAGGCGGGCCGTGTTGCCCAGCACCATATTAAGCGGGCGGCCTTCCAGCGTGCCAATCTGCTTCCACAGCGTCAGCGTCAGGGGCAGCGACAGCCACGTCAGCAGCACCCACGGGGACGCCGCTTTCAGGAGCGTCATCGCCACCGGAATGAGATAGGCGAACACCAGCAGCAAACGGTACTCGGCCAGAGTCGCCGCCCGGCCCATCCGCACGGCCAGCGTCCGCTTTCCGGCGACCAAATCCGTGTTCAGGTCGCGCAGGTTGTTGACCACCAGAATTGCCATTGCCAGCAGGCCCAGCGGGATGGCCGCCAGCCACGCGGCGGACGTCACCTGCCCTGCCGACACAAGGCACGTCCCGCAGACCGCTGCCAGCCCGAAGTAGATAAAAACAAACAGCTCCCCCAGCCCGTTATAGCCCAGCGGATACGGCCCCCCGGTGTAGGCAATCGCCGCCACAATCGCCGTCAGCCCGATGGCCGCGACCGGCCAGCCGCCGACATACACTAAATAGACCCCCAGCGGCAGGGACAGCAGAAATACCAGCCACATGGCCGTCAGCACGCTCTTTGGAGCCAGCAGACCCGCCTGCGTCACCCGCGTCGGCCCCAGCCGCTCGGCGGTGTCCGCGCCTTTCAAATGGTCGAACACGTCATTGGCAAGGTTCGCCCCGATTTGAAACAGCAGCGCGGCTAAAAACGCCGCCGCGACTGGCAGAGGCGCGAAATGATGCGTCGCCGCTGCTGCGCCCGCCCCGACGAGCACCGGCGCGACTGCCGCCGGCAGGGTGCGCGGGCGAATAGCGAGCAGCCAGACGTTTTGGCCGGGCTTTGTTCCGCCAGAGATAGTATTGGACACGTTCGGAAACTCTTTTCTACGCTGAAATTATAGACACTGCTGACAAAGACTATACCCCACGCCGCACTTTCTTGACAGACGGGCGCGGGCCGTTGTATACTATAAGTGTGGGCGCTGCCGCCGCACGGGTGTATACTTCTACGCATTCCCCCGGCACTAAAGCGGCCTCTGCCTGCGTATAAACATCTGTTAAGCATCTGTGAGATCGTTGAACTTATTCCAACATTGCCGCTTCTGAAGGATTACCAACCCCCTATGGCACAAGACACACCCGAAACCGGCGCGAAGATTTACGAGACCGGCAAAGTCACCGAAGGCGTCTGGCCGCCGCCGTCCCCGGACACCGCGCTGATGACCAAAGCCATTCAAATCAAAAAGCTGGTCAAGCAGTATAAAAAAGTCACCGCCGTCAACGACATCAGCCTGGAAGTCTACGAAGGCGAGATTTTTGGCTTCCTCGGCCCCAACGGCGCGGGCAAAACCACCACCATCAAAACCCTGCTCGGGCTGATTTTCCCGACGGCAGGCGAAGTGCTGGTCCTCGGCAAGCCCGCCGGGAACATTGAAGTCAAAGAAAAAATCTCCTACCTTCCCGAATCGCCCTACTTTTATGAACACATGACCGCCTCCGAAGTGGTCGGGTTCTACGGCTCCCTGTTCGGGCTGTCCGGCGCGGCCAAAAACAAGCGCGTGGATGAGCTTCTGGAACTCGTGGGGCTTCAAGGCACGGGCAAAAAGACCCTGCGGTCATTCTCCAAAGGAATGCTTCAGCGCGTTGGCATCGCGCAGTCTTTGATTAACGACCCCAAGCTCCTGTTTTTCGATGAGCCGACGTCTGGTTTGGACCCCGTCGCGCACCGGGACATTCGGGACTTGATCCTGCACCTGAAAGCCGAGGGGCGGACGATTTTCTTATCGTCGCACCAACTTTCCGACGTAGAGCTAGTCTGCGACCGGGTTTCCATCCTGCACGGCGGCAAAATCCGGCGGCTGGGCCATGTGGACGAGCTGATTGCGGGCGGCCATGTGGAAGTCATCGCCGAACACGTCAAAGCGACCGACACGCAGATGGCGGCGCTGAAGGACATGACTTCCAAAGTGGAGACGCTGGGCGAGACGCTGTCGATTACAACGCACGCAAGTACGGACGATAAAAACAAGGTGCTGGACTGGGTGCGGGCGACCGGCGGCAACGTGCTGTCGATGACGCAGACCCGGCGGACTTTAGAAGATTTGTTTTACGAAGTCGTGCATCAGGGCGAGATGGAAACGGGGACGGCATTCGCAGTTCCGGCGACTTCGGAGAGCATGGAGGTCAAGCCTTGAACACGATCTGGCTGCTGGCGTCCAGCACATACGGCGAGGCGATTCGCCGAAAAATCCTTCTGGTCTTTCTGTTCGGCGGCCTGGCGATTATCCTGATGGGCGGCGCGTTCGGGGCGCTGACGCCCTCGCGTGACCTCAATGTCACCAAGAGCCTCGGCCTCGGCGTTATCTCGCTGGCGGGCGTTTTTATCTCGATTATTCTGTATATCACGCTGATCCCCACCGAGATCGAGCGGCGCACGATTTACAGCATTTTGTCCAAGCCCGTACAGAGGTACGAGTATCTGACGGGCAAGTTCCTGGGCGGTCTGGCGACAGTGCTGTCCAATATCGCGCTGATGGGAATTATCTTTGTCGCCATCATGGCCGCAAAGCTCGTGCAGTACCATGAGCCGGTCGCGCCGACGCTGCTGGGTCTTGGCAAGAACGTCCTCGCTATCTTTTTTCAGATGATGCTGCTCGGGGCAGTCGCTATGTTCTTTTCGGTGTTCCTGCCGCCAGTGGTCAACTTCTTTGTGACATTCGGTGTCTGGCTGCTCGGCACATCGTCGCTGGTTTCGACGGACGGCCCGCTGAGTTTTCTGCACTATGTCTGGCCGAACTTTGTTAACTACAGCATTCAGAACCCGTTCATCAACCCCGGCGTCCGCGTGGTGCAGGAGCCGGCGTATCTCGGTTACATCGTCGTTTATGCACTCATTTATACGGTGCTTTTGCTGATCGCCGGTACGCTGATTTTTGACCGGCGAGAGGTCTAATTCTGAGGATTAATTCTTATGCTTACTCAATCACGGCGGCTGCTGCTCTTAGCGGTCGTCCTGCTCCTGTTCGCGCCGATTGTGCTGCTGCAATCGCGCATTGACCCGCTGTATCAGAAAAACTATGCCCCGCAAGGCAAGGGGCTGAACAAGGCCGCGCAGAACTTGCCGGTGGAGTTTGCGCTGGGCGCATCGACGGGCTTCCGGGAGGCGGTCGCGGGTCTGCTGTGGGTACGGACCGATGAGTTCTTCCACAACGGCGACTACGAAGCGATTATGCCGCTGATCCGCGTGATTACATGGCTGGACCCGCATCAAACCGATGTGTACAAGACCGGCGCGTGGCACATGGACTACAACTTCACCGACTCGCAGGAGCGCTCGGACCGTCGCTATATCCCGCTGTCGCTGGCCCTGCTACGCGAAGGCATCGACAACAACCCGGACGATCCTGACCTGTATTCGGACATGGCCTTTGTGCATTACTTCCGCAAAATTGAAGATTTCCCCGAATCCGCCGCCTGGTTTGAGAAGGGCTGGCAAGTCGTCAAGTCCAAAAATCTGAATGATCCCATCGAGTTCGCAGAGGCGGACAAAGGCGTGATGACTGTCGGCCACGGCCTCGCTCATGCCGATGAGTTCAGCGGCAACATTGACGGTGCGCTGGCGCAGTGGAATCAGTGCTTGGCGCTGCACGACGCCCTGCAAGCAAAGGCTGGCCCAACCGATTTCGCGCAGAGCCAGGACAAGCACATCGCCGAAAATCAAATCAAAGAACTGAAAGGCCGCATGAAGTACCGGCCTATCGACACAGCTAAGCCGCTCAGCATGAACTTTCATCCGCAGCTTGTCCGCGTCGCCCCGAAAGTGTTTGTCGTTAAAGGCACGCTGAACGCCATCGGCGCGACCAAGTTCATTCTGGAAACCGGCGAGCGCACCTTTGGCCCGGTGGACGGCTGCCGCGTCCAAGTCCGTTTGCAGGACGCAGGGTATGTGCGGCCTGTGGTGACTAACTACGGGCTGAACACGAGTGTAGACCCCTCAGTGACAATCATGCAGGATGCCGTCTCGGTGCGGGGCGGCAAAATCGGCGGCGAGCAGGGCCGTAAAATCGACATGAGCAAGGACCCAGATATGTATTCGTTCAAGGCCCCCCGCTACACCGTGACGGCCTGGTTCCTGCCGAACAACCCGAACGACTGCCCCATTCAGGTGCAGGACCGGATCGGCTGGAAGGGTGAGGGCCTCGGCCCGCAGCCCGGCCTGATGGTGTCCGACGGCAAGACGCCTCTGCCGGGCGACGTCTCGGCCATTCCCGGCCTGCGCTACCTGGTGAAGACATGGACGCTGTCCCGTGCGGATATTCTGGACGCGGCTCCGAAGACATTCAACTAAAAATTGAACTCATCGGGTATAATCAGCTCGTTGCCTCCAAATGGGGGCGAACAATGTTCACGATTTGACCGTGCTAGGCGGGGCGTCTGCGGTGTCCTCCACTCCAAACCCGCATTATGGGAGGCGGAACTCCTGCTTTCGGGACGCTTACTGACGAAAGAAACACAGACGCGCAGCGTTGAAGGATGAACCCGGCGCAACGGACGGCCTCCGAACTTCGTCAGGGTGGGAACGCAGCAGCGATAAGGTGAGCGGCCCGTGTGCCGCCGGTGCTTTCAGCCGGAGCCAGCGGTGTGTGTTTCGCGTCAGGCAACGATTTCAACAGCAGGTGCGCGGTCAAAAATAGCAGCAGCCCCGGCAGAGTTTACTAACTCTGCCGGGGCTTTATTTGTGGTACACTGCTTGCATGGATAACTTGGAAGCACGGACGCAGCGGGAGTTGAAAGATATTGTTGCAGTCTTGGCGGAATTGACGGGTCTGCCATCACGATGGAGCGGGCGCGTTGAGCTTGTACCTGACGCGGAGTTCAAAGGCAAAAAACGTTTTTTGTGTGACATTCAAATCGTCGCAGCGTTAGCAGAGAAAGAAGATCGCTGGACGACACTCATTCATGAAGCTCTGCATTCAGTGTCGGCAGGTTATTTTCGAGATGACTACCAAAACTTTCAAGGCTGGGAAGAAGGCGTCGTAGAGCGCTTACAGCGTTTCTTCCGTCCGCGTGTTTTGTCTCGGTTAGTTGTGAAGGCTGACCCTTTTCTTTTTCAGCGGCTCGACGCCGAACATGGGTACAACAAGTTTATCGGTGCTTTGGAAGATATTCGGCAGGCCCAGAGCGATGCGGAAGCAAGCAGTTCGGAAGCAGAAGCATTTTATCTCGATCTGCTGGCGACACCTTTGAGAGATAGAAAAGGCCGCGTCAGTCGGTATGGATTTTCCTTGCCGCCCCCGGAGCGGCAGCGTTTCTTCTCTATCATTTCAGCGGCAAGCGCCACATTACGGACACGCGGATGACACTGTGAATACCAGGAGGATTATGATGAACTTCGCAGGTAACCCAGAACGGGAGCGAGTTCTTGACCAGGTGCTTGATGCCCGGAGCCTGACGGAAATCAGAGCCGCTGAACAAGAGCTACGAAGCTGGCTGAAAAGAAACCCGGAAGATACAGGCATCCGAGAAGCCTTTGAGGGGCTTTCGCTGATGCGCGACATTGCAGAGGAACAGGAAGCCGAACGTGTGAGTGCGGAGCGGCAACCCGTTCCACGTGGAAAGCGGCCCCAGTCTGTGAGCGGAATGGCCGAAGGACATCATGCCTGAAACAGAAAGCCACAGAAACGAAGCCCGTGAACGCCTTTTGGAACAGGTTTTGAGCGCAAACTCTCTGGCGGAAATTGAAGATGCCAAAATAGCCCTCCGACAGTGGATGCAGCTACACCCGGAAGAACAGGAATGCGGGATGGCTTTGAGCAGCTTTACACAATTCAGGAAATCATTGAAGCAGAGGAGGCGTCCTCGCCCAATCGTTCGCTGAACTCAGCACAGGCAGCGTGAACATAGAAAAGGCCGGGGCAGTTACCTCCGGCCTTTTTGTTTGCCAACCCTAGCCGCGCTTACTGCGTAAAGTCCACAGTTTGTATCTCCGCCACGGTCACGACTACGCCTCTTGCTTTGCAGGCGGCGCTAGGGGGTGGTGAAATTGACGGTTTCCGTCTTACCTTCTGCGACGATATGAACGTTTTGAGTATTGTTGCTCACATAGACCTGGCTTTCGCCGGGAACGACGCGCAGGCGATAGTAACCCAGCAAATCTGTGTAGGCATACGTTGTGGCCGCGCTCGTCGTGGGCCGAGAAGGGCCGTAACTCTGCACGGTGACGTGCGGAACAGGCGCACCAAGCAGGGTGGTGACACGTCCCACGACGAGCGCCCCTTTCATCAAGGTCAAGTCCGGCAGCTTTTTGACATGGTTCTTGGCTCCCACTGCCCCCTCAATGGCCTCAGCGACCCAATGGCCCGAAGTGTCAAAAACCATGACATTGTACGGGATACCTGCCCCGACAGGCAGGCTGAACGTGCCGTTGGGGGCACTAACAGTGCTGTTCCATTCTTCTTCCTGCTCCTGCCGCGTTGCCCAATGGGTCGCCCCACCGGTTTTTTTCGCCACGGCTTGCATACGTTTCATCGAAGCGTCATTCTGTATCTGAGCGGCAACGGTGATGCCGCCCACAGGCGTGCCGTCTTCTTGGCGAACCGTGCCGCGTAAAACTGTGTTTCGGACGGCATCTTCACCGCCCCCCGGTCCCCACGGATTTTTTGCGGCGTTGATCGCAGCGTCTACGCTGGCTTTTGGAGCCGTGGGCAAGGTCGGGGCAGCGCGGACGACAGCGTAAGTGACGCCCCCGGCGAGAACGAGTGCGGCGGACCCGGCGGCGAGTTTCAGGCGAGCAATTTTCATAGCGTGGTGAACTCCTTGTATGAGCAGCGTGACGGCGGCAGGGGGCGTGACGAAACCAATCTGTGCCGCCGAGGCGGCCAGGTGAGACGGGACTGGGCGCAGGGCATGGACAGACAGCAGCGTGGGCAGTACCGCGCTAGGCAGGGTGACGCCTTCGCGGTCGAAGAGGCGGCGCAGTTTTTCTAACGCCCGTCCGACGCGCTTGCGGGCGGCCTCTTCGGAGAGGCCCAGAGAGGCTCCCATCTCGGCGAAGGTCAGGCCCTGGAAGAAGCGCAGCAGGACGCCTTCGCGGTCGCGGGCAGGCAGGGCCGCAAGAGACTGGTTCAGCAGCGGCTCGATGTCCGCCCAGGCGGCGTTATCCTTGGTCGGCGACTGCATCGCGGCGGCCTTCCCTTCGTAATGGGCGCGGCGGGCGGCCTGCGTCCGGGCATTGCGTGCGACAAACCGGGACGTCTGAAACAGCCAGCCTGCAAGGCTTGGACCGGCCCGCAGCGTTTTCGCCTTTTGGGCCAGGAGCAGGAAAACGGCCTGCGTTGCGTCTTCCGCCGCTTCGTTTGATTCTAGCTCCCGGCGGCAGACGGCATACACCAGGCCGAGATGGCGTTTCGTGAGTGCGGCAAAGGCTTCCTCTGAGCCTTCTTTGGCGAACCGGCGCAGCAGCCGCCCGTCGTCGTCCATACAATGTTCCTCCTGAATATATTATGTGCGCTCGTGCGGAAAAGCGGACAGAATGGCTTTGGGCGCGGCTTGGGGTACAATAGAGGGGTATGGCCTACATCTCCCTTTACCGCAAATATCGCCCCCAGACATTTGAAGACGTGGTCGGGCAGGACGCGATTACCACGGCGCTCAAAAATGCTATCGGCGAGGGCCGGGTGGCGAGCGGCTACCTGTTTACAGGCACGCGCGGAACAGCGAAAACCACCTGTGCGCGTATCCTCGCCAAAGCCCTCAACTGCATCGGGCCGGACGGCACGGGGACGGCCCCGAACCCCCACCCCTGCGGCGTCTGTGCCCCCTGCCGGGGCATCGCCGCGTCGGCGTTCGTGGACGTTCTGGAAATGGACGCCGCCTCGCACGGCAAAGTGGACGACGTGCGCGATTTGGTGGCTTCTATCAAGTTCCCGCCGATGGAAGGCCGCTACAAAGTTTATATCATTGACGAGGCCCATCAGCTCTCGCGGGACGCGATGGATGCGTTTCTGAAGACCCTGGAAGAGCCGCCGGACCGGGTGGTCTTTGTGCTGGCAACCACTGAAATTGACAAGCTGCCGATCACGATTGCCTCCCGCTGCCAGGTGTATGAGTTCAAGCGCGGCTCCGTGGCGCAGATTTCGTCGCGGCTGCTGGAAGTGCTGGAAAATGAGGGCGTCGGCGCGGACCCTGCCGCCGTGACTTTGATTGCGCGGGCGGCGGATGGCTCGTACCGCGACTCGCTCTCCCTGCTGGAACAGGTGCTGGCCTATCAGCGCGAGCATCTGACGGCGGAAGACGTGACGGTTGTTCTCGGCACGATTGGCGAAGATTTGCTGGCGCAGGTCGTGGAGTTGATTGCCGACTCGGATGCCGCCGGGGCGTTCGGGCTGGCCGGGGATATTCTGGAAAGCGGCAAAGACGTCCGGCAGTTCTTGAAGAGCCTGTCCGAGCGGTTCCGGGATATGCTGTTTGTGGGGGTCGGCGCACGGCCCGCGCAGCCCGGCGAGATTGACGACAGCGAGACCCTCCGCACGCAGGCGGCGCAGTTCGCGCCCGCCGCGCTGCTGACGGCCCTGGAAACGCTGACCGCCGCCGAGCAGGAAACCAAGCGCAGCACGCAGCACCGGCTGATTTTAGAGATGTCGCTGCTCAAATTGATGCGCCTGCCGTCTGCCCCCGCTGCGCCGGAGCCGCCCGTGCTGGTGGCTTCCGCTGCACCTGCCCTATCTGCGCCCCGGCCTGCCGCCACCAACGGGAAGCAGGCTGTGCCGGTCGCAGCGGCCCCCGAGGTCCCATCCGTCCCCTATGACATCCCGCCGCCGCTGGCGGAGGAGGAGATGGATGCGCTGCCCGATGACACGCACGACGAAGAGCCAGAAAGTCTGCCAGGCCTGGGCGCTCCGCAGCCGGGCGATGACGAGTTAGACCTGTTGCCATTTGACGATGCCGAAGAAGACCGTCCGAGCGAGATCATTGTTGCCCCCCCCGTCGCCGAAAGCGATTTGTACGAAGACGACGCGCCCGGATATGTGGCCGACGATGGAGTAGAAATTGAAGAACCCGAAGACGACCTGATGACTGTGCAGCAGGTCGCCGCCGCACCCGTCGCCGCCGCTCCGGCGAAGCCCGCGCCCGCCGCCGACACGCCGCCGGAGCTTCTGCGCCTGCAAAAGTCCTGGCCCGAAGTGGTCAACCGCCTCAGTGCGCGTCCGGCGACGGCAGCGGTCATCCGCGATGCCGAGCCGGTGGCATTGCTTGGGAGCGTCATCATTTTGCAGTTTTCCAGCCGCTTCAATGTGGAAAAGATCGAGTCCAACGAAAAGGGCCGGCAGGTCTTGGAAGACGCCATCAACAAAACGCTCGGCGCGGACGCCGGGCCGTTCAAGGTCAAGGCGTTGCTGCAAGGGCAGCCCCTGCCGACCGGGGCAGTCACGAAATCCCGCGCTGCGACGCCCGACCCCGTGCCAATGCCCGCCGCGCCCGAGGCTTCGGCGGCCAGCACGCCCGGCGCGTTTGTGGAAGAAGTAATTGCCGTCTTCGGCGGCAGACTGTTGGACGACGATGCAAACTAAACTTACACTCAATTCAGACAAGGACAAAGACACTATGGCAAACCCCTTTGGAAAAATGCCCGGCGGCAAGATGCCCGGCGGGCTTGGCGATTTGATGAAGCAGGCGCAGAAGGCGATGGAAGAAGCCTCCCGCGTGGAAGCGGAGCTGGACGAAGTGCGAGTGGAAGGACAGTCCGGCGGCGGTCTTGTGAAAGTCACGGCGACCGGCAAAGCCGAGGTGCTGACCATTAAAATCGCCAAAGAAGTGGTGGACCCCGAGGACGTGGAAGCCTTGGAAGATTTGGTGACCCTGGCCGTCCGCGAAGCCGTGGACAAGGCCAACACCATGCGCGAAGAGCGCCTGAAAAGCGTCATGCCCGCTGGCATGGGCGGCGGCGGCGGCCTCGGCGGGCTGTTCTAGAACTCAACGGTCCGAGGGGTTGAAAACCCCTCGCTTGGAGAGGCACCCTCCGGGTGACAGAGAAATGCCAGCAAAGATAGGCTCTTTTCCTTCGTCCGAAGGCCGCCTCACCTAGCGAGGGGCTTTCAACTCCTCGCTCACTCGTTTCCACAAAGCACTATGGCAGTTTATTATCCCAAGCCTCTGGCCCGGCTGGTCGGCGAATTCGAAAAGCTCCCCGGCATTGGCCCGAAAAGCGCCCAGCGGCTGGCGTTCCATGTCATGCGCCTGCCCGAAGAGGAGGCCCGCGCCCTCGCGGATGCCTTGACGACCATCAAAGCCAGCATCGAGTTCTGCCGCATCTGCCATAACTACTCCGAGGGCGATGTCTGCGAGATTTGCGCGGACGCTCGCCGCGACCATACCCGGCTGTGCGTCGTGGCCGAGCCGCGTGACTTGATTGCAATGGAAAAGACCGCCGAGTTCAAGGGCGTCTACCACGTTTTGCAGGGCGTCATCTCGCCGCTCGACGGGATTGGGCCGGATAAGCTCAATATCCGAGACTTACAGGCCCGCGTCGCTGAGGCGGACCCGAAGGTGCAAGAAGTCATCTTAGCCACAAACCCCACCGTGGAAGGCGACACGACCTCCATGTACGTCGCGGGCATTTTGAAGCCGCTCGGCGTCAGAGTCACCCGTATCGCCCACGGAATGCCCGTCGGCGGAGATTTGGACTACGCCGACCAGGCCACGCTCATCCAGGCGTATGAATACCGGCGGGAATTGTAAGAACCACCTCACCCCGGCCCTCCTTAGCTGAACAGGAACTACACTGTGGGAGCGATTAATGTTGGAGCTTACATAGCGCGAAAGACAGACAACGAAGCGGTCTTCCGCGTTCCGTTTTGGGGGAGAGTATTCTTAGGCCTCCTAGCCCTATTCATGGGTGCGGCTGTCTATTTTTACGTGGTTCTTGTTTCCCCTGGCATACATACTTTTGGGGGCTGGGCCAATTTTTGTTTGCTTGGGATACCTCCTCTTTTTGTCTTCCTGTTTCTGTTTTATGGCAGTCTGCCTCACGAGATGCGTCTGGATTTTGCGCGAGGCACTTATGAGGAGAAGGTTGGGTCCTCTCCGTTTGTGTGGCAGCGAAGCGGTTCCGTAGATGACATCCGCAGTACATATGTGCAACTGCTGCCAAGAACAATCTCTATCTATCAGATTGGAATAGTTTGGCAGGGACGTCGGGCACCCTCTAAGCTCGTTTCTGCCCTCAGTGACGGTCGTTACCGGTTTGCCTGCTCGGATATGGCACAGCCCGCAGAGGAACTGGCCCAGGAAGTTGCCGCCCACTTGCACGTTCCTTATGATGGGCTTCTTTTACCAAAGCGGGGGCTTGAGGGGTAGTCACAGAACGTTATGTTCGCGCAGGCACATCTCTATGGTGTGAGCGTATGAGTACCGCCGGGAATTGTAAACAGCGGCTCCGGCTTTCCGAGGTATTTAGGCCGGGGATGGGTCACTGTTGCCTGCCACCAGGCGACTTCGACGGCGGCGATTTCGCGCAGGTCAAAGCCCGCCTGACCGGCGTAGCGATGCCGGGCAGCGTTCACGCCGACCACGTCTAAACCCAGTTTCTCGCCCAGAAAAAGGGCGCGGGGCAGATGGTAACTCTGCGTGACCAAAATCGCGGAGCGGACGCCGAAAATATCCCGTGCCCGGTACAGGCTGTCATACGTGCGGAAGCCCGCATAATCACAGACAACATCGCGGGCGGGGACGCCCTCCGCGATGGCTTGCTGCTTCATATCCTCGGGTTCATTGTAGCCGTCACGCCCGTTATCTCCGGTCATCAGCAGCTTCTGGACTTTACCTGATTTGTACAGCTCTACGCCGGTGGTCACACGGTCCGTGAGTATATCCCCTGCTGCTCCGAAGACGATAGCGACGGGGCGGATGGGGGCGGCGGCGACGGAAGGCATAATCAAGCGCCGGGTTTGCTGAACAGCCGCATAAATCCAGAGGCCCCCAAGACAGCAGATCACAAAAACGGCCAGCAAAATCTTATTCAGTGTGAGCCGTTTCCGGCGGCCCCTCTTGAAGATAGGTTTCATACAAACACTATTCGTGAGACACACCGGAAATCCTGCTTGCCAAGCGGCGGCGGTTTCGGGTAGAATAGAGGCCACTGAACGGCGAAGTTTCGCAAGTTTTTAGAAGGACGAATACGATTATGGCGGAAGAACAGAAGTCAACCTGGAAAACAAAGGTGGGGCTGGCCGAAATGCTCAAGGGCGGCGTCATCATGGACGTCATCAACGCGGAGCAGGCGATTGTGGCCGAAGAAGCGGGCGCGGTGGCAGTGATGGCGCTGGAGCGGGTTCCTGCCGACATCCGGCGCGACGGCGGCGTGGCGCGAATGTCCGACCCGAAGATGATCAAGGGCATTATGGATGTCGTGACCATCCCCGTCATGGCAAAGGCCCGAATTGGGCACATGGTGGAAGCGCAGATTTTGCAGGCGCTGGGCGTGGACTTCATAGACGAGTCCGAAGTGCTGACGCCTGCCGACGATGCGTACCATATCGACAAGCATGCGTTTAACGTCCCCTTTGTCTGCGGCTGCCGCGATCTGGGCGAGGCCCTGCGGCGCATTGGCGAGGGCGCGTCCATGATCCGCACCAAAGGCGAGGCGGGGTCCGGCAACATCGTGGAAGCGGTTCGGCACATGAGAACGGTGCTGGGCGGCGTGCGCCGCCTGCAATCGCTGCCGTTTGAGGAGCTGATGACGGAAGCCAAAAATCTGGGCGCTCCGTATGAGCTGATTGTGGAAATCCATCGCACCGGCAAGCTGCCCGTGCCGAACTTCAGCGCGGGCGGCATTGCCACTCCCGCTGATGCGGCCCTGATGCGGCAGCTTGGGGCGGAGGCAGTCTTTGTCGGCTCGGGCATCTTCAAGTCCGGCGACCCGCGCCGCCGTGCCAAAGCGATTGTGGATGCCTGCACGCACTTCGACAACCCGGAGATTCTGGCGGAGATTTCCAACGACATCGGTGAGCCGATGGTGGGAATTAATATCAGCACTTTGCCCAAAGAAGAACTCATGGCAAGCCGGGGCTGGTAAGATTCTATTTTAGCAAGCCCCGGCCCGGCTCAGAACACAGGGGCGGCGAGATTGACTCGCCGCCCCTTTTTTATTTATTATGTCATTACAAAAATTAGAACCGAACACTTTACCCGTGGCTACAGGAACTGCCGCGCTTTTTATTGATTGGGAGAACTTTAAATACAGCCTTTATGAAGTCAGCCGACTGCCCGATATTGCCGCGCTTCTTCGCACGGTCCGGCAGCGGTATGGACGGCCTGTGATTGCCCGTGCCTTTGCGGATTGGCAGGACTACTATCATCGCCGCTCCTGGGATCAGATGAACCTGTATCATGCGGGCATTGAGCCAGTGTATGTGCCGACCCGAAAATCGCCGTTCGGACAGGACCGGATCAAAAACAGCGTGGACGTTCGCATGAGTCTGGACTGCCTGGAAATGGCGGTCGCGCACCCGGAAATTGAGACGTTTGTGCTGGTTGCGGGCGATGCCGACTTTCTGCACGTCGTCGCCGCCCTGCATCGCCGGGGCGTCAAAGTCGTCATGGTCGGCGTCTCCGGCAGCACGGCGGGGCGTCTCACGGATGCCGTGGACGAGATGGTGTTTTACGACCAGGAAATTGACCGGGAAACACAGGTGATCGAGCCGGCGGTTCCGCCCGAGGACATCACCGAGGCGCTGCCTGCCGTGATTGCCGTTCCCCCGCCCCCGGCTTTGCCGGTCGTATCCCCGATTATTTCCCCGCCGCCGCCGATGCGGCTGCCGCCGCCCGCGCTGCGCCCGGAGCCGACGCTGGAAGCCGCGCAGCAAATGCTGGTGCGTCTGGTGCGCGAACAGCGTGACTCGGAAGGAGGGCGCAACTACCCGCCACTGCTGTCGTGGCTAGGCATTCAAATGAAAGACCGCCTCCCCCGGTTCAGTATTGAGAAGCATGGCTTCACGCGCCTGAAAGAGTTGACGCTGTCGATGCAGGCACTGGGAATGCTGCTGGTGGAAGCGCAGGGCATGGTGGACCGCGTCTGGCTGCCCGAAGACGAGGCGCTGGTTGCCAAGCCGCCGCCGGTGCCGCCCGCGCTGGCCGCCGCGCTGGCCGAGCCGGATGATATTCCCGACTATCAGCGCAATGATTTCGCGGACATCGTGCTGACCGCGATTGACATTCAAAACAGCCACCGGGAGTATATGGCAAAGGGACTGCTGGCCCGGTTTTTGTACAACAAAGGCCACTGGGACCCCGCTGACCTGCCCCCGCAGGCCGCGCCGCTGCGCTCGGAGGAGTGGCGTTACCGGGAGCAGCCGGAAATCCATAAAATCATTGAAGACACGCTGGACCGGGGTGTCCTGCGGCGCATCGCGTATCTTGACCCGGACAGCGGCAGCGAAATCCCCGCGCTGGAACTCGACGAAGAGCATCCATTTGTCCGCAAAACGCTCGCCGAAGATCAGATGCGCCGCTAAGATCAGAAAAAACGCCCGGCAGACTTTCTGCCGGGCGCTTTGTGTTATGCCGCTGTGAAGTCCCTCATCACGGTCGGCGTGGCCGTGTTAAAGCCAACGACATCCAGGGTTCCCGCATCATCGGGATCGGAAATACTGAACCCGTTGGAGACCATACCGCAGACGATGAGCTTCGCGGGAATGCCCATCGCGTCTCGGTACTGACGCAAAGCCTGGACCGGTTGAATGGCCCCGGCCCAGGTTTCCGAGTCTGTGTAGACCACAAAGACATCGGCTTCCACGCGGTTCTTCCTTGCCCAAAGCATCGGCAGAGCGCAGTCGGTCCCGCCGAAGGGCAGGCTGCTGACGGTTTTCAGCACGTCGTCAAGCCGCTGCCGGGGCGAGATCGCAAGCGGAGTGAGGGCGGCCTCGCCGCCATACATCCCGCCGTAACCGCCCGCGCCCGCTGTGAACGCGACGGCCTGATAGTTTGTCTCAGTGGCCGCCGTGATCAGCGCCATCGCGGCACTGGCAATACGCGGGGTCAGGCCAGGGACACCGGCGATTTGTCCCGCTTCCATTGACCCCGAGACATCCAGCGCCAGCAGCCAGCGTTTGCCGGTGGGCGTGATGCTGCCGAACGACGCATAAAACGCGGCGTCCAGCGCGTCCACCACCGAGGCGACGGGCGACCACGTATTCCCGCCGCGCTCGCCGTGGCCCTGGACATAGGTTTTCAGGGCAGACAGCACGGCTATCGGGTGAACCCGCGCTCGCATGAGCCTTTCGGTGTCGGTAAGCTGCGCGATCACCTTCCGGGTCGCCTCGCTTCCCGCCGCCAGCAGACCCACCCGCGTCAGGGTTGCCAGTGTGCGGAGGAGCGCCGTCATCGGCATCTCTTCCAGCAGGGCGGCCCAGACCTCGGGATCGGACAGCCAGTGGGCCGGAACGGCTTCGCGGGGCAGGCGGTACTCGCGGATCAGTCCGGCGACTTCCCCCGCCGTGCTAGCCGCTTTCGCTCGTTCTGCCGCCCAGAGCAGCCGCAGCACGATGTCCGGGTGCGGCGACTCCCCCACCCCCGGCCAGCCCTGCGTCAGCCAGTAGTACAGCCCGCGCCGGGTCTCATCTTCGGGCTTTGGGTGCGACAGCCGCAGCAGGTCCCGGTGGCTCCACCCGTCGCGCTGTCCGTACTTGATGGCCTGATAGGCCAGCTCATCGGCGGGCATCGACGCATACCAGTTGCTAACGGCCTGCCGCAGTCCCCGGCCCCAGCCGCGCATTCCGTCCACGAACTGCGCGAAGTGGAACAGATGCGTCCCTGTCCGGGCCACAGCGGGCAGCGATGCCAGCGCCCGGCGGCGCGTGTCGTCATCGCCAAACGACGCCGCAACGGCCAGCGCGAACAGCGCCGGGTCGTTCTTCGGTGCCCGTCCCGCTTCCGAGACGGCAACGATTTCGCGGACGACCCGCGCCCCGTCGAGCGCCAGGCAGCGGCAAACCGCCTCGGCATTTTCCAGCGACAGCGCCCGCTCAGTCGCATAGTAGGAGCCGCCCTCGCTTCCCAGCACCAGAAACCGTGCCAGTCGCGTCCAGTCGTCCACCGCGAACGAGTACCCGCCCGCGCCGTTTTTGACCTGCGCTGTGCCGGGAATGCGCTCGCTCTGCGGCGTCTCCTTTGTGCTGTAAATTGTCTTCAGATACGTCATGTCTGCTGTCTCCCTACGGCCCGAAGTTCGGGCAAGTGCCGGACAGGCAAGGTGTCGTTCGTGGAAGTATGAGCCGCAGGACTCGGACCTGCATCTTATCGCGTGAAGCGACACGCTCTACCATTTTGAGCTAGGTTCGAGATAACCCACAAACTACGGCCCGTCCGTATCACATCCTAAGAAACTGTGTAGAAAGCCATCGGATCGCCCCCTAACCCCCAATTCTGGGGGAACAGGAGTCAAGAACAGGCTTTTTTCCTGTCTGGCTCCCCCAGAATTGGGGGCAGGGGGGCGATCTGGTCTTGGCGCAGTCTTTCTATACCGTCTCTAATCATATACTAACAAGATTCGTACCAAGTCTGCTGAAGAGCGGCAGGACTTGCACCTGCAACCTCCTACTTAACAGGTAACTATTGCCAATCGGCCCGGATGCCAGGCAAAAGTCTGGAAATGGGTGAAGCCTTGCGGCTTCAGGCGCTCTGCTCATTGAGCTGCGCTCTTCACAAAAAGTTCAGGCAAGTGCATACGCTGGGAGTATATTCACAGATAACCCAGACGTTTCGGCCCGAACTTCGTTTTCGCAATTTTCGCTATTTGGTTTTTGTGCGGCAGGCTCCTAACGAAAGGCTGCCGCGCAGGCGATGAGGCTACTCACAATCAGCAGCAGCGTCAGCATGTCCCACAGCTTGCGCGGGTCGCGGCGGCGCGGTTTCGGGGCGGCGAACTCTAAAAAGATCAGGTTGCCGTCCCGCCCGGCGACGCGGCCCAGGAGTTTTGGGTGTGAGGGCGGCGGGTCGGGGCCATGCTCCGAAAAGTAATGGACCAGACACAGCGGCGGTGAAAGATGCTCTGTCGTCTCGTATTCTGTTGAGTCATATTCTGTTGGCTCGTGTGTCACGGGTAAGGTCTCCTCGGTGAGATAAAAACAAAAAACGCCCCCCGCACAGGCTGTCTGCCTGAGCGGGGGGCGTCTCGGTGTTTACACGCGCCAACAAAAGTGGGGCGAGGGTTACGAGTGTCCTCCGTTACAGGAAGCAGCCGGGCAGGTCAAATTCTGACCGTAAACTTGGCCGGATGGCTGGAAGCGGGTGCTGCGATGCGTCGTATCAATGGTAAGTGTCAGATAAATCATGCGGGCTGCTCCTTTCTGAAAGTGATTCGTTCTCTCGAGTTGCGGGTCATCTTACCCCACGCTCGCTCGCTTGTCAAGCGTTTCGGGAAAATAGTTTTGTGAGGGCGATATGGACGAGGGGTTGAAACCTCTCGCTAGACGCCGGGAAGCCAACAGACAAGAACAGGAAGGCTGCTATCCTAATTCTTTGGCCGCCCGGCGCGAAGCGCCTTCCATCTGCCTCCCGCACCTCAGTGGACACGTTGGTATCCGCCAGCATCTTCAGTTTGTATGGGCCATAGGAAAAGCCGCACGCGCAGCCACCAATCGGAGTCAGGTCGTAGACATGCGGCCTGGGAAACAGCCTAAGCATCGGCTCACTCCTTGCCATTAGCGATGGGGCCTAAAATAATAGCACATCATCAGGTGGAGTAATCGACAGCATCTTGTCCGAAGCTACAAAAACTACCATGCACGCTACAAACCCCTTCGGTGCCTCCGTCTCGGTGCCTCCGTCTCGGTGCCTCCGTCTCGGTGCCTCCGTCATAAAGCCACGTCTTTCTAAAACGTGCTCATAGAGAATCCATCGGCCCTGTTCTCAGAAACATCTGGCTTGGCAGAAGCCATTGCACCTTCGTACCCCGCCCTGAGATCGTAAAACGGACCACATAGGCTCTCATTCCAACGTAGAACTTCCCCGACGCCACACGCACTATCGAGGCTGGATACAGTTCCTTGGCTGCACTCTTGCTCCAAAGGACCTCAACCTTGCCTGTCGGCCAGACACGCATCAGCTTCGAGGCTCCAATGACGACCAGCGTGCCGTCTGTATCCAGAGCGGCGGCGCAGGGTTCGTCGCCCAATGTTGCTAGAACAGTCGACCTCCACCGCCCCTGAGCCGTTTTTGTCAGGCGGACAACGCTGCCATAGGAAAGGGTGAGGTGGGCAAGACCTTGCACCGCCACGAGACCCGCTGGCATATTCACGAATTCGTTCACCTGATCGTCGGAGACTTTGTACCGTCGGGCCGCGTCAGGCGAAAACCACCAGAGGCTGGCACCGAACTCACCTGCATTGAAGCCCACGAGCCAGCCGTCATCCACTCTTCGCGTTATTTGCTTTCCGAAGTATCCACTCTCCTTACCAATCTTGAACGCAGAAACTGAGCGATTTTTGCTACGACTTGTCTGCTCCATCGGTTCCAGCGTCACAATGGGCTTTCCGCCCTGCATGGACACACGCCACTGGCATAGGGATCGGTTGGCCCGCTGTAGGTCATCAGAACCGAGAGTTGGCGGTGCTACCGGCGACCAAGCGCCGGGTTGATGGGGGTATGTAACGGGTGATGCTTGGCAAACACAAGGTGCCAACAGGAGGGACAGCAGCGCAAGGCGAATTATAGCAGACATGGCAGCTTTTGTTTTTCTTGTTGGCCGCCCAGCCTCCAAAATGGCTGTCTGCTTCCCAACGGATACAATCGTTTCCGGTATCACGGTTTCTCCGCAACTTTGTTTGTTTCCACCATCGGCATAACAAGTTATGCCAGATTTGCAATGTTCCAAATGTTATCCATTGCCCGATGATGCCGTCTTGTGGGTAGCAGCCGCATCAACTCCAATGCTTTGCTCATCCTGCACAGCCTAACATTTCTCCATTGGGCGAACCCGTTCGAGGGATTTAACCCCTCGTCCTGCAAATCCCTAAAGGCTGCTGCGGCGGAAGGTTTGAGAATACAGGCCGCCGCGCAGGGCATCTGCCGCGAGGCGGGCCAGCGTTTCCGGGGTCGCGCCGGGGTGCAGAGTGGCATCGGCCTGTGTCATGGTGATAATCGGGCGGTTGGAAACGAGCACCTGCGAGCCATTGCTGCTAATCTGGTACAGGGACAGGCCGGTGTCCAGAAGCGCGTTGAACTGAATAATGGCGGCTTTGGCCCGGACATCGTCGGGGTCAGACAGCGCGGGGAGGGTCTTCCCGGCATATTCAATTTCTTCGCCGCCGCCGACCGCCTGATGCACGGTGGCGCGGGGCGCTCCGGTGGCCTCGCGGACGGCCTGCGGCGTGACGGCGACGTGCAGCTCTGTGAGCAGCGCCGTAATAGCGGCGACGCGCTCCGGGGTCAGCGGGTGGTCCTGCAAGATGCCCAGCTCCACTTTGGGGCCGCGATCCCCGATCTGCTGCAAGAGCTGCATGAAGGTCAGCATTCCCACCGGATTGTAGCCCGCTTTGGTCATAAAAATCGTGCCGCCGTGGTCGGCATCGCGCTCGGCGGCCTGGCTGTAGCGGGTGTTCAATATGCCCATCTGAGCGTACTGTGTCCCAGCGGCGACATTGGCAAGGTCGCGGGAATTAACATGGGCGACAAGCGCGGCCAGCAGAATGCCCATCATCTCGGTGGTCATTTTGCTCTGCTCATGCGAGAGCGCCTGCAAGTGGTGATGCTCGGAGTGTGTGATTTCGTGGGCCAGCACCCCGGCCAGCTCATCATCGGAGCGCACCATTTTCAGCAGTCCCGAGTTGACATACACATAGCCGCCGGGCAGGGAGAACGCATTGACGTCTTTGTCCTCAATCACGAAAAAGTGCCACTTAAACGGATACACTTTGTCGCTGCCAAACAGGGCCGGAATTTGGTCGCTGTTGGCAATCGCGGCGAGCTTCTGGCCAATGGTGTTGACGCGCAGAAGAACCGCCGGGTCCGTGACCAGCTTGGCCTCTTTGTTAACAGCAGTGGAAGCGGCTTCGCCCTGTTTGGCTTCATCGTCGGCCTGTTTCTGGTCACGCGGCGCAAGCGGAGCGGCGGCCAGCACGGGCACGCTGAGGCAGAGCGTGAGGCTAAGAAAGGCGGCAGCAAGTTTTGTGTTCATAGGTCTGGTTCCAAAATTGAGAGGTCCAAAATAGGGCGCGTGTGTGATATAATGGCGCTATGGCTCGTTTGTACGTGTACGTTTTGCTGGCACTGTGTTTCGTGCGGCCCGCCCAAGCCGATGCTTCCCTGGGCGACCTTGTGGCCGCGCACCAGGCCGCGCCAAACTCGGAGCAGGCGACGGGGCGGCTGGAAGCTTCGGTGAGCGCCGGTCTGCCCGCCGAAGTGAAGCCGGGCTGGCTGGATGCGCTGCCGGTGAACAGCACCTCTTTGTCTTACGACCTCGGCACTCTGATTGTTCCCCGCGCCTACCTGCCGACACACGCCGAAGAGCCGCAGCACCAGTGGAAATTTTCCAAAGTTGTTTATGTCTATCTGCCGCAGGACAAGACGCTGGCACAGTTCTGCGCGGTGCATTACAGCGGCGAAGCCAATCAAACGCTGGCCGTGCGTGTCGCCCGCCTGCTGTCGCTGGCGCATCACACGCTGGTGACAAACACTGGACACGAGGCCGCAAACGGCACTGCCCCATTTGACGTCTGGCTCTGTGCGGGCGGGCAGAACGGCGGCGAGCAGTGGCGCTCCAATTTGTACCTGTATACCGTGGATACCCCGCGCTCGTCGATTGAATGGATACGCGAGATTGTCCACGAATATTCGCATCTGGCCCTGCCCGCTGTTGGCGGCTACACAGCCCCGGAATACTGGGCCAATGGTTACCTCGGCGAGCGGCTGCTGGTCCGCTGGTTTATGCGTGACACGGACGGACCTAAAAAAGTGGAGTACGCCTGGGGCGACTTCAGCGGGGCACCGAACTTCACTCGTCTGCTGATTGCGCCCGCGCTGGCCCTGTACAAGAAAGTCGGCCCAAGCAAAGTCTGGCTGGCCCGCAAGGACGAAGTCGGAATGCGCTATTTTATCGGGCAAGCGCTGACGTTTGATGATAAATACGGGGCCAAGCGCCTCGGGGATGCGCTGGCTCGCCTGCCGCATTTCCGCACAGCCACTGCCACCGATTTTGCCGCCGCGCTGACCGAAACCCTCTCTGCTTCCAACACTGTATCCAACAAACTTCCATGATTTTCGTTACCCGCAACGCGCACGCCAAAATCAATCTCACGCTCGATGTCGGCCCGCGCCGCCCGGACGGCTACCACGACATCCGCTCGGTAATGCAGACGCTGGCCCTGTATGACACACTGACCGTCACCCGCACGCCGGAGCATCCCGGCGTCGTGCTGGAAGTCATCGGCGACGAGGCAGGCGGTGTCCCTGCCGATGCGTCTAATCTGGTAGTGCAGGCCGCCGTCCGCCTTCAAAAGAGCACCGCCGCACGGGGTTCGCTGACGGCGGACCAAAGCGGCCTGCATATTCTGTTAGAAAAGCGTATCCCTTCGCAGGCTGGCATGGGCGGCGGCAGCAGCGATGCGGCGGCGGCGCTTCTGGCGGTCAGCGAGCTGCTTAATCTTCACTTTTCCCTGCGGCGGCTGACGGAGCTTGCCGCGACGCTCGGTGCAGATGTGCCGTTTTTTCTCGACGGCGGCACGGCGCTGGTGGAAGGTCTGGGCGAGCTGATTACCCTGCTGCCCCCTGCCCCACCGTTTGATGTCGTCGTTGTGAAGCCCCCTGTTGGCGTCTCCACGGCGCTGGCTTACGGGGCGCTCGACGCCGAAGTGGCCCGCGAGACAGGCACGGCAACCGAACGCTGGCTGACTGGAAGCGATACGTTTGCCAACGATTTTGAGCGGGTGATTTTGCCCGCGTACCCGGAAGTCGCCCGCGCTTATTCTGTACTGACTTGGACAGATGAAACTGGGGAAAGTTTCAAGCCGCTCCTGTGCGGCAGCGGCGCAGCGCTGTTCTTCCGGGCATCGAGCGAGGCCGCCGCTCGGCGTCTGGCGGCGCGGGCCAAGGCGCACGACATCGGCAAAGTGTGGGTGACGCGCACGCAGGAGGAGAATTAAGAGTTGAGTATCAATGCCGTCGTTCTGGCGGGCGGAAAGAACGGGCCGGAAATGCGGGCGGCGACGGGGGTGGAGAACCGGGCGCTGACGCCGCTGGGCGGGACTACGATGCTGGGCTGCGTCGTCGCGGCCCTGACGGCGACGGCCTCTGTGGGCCGCGTGTTCGTAGTCGGCCCCACGCCGCCGTCAGACGATTATGTCATTGTAACCGGCCGCGAGACGATGCTGGACAACTTGATGGCCGGTCTGGCGGCGGCGCAGGCGGATGGCAGCGGGATGGTGTTGGTTAGCACGTCAGACATCCCGTTTCTGACCCCTGCCGCCGTGGAGGACTTCGTGCAGCAGGCATCGACCTCGGAGGCAGATTTATGCTTTTCCTATGTGCCGGTGGCGCTTTGCTACGCGAAGTACCCGCAGATGAAGCGCACGGCAATCAAAGTCCGTGAGGGCAAAGTAACGCTGGGCAACTTATTTCTGGTCAACCCGCGCTTTTTGATTGCCCATCAGAAGACCATTACGCAGGCTTACGCCGCCCGCAAAAGCCCGTTTCAGGTCGGGCGACTGCTGGGCTGGGGTCTGCTGGCGCGGTTTCTAGGAGCACAAATACTGTCCCCTGCCCTGCTGTCTGTGCCCCGTCTGGAAGCGGGTGTCGGGCGGCTCCTCGGCGGCGGCTGCCGGGTTTCAGCAATCCGCTCGGAGTTCCCCGAGATCGGCACGGATATAGACAAGCCGGACGACGTGGCACTGGCGCGGCAGATGCTGGGCTAGAGGGCCTGCTACACCGCCTGGTCGAGGGCCGGGCGGCGGGTGAATTGATATTTTTCCGGGTGATCCAGAGAGTCTGCGTCTACCGTCACCTCGGCCACGGTCAGGTCGCCCGCGAGGTCGTAGCGGGCCTGCCCGGTCATGCTTTTGACCAGTGAGCGCAGGGCGCGGACGCCGGTTTTCATGTTGGTGGCCTTGTCTACAATGGCATCCAGCGCCGCCTCGGTGAACGTTAAATCAATGCCGTCGCGCCGGAACAGCTCGATCTGCTGTTTGATGACCGAGTTCTTCGGCTCGGTCAGAGCGAGACGCATCTGCTCTTTGGTCAGCGGCGCGAGCGGAACGATAATCGGGAAGCGCCCGGCGAACTCTGGCACGAAGCCGTATTCGATGAGGCTCTCAATCAGCACCTCGGCGGGGGCCTCGGCGAGTATCTCATAGTCGCGCTGCGGATCGCCGGAGATGGCCGACGGATTGGCCCGCAGGCCCATCGTCCGCTCGGTCTGCCGCTTCATCTTTTTAGCGACGATCTCCGGGAAGCCTTCAAACGCCCCGCCGCCGATAAACAAAATCTTGCTGGTATCAATATATTCCGGCGGCGCGTCCGGGTGCTTGCGGCCCGAGGCCCCGAGCGGAAGCTGCGCCATTGTGCCTTCGACGAGCTTTAGAAGCGCGTGCTGCACCGACTCGCCGGACACATCGCGGGTGATGCTTGGGTTGGACTGCGACTTGCGGGCGATTTTGTCGATCTCGTCAATGAAGATGACCGACTTGCCCGCCCATTCCAAATCTTCTCCGGCATCAATATACGCCGCCGTCAGAATGCTTTCGACGTCATTGCCTGTGTAGCCCGTCGGCGAGAGGCTTGTGGCATCAGCAGACGCGAACGGGACGCCGAGCGACCGGGCAAGCGTTTTAGCCAGAAGTGTTTTGCCGCTGCCGGACGGCCCCACTAGCATGATGTTGGCCTTTTCGAGTTCCACCTCCGCCGTCGTGCCCGCTTCTTTGTGCGCTAAATCCCCCTGATGGATACGGTGGTGGTCGTAGAGGCCGACGGCGACATCGCGCTTGGCCCGCTCCTGCCCGATGACATACTCATCGAGCCGGGCGACAATATCACGCGGCGACTGGTTGAACTCGGCAAGCTGGGCGCGGGCTTCAGCGCGTTTGGCTTCATTGCCTTCGCGCTGCACGCCTTCCTCGGCCTCCTGCACCTTCTTCTGCAAGTCCACGCCCGCCGTGAACCCCGGCCAGTCCCGGTGGCAGATATAATGCCCCTGTGCGTCAATTTCGATCACCTGTCCCCGGTCCCGCTCCACGTCAAACGTCTCGTGACAGACCATGCACTTTGCTTTCACTGCCATCAGTCTCCTTGCGCTCTATGCCGTAACATAAAAGAAGGGACGCATAAATTATGCGTCCCTGGTTGTCTTAAATTGTAATCCTTGAATTATAATCGGGGTGACAGGATTTGAACCTGCGGCATTTCGCTCCCAAAGCGAACACTCTACCAAGCTGAGCTACACCCCGTCTATTACGGACTATTTTGGTTCGTAATAATGCTCGATTGCGTGACAATTTGCACAAAGCAATGAACACTTTGCAACTTCATTTTGTACTGTCTCTAGCGACAAGCCATTACCAGCGGCCTGTGCTACAGCGAACATTTTTGTGCTTCTATCCAGATGATGAAACATGAGCGCCCGATAATCTGAATAACCACATTGCTCACAGCAGCGGGCTTTTTTGTAGTTTTCTATCCACAGCCGAAGCTTTTGAATGCGCTTTGTCTGAATTGCATTTTTGCATTCCGCGCACCGATGACGCCGATAAACTTTGCCCTTGATGGTCGCGGCTTGCCCGAATGTATCGGCGGGCTTCTGCTGAAGACAATACCGACAAAGTTTCAATTCCATCCTGGAAACGTCTCCTGCTCTGTACTTTCTTATTATACTCCATAAACCGCCCCGGCGTCAACCGGGGGTAAAACTTCTCCCGCCGGGGCTTGAACCCGAATCACGCCCTTATAAAGAGCGGGCATTAACCGATTATGCAACGGGAGCTAAATCATGCCGGGGGTTTCTACACCCCCGGTAGGGGGATGTCCTTCGGACAAAGATTTAGGAAAGAGCAAGAAGGAGGGCGCGACGAATCGCGCCCCTACGTCCTCACCCGAAGGGAGCTTTCTAGTCCTTGAACGGGTCATGCTCGTTTTCGCCGGCCATTGCCACGCCGAGGGGCGTCAGCGTGTGCAGGACGCGGACGGAGGCGGCGTGGTAGCCGAGAACGTCCGGCAGGCGCTTGTAGCAGTGGGGCGACTCGTCCGTACCCGCCCCGCGCAGCTCCACGTTTTTCTCGCGCAGCCACTCCTGCATCATCGCCCGCGACACGCTGCCCGGCGAGATCACCTGCCCCGTTTTGCGGTTGATCTTGCCCCGTGCCTGCGTTCGGCTCATCACGCGGCCCGCGCCGTGGACCGTGGAATGCAACGCCGCCGTGGCTTCGGGCGAGGCCAGACCTTCGAGAATGACCGACTGGTCCCCCATCGAGCCGCCGACAAAGCCTTTCTGGCCGGGGAACGCCGGGGTCGCCCCCTTGCGGACGACCCACAAATCCCGCCCGCCGTGCTTCTCCAGCCAGGCGTAGTTGTGGTGGTTATGAACTTCCTCCAGGATGTTCGCGCCGAGCAGGCGGGCGACTTCGCCGCAGACCCAGTCGCGCCCGGCATAGGCGTAGCGGCCCGCCAGGGCCATGCAGGCGAGGTAATCGTCGCCCAGGGGCGTCCCGACTTCCAGCACCAGCGGGTCCACATCCATGCCGTCTTTGGCCCCGCCGGCGTTCAGGAAGAACGTCGCCGTCTTGTGTCCGAGACCCCGCGAGCCGAAGTGCGCTCCGACCCAGACGCGGTCCTGCTCATCGGCAAAGAGGTCCACATAATGGTTCCCGGAGCCGATGGTTCCAAGCTGGTTCCGGGCCATCTGCTTCAAGGGCTGCATGGGTTTCAGCTTCCACGTCTCGTCATCAAACAACTCATGCTCGACCACGGTGTCATTGCTGCGCCCGATGCCGAACTCCAAATTTTTCCAGACTTCGTCCATGATGCCCTTGATGTCCCGGCGCACATCCGAAGCCGACACATCCAGCCGCACGGCTTTGTTGCCGCACCCGATATCGAAGCCGATTCCAGAAGGGCTGATATGGCCTTCGTAGGCCAGGACGCCGCCGATAGGGACGGCGTAGCCTTTGTGGCCGTCAGCACACAGCACCGCGCCCTGCACAGCCTCATGCGAGGCCGAGCGGCGAATCTGGGTCAGTGTGCTATCTTCATGCGGCCCGAATACTTTGATGTCTTCCCATTCCATTGCGTTTCTCCTGTGTCTTTGTCGTATAAATCTGTGAAATTTTGCGAAAATCTGGCAAACAAAAAGGCCCCTGGCGGATGCGCCAGGGGCCGATTGCAAATGTGTGAGCTTTTGGTGAAGTCTAGGGACATCTCACAAACAGCGGTGGCAGTGCAATCGGCGGCGCGGGGTCTATTTGATTGTTACCTGGGGTTTGGCCGAAGAGGGGAGACGTGACGGGGCATGGGCGCTGTTGGCCGCGCTGGGATATGGTGAGATTAGTATTCAGAACAGAATTGTAATGCCGCTGTGTCATAGTCGTAAACGCATCTTAGCATAGACAGGCGGCGGCTGTCAAGGGCCACTGCCGCTGTTCAAGCAAAAAAAGAGAAGACACTGGGTTACAGCGTCTCCTCTTCGGCGTCAATCAGGCCGTCTTCCGTGCCGACTTTGTGGATATAAACGGGCACGTAACCCCAGGTGCGGTAAAAGCGCAGGGCAAGCTCCGCTTCATCGGCGTCGGCATCGACGATGGTGCCGTTGTAGACGGCGACATACTGGCCGTAGTATTCATCTATCATCGGCGCGGGCATCTGGTTGAAGGCCGCGACTTCTTTCCAGAACGGGGCTTCTTCCAGCGCAACACGGCGACGGGCTTCGGCCAAAAAGGCTTCCAGAGCCGCCTGGGAACTAACAGTTGGGCTGGCAGCAGCCAGGTTTTGATCGGGCGGGAGCGACATGAGAACTTCCTCCGGCCCCAGTATAACAAGGGCTTGCCTCTCTGTCAAGAGAGGCAAGCCGGAGGGGGTGTCACAGATTGCCGGCAAACGAAGTCGCTTCGTCTTTGTAGGTCTGGAACGGGTTTTTCAGCTCTAGGTGCATCCGCTTGTTGATATAAATCAAATCCCAGTCAATGACATAGTCGCGGGAATTGGTTTGAAGCAACTTGTCGACCACGATGCCCCGGCCTTTGGCACGGGTGTTTTGGGGCGGCGTCATAGTCGCTTCAAAGATGCGACGGTCGGTGGTGGCCCGGACAATCTGCCCGGCCTGCTCCAAGCCGTAATACAGGCTGGTTTCGGGATTGACATTGTGGTACTCCAAATCCAGCGAGTGCAGGACGTCGTCGCCCCACTGCACCGCGCCGTCTTCGGCCTCAATAAAGTCTTCCATCATCTTGCGCTTGGCGACCCAATCCAGCTTGTCGGCGAGCAGGTACGGGTCTTTTTCGAGCGCATCCAGGCACTTTTCCCATTCGCCAAGCACGTAGTCGGTCTGTTCGTCGCGGCCCGTGAAATGCTCCTGCGCGGCCTTCAAATAGAGCCGCTGCAAGTCTACCGCCCCGATGGTGCTGCCGTCTTTGCGCTTGACTTTCCACTTCCAGCTTTGGTCACGGGAGACGGATTTCAGGGCTTCCAGCGGGTCTCGCAGCTCGACATCGGGGAGCAGAATGCCGTTTTCAATCAAATCCAGCACAATGCTGGTCGTGCCGATTTTCAGGAGCGTCGCATACTCGCTCATGTTGCACTCGCCGAACAAAATATGCAGGCGGTGCAGGTTGGAGTAGTTGTAGTACGAATCCCACTTGGGGTTGATGATAGCCCGGTTGAAGCGCACCCGCGACGAGATAGTCTTGACGATGTGGTCGGCCCGCTGTGAAAGCTGAAACTCCACTGTGGGGTCCACTTCCACGCCGTAGAAGTTGCCGACCCACTGATAATCCACCTCGTAATCCGAGATGGTCATAATGTTGTTTTTCAGGCTCTTGTAGTTCAGCCGGTGGCCGCCGACCCGCCCGACGCCCGCGAAAATCTGGCGCGTCACCAAGAACGGCAGCAGGTACGAGAGGGCCTCCAAGAAGAAGCGGTCATCAATAGCGACCAAGTAGTTCTCGTGGCAGCCGAACGTATGCCCGCCAAAGTGGTCGACCGAGTTCGAGTGAAACGAGACTTTGTCCTGCAAGTCCAGCTCGCGCAGGAGCCGCTGCAGGATCACCCGCCCGGCCTTGTCGTAGGCCACGGCATCGGCAAAGTCGGTGCATTCGGGAGTCGCATATTCCATGTGCGAGCCGACGGCGTCGATGTAGAGCCGCCCGCCAGAACGCAGGAAGCCGCCGCACCGGGCGGGTTCAAACGCATAGTCGCGGGCGTGCAGATCAATCAGGCCGAGCTTGTCTTTCAGGAACGCATGGTCTTTGACCATCTCCACGACCTGCTCCGCCGTGCCGACCGAGTCGTCGTTGACGAGGCAGCCGAACTCAGTTTCAATGCCAAAAATGCGTTTGTCCATTGTATCTTTCCTGAAAGCGACTTTCTACGTGTTTCTATTGGTACCGTGCCAGCGTTTCGGCCATGTCGGCATCGGAGAGCAGGCGGAAGCGGCTTTCGCGTATGGTGTTCCGCTCCAGAATGCCTGCTTCAATGATAAAGCCCTGCGCCAGATGGTCTTTGATGTAGCTCGAGACGTCAGATTTGGCCTCTTCGGCCTCAGAATAGTCGGCGTCAGCGCGGTCTTCGGCGTCGAGATGCTTGCGGCCCACACCCCACGCATACAGGGCGGCGCTCAGGGCGGCGGCGAGAGTGAGCGGACCGCTTTCGGTCTCGGTTTTCAGGTGGTCCCGCATCCGGTCTTCGGCGTAAGCCGTGCCCGCGATGACGGCTGTGCCGGGCGACGAGGCAAACTCGCCGTCGTAGGACAGGGTCAAAATCTGGTCCCGATCCTGCGTTTTGCCAAGCTCGGCGAAGATGCCTTTCAGCACAATCGGCTGGGCGAACGGGTCGCCGTAGATGCGCTTGATGGCGGGCGAAATCTGGAACGAGACGAGCCGCTGCACGGTCACGTCATCGGGTGAGCGCTGGAAGCCTTCCTGATGGGCGGCGTCAATCGCGCCGCGCCGGATTTGCTCCACATCGCTCTGGTTGCCGATGGCGCTGAACATCAGCTTGTCGTAGATTTCGTAGACTTTGCGCTGTGTCATCCGGGCGGACAGGAGCAGCAGCCCGCCGTCGTAGGTCAGGGCGACGACTGGGCTGCCGTCTTTGAGCCGGTCTTCAATGTATTCGTTGCGCTGCTGGATACTTTCGTTCCAGTCATAAGGGCTATAGGAAGGCAAGGGTTACTCCGAACGTTAAAAATAGGCGAAACAGGCCGAGGCTTCAGTGCTTCGGCTTCGGCGCGGCGGCTTTGGGCACGAAGTGGGACATCTCGGTTAGGCTGTCCTGCTCGATGACGTGGCCTGAAACATCGGTCAACAGCCGTCTGCCAGACACTGTCAGGTAGAAAGCCGAGATGATACGCGACTTGGGCATCTGCGTCATGTTGGGCATCGTAGACCACGCTTTGCCGGGTTTCAACTGGGACGGCTGAAGCGGGACCATTGGTGGGGCCAGAAATGGCTTCTGCGGCGGGACAGGCTTCGGGGCAGCCAAAGCAATGGCAGCCACCGAAGCAATCACAGTGGGGACAATCAAGAGGGGCAGTTTAGTCAGCATGATGTGTTCCTTTCGCAACCTGTCACCGGCACTGGAAGTGCCGGTCTATTAGCAAGCGGATAAAGTCGCTACGCGACTCAGGAAAGTCTACCCAAACGAGTCTTCAATCGCGTAGCGACTTTTTCTTTTTACTAATAGGCTGGCACTTCCAGTGCCAGTTTCCTACGACCGTCCGAGCGCGGTTTTAATCTCCGCGTCAGTGAAGTCCCGGATGCCTTCCGCCGTGATATACTTGGCGGCGGGCAGGAACTTGGCGGAGCCGCCGGTGGCAGTATCCAAATCGGCGGCGATGTCTAACAGCGTCAGCGTCTCGCGCAGGGCCGTCTCGCGGTCCATTTCGCGGAAGGGGCCTTTGGTCTTTAGGATATACTCAAACGCGCCCTTGATAGGGGCCGAGCCGCTGCCTGCCGCGCCGTATTCGGCGGTCTCAAACTGGCCGCCGAGAACATCATAGAAGTAGATACGGCCCTGGTTGGTGTCGCGGTCAAACGTAGACAGCACCGGGATAAATGCGCCGATGCCCTGCAAGGCCGCCGGGACGTTGTTGGCGATGACGCGGGACAGTTCCATCAGCTTGCCTTCCTGCGACATGGGCTGAAGCTGGGAGCGCTCAAAATACTTGAAGGCATGGCGCAGGTAGCGCACGACCTCGACGCTTTTGGCGAACGAGCCGGAAATGGAAATCAGCGTGTAGTCGTCGAGGGCCAGCACTTTTTCAGCCTGATCGTACATGACCGTGTAGCCCGCCGTGGCGCGGCGGTCGGCGACATTGATCAGGCCGTCTTTATATTTTACGGCAATGACCGTCGTGCCATGTGTGTCGACGTCGGGTGCGCCGGGCACGTAGGGAACCGGCGTCGGCATCGGCAGCCGGTCGTGGGAATTGGGTTTTTCGGCGAACAGGTCGGCAAAGCCGCCCGCGCCTTCGTTGAAGCGAAGCATAATTTGTTACTTTTTGTCTGGCCTTATGAAGACCCGGCACTGGAAGTGCCGGTCTATTAGCAAACCGAGAAAGTCGCTGCGCGACTCAGGAATAGTGTTCGATTGCTTTTCTTCAGTCGCGGAGCGACTTTTCTTTTTACTAGTAGACCGGCACTTCCAGTGCCGGTTCCTCTCCGAACAGGGTTGGGACTATTCGCCGCTGCGCTGGCGGTACTTGCGGGCCTGGTCAGGGTCGACGCGCTTCATGCGCTTGAGCAGGTCGGAGCGGTCAGGGCGCTGCACATCGGGCTTGGAGGGGCCGGTTTCGTCGCCGTCTTTTCGCAGAGGCTCGGCGGGGCCGGACGGGCGAGTGGCGCGGTCATCATCAGTTACTGGCATAATCTTTAAGTCCTTTCAAAAATCGGTCTGTGAGCGGGTCTACTTCGGAAACTGGCGGGTCAGGGCATCGAGCGAGCCGGCGGCCTGCAAATCGGTCAGCGCGGCACGGACGGCGTCAGGGGTCAGGTAATTGTCCAAATCCATCATCCACGAGTCGGCCTCGGTGCGAAGGACGACTTTGTTCCAGCCGATGCGGCCCACGGAGTCGCCATAGTGCTCCACCAGATAGCCGCGCAGGGCGGCGCGGGTGTTGGCGGGGGCCGTGATCATGGCGTCGTTTATGAGCGCGTCGGTCGTCAGGCGAACCATTTCTCCGGCCTGTTCGAGCGCATAATAGAGGCCCTCGTCGGGGTCAACGTTGCTGTAGGCCAGATCGTAGGATTGGAGGGCTTCATCTTTCCAGTCTGTGCCTTCGGCTTCCACGTAATCGGCCAGCAGGCTGCGCTTGGCGACCCAGTCCAGACGGTCGCCCATCGCCAGCGGGTTGGCTTCCAGGCCGTTCAGCGTCCGCTCCCACTCGGTCAGCGTCCAGTCGGTGTCGGCCCCGCGCCCGGACAGCTTTTCTTTGGCGGCGGCAAGATAAACGCGCTGAATGTCCACCGCGCCCATCGTGCCAGACGATGTTTCGGCCAGCCATTTATAGGTCTGGTCCCGCGAGATTTTCTTGATGGCATCCGTCGGCGACTTCAAGCTCACCGAGGGCTGCCAGCCTGTCTCCAAAAGCGACATGACTAAGTAGGTCGTGCCTATCTTCAAAGCCGTCGCGTACTCGCTCATGTTGGCGTCGCCGCAGATGACGTGCAGACGCCGCCAGTCACGCGGCCCGGCGTGCGGCTCGTCGCGGGTATTGACTAGAGGCCGCCGGTGCAGGGTGTCCACTGAGGCTTCCTCGGTGAAAAAGTCCGCCCGCTGCGAAAGTTGATAGACGCCTGCATCCCCACGCGGCTCAATCCCCATTTTACCCGCCCCGGCGTAAATAATTCGCGTGGCGAAGAATGGCAGCAGGCCGGATAACAATTTCGGGAAAGGCGTCTCACGCGGGATCAAATAATTCTCGTGCGTGCCGTAAGACGAGCCGTGAAAGTCCGTGTTGTTCTTGAAAATCTCGACGCGGCCCGCGCCAGAATGTGCCGAGCGTGCCCGCGCCGCTTCCATCACAATGCGCTCCCCGGCCTTGTCGTGGGCGACTAAATCTAAGAGCGAGTAGCATTCGGGCGTTGCGTACTCGGGATGGCCGTGGTCATTGTAGAGCCGTGCGCCGTTTGCCAGCACCCGGTCGGCCCGCTCTTCTTCGACCGGCAGCATCCGCTCGCCGGGAACGTCTAGTTTGGCATCTTCGGGGTCAACATTCAGCTTGTCTACATGGAAGCCGCGCATATCGTTGCGGGGGTCTTCGCCCCGGTAGTACCAGGGGCCAGCGGCTTTTCCGGCGTAGGCCCGCACGACGGACCGGGCTTCGACGACTAAATCGCCCGCGCCGCGTCCTTCCACCGCAATTCCGTATTCTGTTTCTGTGCCGAATAGTGGCAAAAAATCTTCTCCTCGGTGTAACAAATACCACCCCCGGCCCGGATAGGCCGGGGGTTGGTTTGTTCTAAATCACGTTCCGGCGCGTCACCTGCGTGCCCTTCTTGGGCGAGGTAGGGTTCAGGCGCACCACGTTGTCCTGATCGTAGTCCAAGAGCTTGAGCCAGTCTTCGATGTTGTCGGTCTTCGGGAAAATCTCGTTTTCCTTGTACTCCATTCGGACCGCCCGCTCCATGTCTTCCCAGGAAACGCCCTCTTTGGTGCTTTTGACATCAATCGAGCGCTTGATAGCGAAGTCTTTGGCCCGCTCCACCACCGAGGTCAGCAGAGCGCCGGAAAGCAGGTCTTTCCAGTAGAGCGTGTCCACCGAGCCGTTCTTCAAGTAAACTTCCAGGAACTCGGTTTCATGCGTCTTGGACCACAGGAACTCGGTCGTCTTGTCGATTAAGAGCTGCCGTGCGCCCTCGATACCGCCCTGCTCGTCCACGGTTTTGTAGTCCAGCGGCAGGTCTTTATGCAGGTAGATACCCAGGATGTCCGATGTGCTTTTGCGGTCCGGGCGGACAACCTTCACCTTGCGGTCGATGCGCTCGGGGCGCAGAATGGCCGGGTCGATGTAGTCCGGGCGGTTCGAGGTCAGCATCACAACAACGTTTTCCAGCGACACCAGGCCGTCCATCTCGGCGCAGAACTGCGGCACGATGGTGTTCGAGATGTTCGTGAACCGGCCTGATGACCGGGTGCGAAGAATACTCTCGGCCTCGTCAATGAAGATGAAGACCAGATAGCCCTCGGCGGCCTTTTCGCGGGCCGTTGAGAAAATCTCGCGCACCTGCCGCTCAGACTCGCCCAGCCACATATTCAGGATTTTGGGGCCATTGATGTACATGAAGTACTCTTTGACGTCCCGCTTCGTGCGGGCTTTGTATTCCTGCGTAATGTTGTAGGCGGTCGCCTTGCCGATGAGCGTCTTGCCGCAGCCGGGAGGGCCGTAGAGGAGGATGCCCTTCAGAGGCTTCTTGCCGAACCGCTCGTACAGCTCGGGATACAAGAGAGGCAGCTCAATCGCGTCCTTGATGACGCCAATCGCTTCCTGCTGACCGCCGACCTTGTCCCAGGGGATTTCGGTGATCTTGTCCAGGAAGAAGTCCGAGTTCTCTTTGGCCGCGAAGGCTTCGAGGGCCACGCGGAAGTTTGGCTCCATGCGGACTTCCGTACCGTTTTTGATCTTGGCGTCTTTGAGGCTCTCGCCGCGCATGACAACGCGGGTGTTCTGCCCCTGCTGATCGCCGCCGATGCGGAGCCGTCCGTCTTCCAGCACTTCGCTGACTTTGACCACCGGGCCGTTTAGGGCAATCCCCAGATCACCGACCACGGCATAGGCTTCGTTGACTTTGACGCGGGTTCCCGCCTGAAGCGTGGAAAGCTCGACATTGGGGTCAACGTTGGTGTAAAAGTCGTTGTCGCCCATCGCAATGTTGGCCGTGCCGTCCTCATTCGGGGAGAGGAACACCGCCACGCGGTTTGCGGGTGCGGTCAGCTTGTTGTAGGCTTCGTCGTATTTTTGGATCAGCTCCTGCGCTTCGGAGGCCTGCTGCTCATCGACTTCCAGTTGATGCCGCAGAAGGAGCAGGTACTGATAATTGGGGTCAATCGGGTCTGTGCTTTTGAGTATCTCATCCAGCACGAAGATAGCCCGGACGGCGGTTTCCTGATTGCGCGGGATATTGCCGCCGCCTTCGTTATTGCTTTCGCGGCGTCCGCCGCCGCGCTTGTTCTCGTTCCGGTCGCTGCGCTCGCTCGCCATGCGTTCTTTCCTCTCGTTCTGTCTTACCGTCAGTTTTTCGGTCTGTTTCTTTTTCGCCATAAGTTGTTGTGTTATGCTTGTACCCGGTTCGGTGCGTTCTGTCACGGGGCGGCAGGGTCCAGTCTCCGGTCAAAAGCTCCACCATGCGGGCCGTGTTGCCCTTTTCAAACGCATCCACCCATTGCGCCACGGTCGCCTGCGCTTCGGGGTCGGAGGCGGCTAGGTCCCGCACATCGTCCGGGTCGCCGCCACTCGGGTGCGACGCCAGGGTTTGCCGGGCGCGGGCGAGGGCGTTCTTGACGGCGGGAACCGTGGTTTCCAGTATCCGAGCCGTCTCTTCGGCGCTCCAGCCCAGCACGTCTCGCAGGACCAGCGCAGCCCGCTGCTTGGGCGGCAGGCTTTGCACCAGCGCGACAAAGCCGAGGCGGACGTTTTCCCGCTCCTGCCCAAACTGCGCGGCATCGGGGGCCGTCGGTTCCACCTCTTCTAAAGACTGCCACAGGGGCGGGCGTCGCTGCACATGGTTGACGCACAAATTGTGCGCGATCCGGTACAGCCAGGCCCGTAGGCTGGCGCGGCCTTCAAACATTTCGAGGGCTTTGAAGGCCCGCAGGAGCGACTCCTGCACCATGTCCTCGGCCTCGGTCAGCGAGCCGGTCAGCCGGTAGCAGTAGGCAATCAACTCGCGTCGATACGGCTCGGTCAGGCGGCTGAATGCTTTGCGGTCGCCTCGGCGAGCGCGCAGAATAATTGCTGCCTCTCCGGTCTCGGCGGGAGGGGCCGAGGGGGGAGAAGAAACAGGCGGGTCAAGTGTCGTGGCCACGAACTAATCTCCTGCCTAATCTGTGATCTATCTTCTAACAGTCATTGCGATACGGGGGTACTGTTTAAACGTGTCTTTCGCCGTGTTGGTTCCCTTGTCCTTTTTTCCGCACTCTCACCAGACAAGACACACCGCAATGCCAAAAAGAACCGGTCTTTGGCAGCAGACAAAAAAATAAGCCGCGCTCCGGGGCGCGGCGGCAATATCTATTTTTTGCTATATGTGCGGGCTAATCTTCTTGACTAAATAGACCGACGCGCCGCCGGTATGAGCATCGGCGCGGCAGACCACCATGGCATCGGTCAGCGTTTCCATAAGCGGCAGTCCCCGCCCGCTGGTGGCCTCCCACGCTTCTAACGGCATCTGATAGGGCGGCGGGGGCGGGGCAAACCCCGGCCCGTGGTCTTCGATTTGTATGATAAGATGGTCGTCATAACGCCACAAGCTCAAAAATACGTGAGGATCGTTTTTCTTCTGCGTGTCCGACGGCGCTCCGTGAACCACAGCATTTGCCAGAGCTTCTCCGAGGGCAAGGTCCAAACGGAAGCAGTCTTCTTCGGCCAGGCTCGATTCTGTGCAAGCCTGCATGGCTTGATGGCGCGCCCCCGGCACCTCCTTCGGGTCAGCGGTCAGCCACAGCTCCAGGAGCGGCGGTAATGTCAGCGTTCCCATCGCATCTCTCCATTTCTCCGCGTTTGAGGCGGCTGTCTGTTCGGCTGATGGTTTCAATACCCGTCCTGTCGATTGGGTAAACGGAATGTGCATATGCAGGAACTTCGCGCTTTGCCCGCGAATAGCTCCCGCATGAAACCTCTTTCCGCGTTCTGGAGCCTGTCCGGCGTGCTGGTCACAAGCGTCTGTCTGCCCCTGCCCGGTACGGACGGGAAAGTCGCGCACCTTCCCGCCCTGTGCCCCTTTTATCTGCTGACCGGCCTCCCCTGCCCCGGCTGCGGCCTCACCCGGTCATTTATCTGCCTCGGGCATGGGCGACTTGCCGAGTCCCTGCACTGGAACCCGCTGGGCTGGCTTTTATTCGGCCTGTGCGTTCTGCTGTGGCTCCGGGTAGCTCTGTTTCTGACGCGAGGCATCACACTCTGGACATTCCCGGCACGCACACAAAGCCACCTGAGCTTTGGCCTCTTCGTGCTTTTATTCATTGTTGGCGCGGTCCGCGTCGGCTGGCTGACGGCCTATCACCTGCGGTTTTAGCCGCCTCCATGCCGGGGACACTCACACTATGAAACCACACACAATTATCCCCCTACTGCTTGCAGCCATTCTGGCCCTCGCAGGCTGCTCGCAGCGCACCCTCAGAAGCGCCCAGCAGGACACGCGGCACAACATCAATGAAGTCAAGCCGCAGCTTGCCAAGCTTGATTTGGGGGCGCGGGTCACGGCGGCTCTGAAAGCCGCTGGGCTGAACGGCGTCCGCGTGGACGCGAGCGCGAACGGCGTCAGCCTGCACGGCCCGGTGAAGTCCGCCGCCGACAAGGCGCGGGCGGGGCGCATTGCCAAAGACACGCTTGGCCCCGATAAGAGTGTGGACAACGCGCTGACCGTTCGCTAACAGCGGCTTATCAGGTACAATAGAACGTGGGTTCGTACAAGGAGAACGCTATGACACGAGTGATTGAAGCCGACGAAACAGGGCGACTGGTTCTGACCCCGGAAATGCTGGAAGAAGTGCAGCCGAACGGCAGATATATCGTTGAGTCTACCGGCAAGAAAATCATTCTCGAGCAGGAAGATGAGCTTTCCCGGCGTCAAAAAGTGTATGAGGCATGGAAGCGCGATTGGGATGCCTTAACAGAAGAAATCTCGGCAGTCTGGGACTCGGACAAATCGGCTGCGGAGATAGTCGCTGAAATGAGGCGCTAATGGTGACTGTAGATGCCAACGTTTTTGTTTCAGCGCGTGTTCGGCCAGAGATTAACCACGCCGCAAGTGACCTCTTTCTGAACAGGATTGTCCAGAGGGCGATTGAAGTTCGCTGTCCTACTCTTGTGCTTCCAGAAACAGCGGCGGCCATCTTCAGACCCGGTGGCACCATCGCACTTGCACGGGCGGCAGTGCTGCAAATTGAGATGTTCCCCTCTCTGTCTCTCGTAGAACTGACTGAAGATCGCGCCCGCCAATCCGTTGAAGTTGCGCTTACTTGCCGCCTGCGCGGGGCGGATGCGGTGTATGTGGCGGTGGCGCAGGAGTTTGGGACGACGCTTGTGACGTGGGACGCCGAGGTGCTGGCACGGGGCACGGGGGCGGCGTCTGTGCTGTCGCCAACGGGGTGGCTTGCGGCGAACCCGGTTTAGTAAAAGTTTAGAAATAGTTTAGGAAATAAAGTTATGGAATTTGAGATTATCTCCAAATATACGCCGTCGGGCGATCAGCCGACGGCCATTGATAAGCTGGCGCAGGGGCTGAAACAGGGCAACAGATACCAGACATTGCTGGGGGCAACGGGCACGGGAAAAACATTTTCGGCGGCGAACATTATTGAGAGAGTGCAGAAACCTACGCTGGTGATTGCTCATAACAAGACGCTGGCGGCGCAGCTCTGCTCGGAGTTCCGGGACTTCTTCGGGAAGAATGCCGTGGAGTATTTTGTCTCCTATTATGACTACTATCAGCCTGAAGCGTATATTCCAAGCACGGATACTTTTATTGAAAAAGACTCCAGCATCAATGACGAAATCGACCGGCTCCGGCACTCGGCGACGCAGGCTATTCTGGAGCGGCGCGATGTGATTGTGGTGGCGTCGGTATCGTGCATCTACGGCCTCGGCTCACCCGCCGAATATGCCAGTATTGTCTTGAAGTTTGAGCGCGGCAAAGAGTACGACCGGGACGATATGCTGCGGCGTCTGGTTGCCATGCAGTTCACGCGCAACGACATTGCCCTGACCCGCTCGACGTTCCGCGTGCGCGGCGATGTGTTGGAGCTTCAGCCTGCCGATGAGGAGATTGTCGTGCGCGTGGAGTTCTTCGGCGATGAAGTCGAGAAAATCACGACCGTGGACCCGCTGACGGGCGAAGTGCAGTCGTCCAAAGACGAAGTGACGATCTTCCCGGCCTCGCACTTTGTGTCGTCCCCGGAAAAGCAGGAGCGGGCGATGATTGGCATTGAAGAGGAGATGCATACGCGAATTGCGCTGTTCAAGCAGCAGGGCAAGCTCCTGGAAGCGCAGCGGATTGAGCAGCGGACGCGCTTTGACCTGGAGATGATCCGCGAAGTCGGCTTCTGCTCCGGGATTGAAAACTATTCGCGCTGGTTTGATGGCCGCGCCCCCGGCACGGCTCCATCGACGCTGTTGGACTACTTCCCCAAAGATTATTTGCTGGTCATCGACGAGTCGCATCAGACCCTGCCGCAGCTTCGGGCGATGTACAACGGCGACAAGGCCCGCAAAGATACCTTGATTGAGTATGGCTTCCGCCTGCCGTCGGCGGGCGACAACCGGCCCCTCAAGTTTGAGGAGTTTCAGGAGCGTGTCGGCCAGTGCATCTTCGTCTCGGCGACGCCCGCCGCTTACGAGCGCGAGCATTCCGAGCAGATTGTGCAGCAGATTATCCGTCCGACTGGCCTGATTGACCCCGAGATCATTATTCGCCCGACACGCGGGCAGGTGGACGACCTGCTGCATGAAATCCGGGAGCGCACGGCGCGAAGCGAGCGCGTTCTCGTAACAACGCTCACCAAGAAGATGTCCGAGGACCTGACCGAGTATCTGCTGGACCTCAACATCAAAGTCAACTACCTGCACTCCGACGTGCACACATTGGAGCGCACCGAGATTTTGCGCGACCTGCGCCTCGGCATTTATGATGTGATTATCGGCATCAACCTTCTGCGCGAGGGCCTGGACCTGCCCGAAGTTTCTCTTGTCGCCATTTTAGATGCCGACAAAGAAGGCTTCCTGCGCTCCGAAACGTCCCTCATTCAGACCATTGGCCGCGCCGCCCGGAACGTCGGCGGGCAGGTGATTATGTATGCCGACCGCATCACCGGCTCGATGGAGCGGGCGATGGGGGAGACCGAGCGCCGCCGCGTCATCCAGGTCGCGTACAATGTTGAGCATAACATCACGCCCTACACGGTCAACAAAGCCGTGCGCGAGGTAATTGAATCCAAGAAGATCGCCGAGCAGAAGTCCTACTACAACATCTCCCGCAACCGCAACCCGGAGACCCTGCCTTTGGACCAACTGATGACCGCGCTGGCCGACATTGAAAAAGAGATGAAGCAGGCCGCCCGCGCCCTAGAATTCGAGCGTGCCGCCGAGCTGCGCGACGAGTTCAGCCGCCTCAAAAAACTGCTCCCGGCGGGGTCGAAGAAGTAGGAGATGACAGTGAAACCAGAAGAAACACCGCACGGCGCGTTCGCTCTTGCCTTTGCGGAGGCTGTTGCGAAGGGCCACTATGAGTTGGCTTACTCCATGCTTTCAGGGACACTCCAAGCATCAACTTCTGCAAACCAGATTGCGGAAGATTATGCGGCGATGATTGGCTGGTATGAGTGCCCGCCCGAAATTCTGCCTGAATTCGAAGTGATGAATGTTTCCAATGAACAGGATTCCAGGCTAGAAATCAGCACGGGAAGGACTTACATTTCCACGGGCGGGGCTTACGTTTCGATGTCAAACAACTATTACTGCGAGGCAGTCTCATTGGTGATGGCGGAGGAGCAAGGGAGAAAAGTTATTCGTGAGATTGGATGGGGGCGGCCTTAATATTGGTGGGTGTTGTCTTCTTCTTGCGGACAGTGGCAGACAGCTTCAGGCCCTGAGCGCCTTCAAAGACGCTGGATTGGTAGGCGTTTTCTTCCAGCATCTGCTGGCGCGTTTCCGGGTCGCGCAGATAAGGGTTGGTTTCTATTAGCGAGGCCATTTTGTCTGTTCTCCGTGCAGGCTCTCATCCCGTGATTGTCAGCACTCTTATTGTACCGCAACCGCGACGCGCTTTCATTCTTACGGGCAAGAAGACTAAAATCGGTTGAGATTTGATTCCAAGCGCCGGGCAAGCTCTTTGAGATTATTTGTTTTGAGCGTCTGAACGTAGCCTACCGCATCTTTGGGCGGATGATGCAGCGAAGCACGGTGGGTTTGCACGGCACTCAGAAACAAAGCAGGGTCCTCGTCAAAAAGCGTGGACAAAAATAAGTCGGGATGGACTGGTCGCAGGCCGTATACCTGCAAAATAGCCGCCGGGAAGTCGGACAGGTTGAACGTGACAATCACTGCTGCTTTTGCTTTTATTGCGGCGGCAAGTACATGGCGGTCATTTGCGTCCGGCAGGTTGAGAGAAGAAATCAACCCCTCAAAGCCGGAAACGACGGCGGCAGGAATAGATTCGTTCATCAAACGGCGTGTGCGGCTAGTTTGGGCTGGCATGACTTGCGGGTTGTCAGCCAGAACATTGCGGGTCCATTCGTCATGGATTTGCTCTGTCCAGCGCGGTTCATAAAGTCCTATGAGTGCAACCCGCATGAGCAGGTCCCTCAGCGAAGGTGGGTAAAGGACGCACGCATCCAGAAAAGCAACAGTTTTTGGGATCACGGCCTTCATCGGTATAGCCCAAGCCTTTCGGTCTCCGCGACAAGCTCATCCATGACAGTCATCCGGCGTTCAACTTCCGCGTCGGTAACAGGCTCCTGCGGCGGATCGTTTTTTCGCGCTTCTGCCAGATGGGCGCGGAGCGAGGAAACCTCTTGCAGATGGCGGATTTGCTCCATCAGGGTTTCGTAGGTTTCGGTGTCGAGCAGGACAACTTCGGCGCGTCCGTTGACGGTCAGCACTTCCGGGGTGCGGGTTTCTTTGAGACGGGCGACGTGCGCTTTGGGGTTCCGCACGAAGTCGCTGAGGGAATGTATCTGGCGTGTGTCTAACATGGGTTGGCCTCTTTTTATTATTAGTTAATTTGCAGTTAATTACATGATAGCACGTCTGGTGTCTGTTGTCAACATCCACCGTGACCGGCACTGGAAGTGCCGGTCTATTAGCAAACAGAGAAAGTCACTGCGCGACTCAGGAGAAGCAATGGATGGTTTGTCTTCAGTCGCGCAGCGACTTTTTCCTTTTACAAGTAGGCTGGCACTTCCAGTGCCAGTCTCTCGGAACTCTTATGTCTAATCTACTCCATAACCTTGCCCGGATACAGCCGGGCATTCGCACGAAGCGCGTGTCGTCGTATGACCGGACGGGCGGCAACAATGACTTTGTGCGGATAGACGCAGGCGAGACGAAGACGCTGGCGCAGATTAGTGGGGCGGGGATAATCAAGCATATTTGGCTGACGCTGGCCTGTGATGACCCCATGATACGCCGCAATGCGGTACTTAGAATGTTCTGGGATGGGGAAGAAACGCCATCAGTGGAAGTACCGCTGGGGGACTTTTTCGGGCAGGGCTGGGGCGAGAAGTACCTGTATGCCGCCCTGCCGCTGGCTGCCGCGCCTGCCGGGGGCAATGCACTGAACTGCTATTTCCCCATGCCGTTCGGAGACGGGGCGCGGATAGAGCTGGTCAACGAGTCGGATTGTGCTATTGCCAACTTCTACTACTATGTGGATTACGAGGAACATTTAGGGGGTATCGGGCCGGAGATGGGGCGCTTTCATGCGTGGTGGAGCCGGCAGAGGCCGGGTCCCGAGGCCGGGCAGGGCGACCGGGAGAACGAGTGGGAGACGCTGGGGGTGCAGCCCGTGAACCCGTCGGATGCCCGAAACCATGTGCTGGTTCATGCCGAGGGCGCGGGGCACTATGTGGGGGTCAATTACTTTGTGGACTCCCCGACCCCGCTGTGGTATGGCGAGGGCGACGATATGTTTTTGATTGACGGGGAACCCTGGCCCGGCTCGCTGCACGGCACGGGGACGGAAGACTATTTCAACGCGGCGTGGTGCCCGAAAGAGCTGTACGCGCACCCGTACTTTGGCTGCGCCCGCGTCAACGGCGAGACGGGCTTTCTGGGGCGGACGCACTGCTACCGGTTCCATCTGGAAGACCCAATCTACTTCCAGAAGTCCCTGCGGGCGTCAATAGAGCACGGCCACGCGAACTCACTGACGCTGGATTTGGCGACGGTGGCGTACTGGTATCAGACCGAGCCGCACCGGCCTTTCCCGGCCCTGCTGCCCCGCGAAAAGCGTCAGCCGATGCCGCCTCTGCTGCCGCCGGACATTCACAAGTGGCGCGATGCGTGGCGGCGCGAGCAGGGCGGCGGCCCCCTGTGGGGCAATGAGCCGCTCGGGGACGGGACGCGGATTTAGGACCCCTTAGCCCCCAATAATGGGGGAACATGACAGTAGGGGCAGGGCTTGTCCTTGCCCTTCTTGTCCTGTTCCTACTCCGGCTCCCCAGAATTGGGGCGGGGGGGCCACACGCCCGCTTCCGCCTCTGCCTCATCTCGCCCACCTTCCGCCGCCAGCCGCGCCGCCCGGCGGTTCCAGGCCCAGTGGTAGGGCAAGCAAAACAGAAAAAACAGCGGTGGCAGGGCCAGCAGGAGGCCAATCAGCACCAGGCGCGTGCCGGGGTCGGCAGCCATCGCGTGCAGGGTTGCCAGCGTCTCCGGCAGAGGCGGCGGCAACGGCTGATGACGCGGGACAAGGCGCGGCAGAAGTGTGAACGCCAGCGTCAGCAGGCCCAGCAGGCTGAGGCCGAGCGCGGTGAAGATCAAAAACAGGCGCGTCCAGACCCAGACCTCAATCGGACGGGCGCGGGGCGGGCGCAGAGACACGAATGGTCCCCAGGTCCAATCTTGGTCGCTTTGCGCGTTGAAGAACCGCTCCCACAAACTCACGGGGCAGGCTCCCCCGGCGGGGGCGGCCAAACTGTGCCAGGTTCTACTTCGGGCGCGGGTGACGGCAGCACCGGGTCGCGCCGCCGCCAGGCACTCACGCAAAGCCACCAGCCCAGTGCCAGCAGTACCGTTCCCACCACCGGCCCACCAATCAGCTCGGCGCGGCTGACGCCCATATCTGTCAAAGCCGACATGTGCAAAGTTGCCGCCAGCCCCTGCGTGTGAACATCCCAGGCCGCCCCGCCGAGCGCGGCGGCGTCATAAACGCCGTGCAGAAGCATGGCCGGGAAGATCGACCGTCCCCGCAGGACCAGCACGCCCAGTAGGATGCCCAGCGCGGCGCGGACCAGAAAGCCGGGCAGGTCCAGATGCGCCGCCGCGAACAGCAGGCCGCCGACCGTGATGGAGAGGCCCGCCGACATCCGGCGCAGGAGTGCTTTTTGGATAGGCCCGCGAAACAGCAGCTCTTCGCTGAACGCCGCCGATAGGGGCACGAGCGTCACCATCAGCCACGGGTGATGGGCCAGCAGCGGCAGCAAAAACACCGCGCCGTCGTCCTGACTGTGCATCAATCGGGGCAGGAGATGGTTCTGCACCACCACCACGGTCTGCACCCAGGGCAGAAAACCCAGCGCCATCAGCGCCGCCCCCACATACTCCCGCCCGCCTGCCTGCCGCCAAGAGAAGACGTCGCACAAGTCTTGCTTCCCCATCCGTGCCCAGAGAAGCGCGGGCAGGGCCAGCAGCAGCACTTCCGACAGCGCCATGCCCGCGATGATAACGTATTCGGCCCAGCCGGGCAGTGAGGACAGAGGGGGCATAAGCAGTTAATTTCGTGTCGGCGGCGGGGGCCACACGCCGGGCAAGGCAACGGGCGCAGCCTTCGGCAATGTGGCCTCATGGTTCAAGCGGTCGGCCCGGCGGTTCCAGGCCCAGTGGAGTAGAGCGCACAAGACAGTGACATAGGCAATCCAGCCCAGCATATAGCACAGCATTATGGTGGGTGAAGTTGCGATTACCCACGCTTCCGTAGCAGCCACCGGGGCGGCTTTCGGCGCGTGATGCCTCGCGGTATCGTAGTCATACCAGAGCATCCAGAATGCGAGGGCGACACTGAAGGGGGCCGAGAACACAACGGTCAAGCCAAACAGTTTCAGCCAGAAAGCCCGCGTCATTCGCATAGTACGCGGTGGGCGCAGGAACAGCAGCGGTCCCCAGGCCCAGTCCATGTCTGACTGCCAGTTAAAGAAGTTTTCGAGGGCATTAAGCATGGATAGTTAAACGCAGCAAGGCCCGAAAAGGGTTCGGCCCCCCCGCCCCAATTCTGGGGAGCCATAAAATTGAAATGGGGCCAGCAATTAGTTTTGGGTCGGCGGCGGAGGCCACGCGCCGGGCAGGATGGCGGGCACGGCCTGCGGCGCGGCGGCTTCGCGGTTCAGGCGGTCGGCCCGACGGTTCCAGGCCCATCGGTGGGCCAGGGATAGCAACAGGCTGAACACAAACAGGATAGGAAAAGCCGTCAGAAAAAAATAAAAGCCTTCGGTGATTTGGTGTGGCATCGAACGATAAAAAGCGATAATAAGCCTCAGCGGGAAGTCTCTATGAAGATAGAAATAGACGCCGACATCAACAACAATCACCGCGTGCAGTCCTTCACAAAATACAGTGACAAGTATAGGGAGGCGCAGAGCCAGGAAAGCTGTTTCAGCAAGAGAAAACTTCGAATTTTGCGACGCCAACTTGTACGGGAATACGCAGCGGCTTGCCTTGTCGGGATTGCGGCGGCGGTTGAATAATTCTTCCAGTTTGTCCTTATTCACAGAAAGCCGCATGATCGCCCCCCCGCCCCCAATTCTGGGGGAGCCGGATAGTTAGGATTTGGTCTGCCGGACATATTCCGCCAGCAAGCCGTAGCGCAGGCCGCGCACGCTGAGAAGGAATTGGTCGGCGGCGAAGTAGGTCAGCAGTTGATCTAAAATCAAGGCCCCGGCGATGATGACGTCGGCGCGTTTGGGTTCCAGGCCGGGCAGGGCGCGGCGCTCGGACAGGGGCAGGGCAGAAAACTGCGACAACGCCGAGGCGACGGCGGCGCGGGGGAGGGCCGCGCCGTGGAGGGCGTTGGTGTCCGGGCGGGCTTGGCCCTGCGTGACGGCGGCGATGTTCAGAGCGGTGCCGCCGATGCCCGCGACGAAGGGCGGGGCGGCGGGGCGCAGGAAGGTTTCGAGGGCGGCGCGGGCGTAGTCGATGGCCTGCTGCAACTCGTAAGCCGTTGGCGGGTCGAAGTGCAGGAACCGCTCGGTCAGGCGGACGGCCCCGATGTCCAGACTCTGGAAGCGCCCCACCCCGTTTACGTCTCCTAAAATCAGCTCGGTGCTGCCGCCGCCGATGTCGAACACGAGCAGGGAGGCATCGGCGGGGATATGCAAAGAGGCGTCGGAGCGGACGGCGGCGTAAGCGAATTGCGCTTCGCGGTCGCCGGTGATGATTTGGATGTCTACGCCGGCGCGGTCTTTGACGGATTGGATAAAGTCGGGGCCGTTCCTGGCATCGCGCAGGGCACTTGTCCCCGCCCCCAACACGATTTCGGCCCCTTGAGCGCGGGCGGCTTCGGCGAAGCGGACGACGGCGTCGAGAGTGCGGGCCATCGGGGCATCGCCGAGGCGGCCTGTGGCGTCCACGCCTTCGCCGAGGCGGGTGACGTCCGAGTCCTCGGCAACGACAGACAGCGTGCCATCGGCGGCGGCATCGGCAACGGTCATTTTGGTAGAGTTGGTTCCAATATCAATGGCGGCTAGGCGCATGGGGGTCACTTTACAATCTTCAAATCCGCGCTCGGCGGCTGTTCGGCGGTCAGCGTCAGCACGGCGTAGCGCAGACGATGGTCCCACGAGCGGCCCAGGCTGCCAGGGTTGACCCAGAGGACGCCGCCGATTTCTTTGGCAAAATCGGTGTGCGTGTGGCCGCAGATGACGACGCGGGCGTTGGTATTGTGAGCCATCTCGGCGATGTCTGCGTCAGAGGTCCACGAGCCGATGCCGACTTTAGAGCCGGGCGAGTAGTGCGTCAGCAGGAGCGGGATACCTTCCACGGTCAGCGTCTCTTCAGCGGGCAGAGCCGAGAGCCAGTGGCGGGTTTCTTCGGAGATTGCCGCGCTATCACGCTGAATAGCGGCGAACTTTTCCGGGCGCAGCTTGCCCCATTTTTTGCGATACTCGGCCTCGCGCTCGGGGAACAAGGCCACGTTTTTGTCGTAGTTGCCTTTGACACCGATGATATTCGGGCGCTCCCGCAGGAAGCACACACAGCCTTCGGGGTCGGGGCCGTAGCCGACAGTGTCCCCGGCGTTCAGCACGAGGCCATCGGCCAGCCCCTCGGCTTCCAGGGCGGCCCAGACGGCGTGCAGGGCGGACAGATTGCCGTGGCTATCGCTGAAAATACCGACGCGCACGTTATTCGCCCAGCGCCTTTTGAAGTTTCTTGCGCCGTTCACGCAGGTCTTCCACCAGTGCCGCCTGCTTTTTGGGCGACGGCTTTTTTGCGCGGGCCATGTCTTCCAGCAGGGCGGCGACTTTGTTCAGCCGGGTCACCGCTTCGGCGACCTGCGGGGGCGTCAGCGTGTCCGGGCCTTCGGCAAGCTCGGAAGCCACGGTATCGATCTTGTCGAGCTGCCGGTCTATCGCTTTGTCGCGGTCTCTGTCAGGAATAGCACTTTTCAGTGATTGGGATGCGCTGCTGAACCGCTCAAACATATCCTGTACGTCTTGATTAGCGGCGGCAAGCGCCGAGGCTCCCGTGTCGTCAATGGTCGGCAGGGGCGTGGCGACGGAGACATTCGGCATCTCGGCCTGAACGGCCAGCCATTCTTTGACGCGCTTAGCATTGCCGGGGCCGACGCCTTTGACCGCGCCGAGTTCTTCTTCGGTCGCGGCTTCCAGATGGGCGCGGGTGGTCATGCCAGCATCGACCAGCGCCTTGCGCCGGGCTTCGCCGAGGTAGGGAATGTTTTCCAGTGTGCCGTTCTCAGCAGTCACGGTGTCGGCATGGCGTGTGTCCGCGCCGTCTTTAGCGAATGCCTGTGTCACGCCATCGTCGGCAGGCTCTGGGGGCGTCTGTGTTTCGTCACTCATGAGTTTGGTGTGATCTCCTCGGTCGGCTCGGCTTCGACCAGCATTTGCAAGAATTGACGCCGGAAGCCCTGCTTTTGAATTTTGTTCCAGTAGGCGATAAATGCACGGTACAGCTTCGCCCGCTCGGTGTGCTGCATATCAATCAGACGCTCCAAACCGGGGCGGATTTCGGGTTTAACGGGGGCGTGGCCGTCCAAAAACGATTGCAGCAACGGCCCGCGCACGTCACGGTCGTGGATTTCGCCGATTTGCTCCTGCACATTTTTGACCTGGTTATACAAGCGCTCAAATTCTTTGCTTTCGTCTTTGCCGGCAAAGCAGGGCTGGAAAATCTCCATCGTGTAGCGCAGGCGCTTGGCAGCAATCCGCATATTGTGCAGCTCGTCAACGCGGGCGGGGTCCGCGATAAAGGGCGCAAACTGGTATAATTCTTCCAGGCGCGTGTGCAGCATCAGCGGCGTGTTGGAGCGCAGGCTCTCACGGGGACTAACGGCATAGAGGGGCAGTGCTTTAGCCACGGGCTTTCTCCTCCTTGCCGAGTAGGCGGTCAAAATCTTTCACAAAGCTGCTTTTTTCCAGTCGGTTCAGCTCTTTAATCAATAAAATGCGTTCGCGGTCCCGATCTTTGTTGAGATGGTCGACAAACGCCCGCAGGCCGACTTTCTCGCTTTCGGGGGCGTTCCCAATGGCTGCCTCCATGAACTCAATCTGCACATCCGAGTCGCGGACAGCTCCAAGGGCATCGGTAGTTTTGGCAACTTCTTTTTCAATCACGCCGAAGGGCTTTGGCGGGAACGCGGCAGAAAAGACGGACAAAGCCGCCCGGAGGCGGCGGGAGGCGACGCGCATATCATGCAGGGCCTCAATGTCGCCCCCGTGACGTGTGCCATCTAGATTGGACATCATTTCGTGAAGCTGCTGCCGCAGGGACGTGTGTGCAGCCTCTATATAAGTTGCATCGGGAGCAATATCGTAAGCGGATTTAGCCATAGTTGTCTCTTATCTTAACGTGCGGCTTTTGTTTTGTCAATGTTTATACCCACCAACCCTTTTTTTCCTACCCTGCCGCTTGCCTTCGGCGAGCGCCCTTTTCGGCGCGAACCGGGCACGGTCTCCCCGGACAGCGATATTTACGCGGCGTCTCCCGAAGAGCGGGCGGCGGCGGTGAGCGCCGCGCTGGACGCAGGCATCACGCTGTTTCATGCCCATTACGAGCGCGAAGCGCAGTCGCTTGGCGAGACCCTGCGGCGCTTGAGCGTCCGCGACAAAATCACGGTTAGCACCACCGACGGCGATGCATTAGACCGCTGCCCGGACACAGAAGAGGGGGCAAGGCAGGCGGTTCTCGGCGCAATCGCCCGCAAGCGTCAGCTTTTGGGTGTAGACGCTGTAGACGTTTTCTCGCTCTTTGACGTGCGGCCCGACGTTCACACCCCCGCCCGCCTCGCCGGGGCAAGGTCGGCGCTCGCCGAAGCGCAGGCGGCAGGGCAGATTGTGCGCGTTGGCGCGACCTGCGACGCCGCGTTTGATTTTCTGGCTGATACGATTGCCGCCGATGCCCTGCCGCTTGATTTGGTCATCGCCCGCTTTGCATTCCCGCACCAAGACGCCGCCGTCCGGCTGCTGCCGCTCTGCCGGGCGCAGGGCATTGTCGCTGTCGCCGCGCACACGTTTTCGTGGTTTGGCGGCGTGCCGTTTGTACGCTTCCCAAATACGTGGCGCTACCGCAATTTAACCAAGAACTTTTACGGCTTCACCGCCGCGCAGGCACACCTGCACTGGGTTCTGCGTCAGCCTAATATTGACGGCGTCTTGGTGTCTATACAGACCCCGGCGATGGTCAGCGAAAACGCGGCGGCAACACAGCTTGTCAAGGAACCGGACGGGATCGAATCGCTGTTCGAGTCGTTTGTGGAAGCCATCACCAAAACCAAAGAAGGCTGGCGCGGCCTGCTCACCGATGAGCTGTGGGAATACCGCACCGCTGCCGAAGGGCGCTTGAGCCGTAAGCAGAAGTGACCGGCACTGGAAGTGCCAGTCTAATAGTAAGCGGAAAAAGTCACTGCGCGACTACGGATTTAGGACAGCCGCGTATAACCGGTTCCTGAGTCGCGTAGCGACTTTATCCACTTGCAAATAGGCCGGCACTTCCAGTGCCGGTTCCGAGACTAGAAAGCAATGACCATGATAGACCTTTCAAGCGACACCGCCACAATGCCCTCCGACGGGATGCGACGGGCGATGGCGGCTGCCCCCGTCGGCGATGAGCAGAAGCGTGAAGACCCGACGACCAACGAACTTCAGGAGCGGGCGGCGGACCAGCTCGGCAAGGAAGCGGCGCTGTTTCTGCCGTCGGCAACGATGGCAAATCTGATCGCCTTGAAAGTCCATGTCAAGCCCGGCGACGAAATTATTGCCTCCCGCAACGCCCACATTGTCGCTTGGGAAGGCGGCGGGTATGCCGCCGTGGCGGGGGCCAGCCTGAACGCACTGGACACGCCTACCGGCGTCTTTACCGGCGCACAGGTGGACGCGGCGGTGCGGCCTGATGACCCACATTATCCCAAGTCCCGGCTGGTGTGTCTGGAAAACACGCACAATGCAGGCGGCGGCACAGTCTGGACGCAGGCGCAGCTTCAAGATGTCCGCACGGCGGCAGACCGGCACGGATTGACCGTTCATCTGGACGGGGCACGGCTCCTGAACGCGGCGGCGGCTTCCGGCCTGGCTCCATATGCCATCACAGCGTTTGTAGACACGACAACGCTGTGCCTGTCCAAAGGCTTAGGCTGCCCTGTCGGAGCGATTTTAGCGGGGCCGCGTGACTTTATCGAGGCGGCGTGGCGGCCCAAGCATCTGCTCGGCGGCGCGATGCGTCAGTCCGGCGTGCTGGCGGCGGCGGGGCTGTATGCGTTAGAGCATAACCTGGCACGTCTGCCCGAAGACCACGCCAACGCGCGGCGGCTGGCGGAAGGGCTGGCGGGCATCGAGCGCGTCCAAATTGACCTATCGCGGGTGCAGTCCAATATCCTGTTCTTTACCGTAGACGGTCTGACAGCGAACGAAGCGCGGGCGCAGATGGAAGAGCGCGGCGTCCGCCTGAGCGGCGGCTACGGCAGCATCCGTGCGGTGACGCATCTGGACGTTTCGGCAGGCGACATCACGCGGGCGATTGACGCCGCACAGGTGGCATGGGGATAGAACCCCCTACCCCCCAATCATGGGGGAACCCGATAGGAATAGGAACCAGACTTGTAGGGGCAGGGCTTGCCCCTGCCCTCTTGTCCTCTCCGTATTTATCTGGCTCCCCAGAATTGGGGCGGGGGTGCTATCCGGGGCAGCACACATCGCAGAAAGACATCTATGGACATCAGCGTGATTGGGGCGGGCGGCGCGATTGGGCGGGAAATCGTGGCGCAGCTTGTGGCAGGGCGGGTACTGAAGCCAACCGAGCGCTTGCAGCTTGTCGGCAAGCGGGGCAGCGCCTCGGAGCGGGCGCTGTATGGTCTGCGCTCGGATTTGACGGACGCTTATGTGGAAAACGCGCCGCTGATTGATATTGCCCTCTGCCCGGAGGAAGTCGTCGGAGATATAGTCGTGATGGCGGCAGGACAGACACCTGGAGCAGGGGCGGCGGGCAGCATGACGCGCGATGATGTGGCTCACGCTAATCTGCCGATTTTCACCGAGCACGCACGGGCGCTGGCGAAGTACGGGCAGGGGCGCGAAGTGGTTCTGATGGTGACTAATCCCGTCGAGCTGGGCGTTGCCGTGATGGCCCGCGAGCTGGGGGCAAAGCGGGTCATCGGCATGGGGGCGTACTCGGACAGCCTGCGGTTCCGGCGCGAGATTGCGGCGGATTTAGGTGTCCCGCGTCAGTTGGTGTCGGGCTATGTCGCCGGGGAGCATGGCATAAACCTGGTTCCGCTGTGGAGCAGTGTGCGCGTTTACGGCATGGACGATAGGGAGACGGACGCGGCGGTGCGGGCACTGCGCGGCAGCGGCACGAGCGGCAACTACCCGGAGCGAGTCCGCGCCGCCCGCGAGGCCATTCAGCCCCTGTTTCAGTCTGATATCAGCGCCGCCTACGAGGCAGTGGAAGCAATGCCGCCGGATGTGCGGGTGCAAATACGCCCGGAGCTGACGCATCTGTCCGGGGCGCGAACGGTGATGGCGACGGCCAATGTGACCGTAGACATGGTGCGGCAGATGATCGAAGGGCGCGAAATGAGCGTGGCCGGGCAGGTAATGCTGGAAGGCGACGGCGTCTACGGCATCCGGGGCGTTTTAGGAACGCCGCTGATTGTGTCACATCAGGGGGTGGTGCGTGTGCAGGCCCCGCCGGTCTGGCAGGAAGAAGCGCGGGCGCTGCATGAGGCCGCCGCAGCGATTGCTTCTAAGATCAACGGATGGACGGAGGCTGCCCGATGACGACTGCTCCCGAAAAATGGATATTTCAGCTTAAACTGCGAAACCGCGCGGGCGTGCTGTCTTCGCTGACGGCGCTGTTTTCGGACCGGGGCCTCTCGCTGGAAAGCCTGAGCGCCCACGAGGGCAGCGGGCCGGGCTTCACCGGCACGGCCATTTTGACGTTCGCGGCGACGGCAGCCCGAAAAGACTATCTGACCCGCCTGCTAGGCCGTCTGGACACAGTGGAGCTTGTGGCCGTGCTGCGCTATGACGATGCCGCGCACGCCCGGAAGTCCGCGCTGGCGCGGGTGTTCCTCCCCGCCGACGCTCTGCAAGCTGCCCTGCCCCCCGGCATTCTGTGCGATGTGGTTTCGGCATCAGACACCGAAACAATGGCTCTCCTGCTCGGCCCGCCGTCGCTGATTGACGAGGTGCTGACCGCCCTGACCGCGCAGGACGCGTTGCGGGAGGTAGACGCGACAGTGATTATGGTGTAGGCGGCCCCCCCGCCCCAATTCTGGGGAGCCGGAATAGGAGAAGAGAGGAGGGCACGGCAAGCAGCGCCCCTACTCCTCACTTATCTGGTTCCCCCAGAATTGGGGGCCAGGGGGCCTCTTAGCCCTTCGCTTCCAGCCCGTAGACGAACGCCAGCACTTCGGCGATGGAGCGGTACATCTCGGGCGGCAGTTGGAAGCCGACATCGAAAGAAGCCAGCGCCCCGGCGAGCGCGGGGTCCGGGCGCAGGGGCACATCGTTGTCGCGGGCGATCCGCAGAATATTTTCGGCAATAGACAAATCTTGCATAGTAGGTCACTCTCTGCTTGGGGTCAAACGTGCTGGTCCACACGCGCACGCGGCGCGTGAAACGCCTCGCCGCCGGGCCAGAGCGGGGGCCACTCGGTCTGCACACAGCAGGACACTTCGCACTCCGGCCAGCCCGCGCCGCCGAGGGCATGAACCAACAGGGTGGCGTGACGCGCTAAAAGCCGGGCGGTTGCCACTCGCTCCGCGCCGAAGCGGCAGGTCAGCAAAGCGGCGCGGGTCCCGGCCAGCTCGGCCTGCACCCGGCCCAGACGCGGCGGGGACAGTCGCAGGGTGACGCGCAGGGGAACCTCGGCGTCTTCAAACTCTTGCGGGCGCGGCAGGGAAAGGCGCACTTCGGCGACCGAAGGCTGCCCGTGAAAGGCCAGCGGCAGGGCGAAATATAGGGGCGTTTCCGGCGCGTGGGCGTGCGTGGTCAGCGAGGCCTGGTTCAAGAGCTGCTGCCCTTCCAGAAGCGACGCGAGGCCGTCGGCTTCGCCGCGCAAGGCGCGGTCGCCCGAGACAGTCGCCAGGCGCAAAAGCGACGTTCTGAGGTCGGCGACGGGCATATCTTTGAGTTCAGCGGTCAAAACGCGGTGTTCGGTGCTGCGTCCGATTTGAAGCAGCATCTCGCGCAGGTGCCGGGTCAGGGCTTCGGGCGGCGTTCCGGCATCGAGGGCCAGCCCGAGCCAGGTGCGGACCGTCTCCGGCACGGCCCCCGGTCCCGCCGCATCCGCCCGCGCCGGGGCGTTCAGCACAGCGGCCAGTGCCCGCAGGGCATCGGGGGAGAGCGGCAGAGACAGCGTTCTTGCCAGCGTGTAGGCTTCGGGCGGGACGCCGGGGGCGTTCGCCAAAGCCGCATGCGCCTGTGCCAGCGAGGCGCCGGTCAGCGGCAGGCCCGCCTGCACCAGCGCGGAGGCCAGCGCGACATCGGCTTCTGAGGCAGCAAGCCCCATTTCCAGCAGCAGGGTCCGTACCGAGGCGGCGGTCGGCCCGCCCGGCATCCCGGAAAGAGGCATGGCGACGGGCAGAGCCGTCAGCTTGCCCAGCAGGGCGAGTGCCGCCGCCGGTCCCTGAGTGCCGGAGAAAATTGTGCTGGAAACTTGCATAGAAAACGGTAGAAAGACAGCCCGAATGATGCTTTATTGTCGGCAAATTCGCCGCGCAACTACAGAGTGCCTCGCCAAAATCTCGTATTTATGGCTTGTCCTAACGCTGCTCTGCCTTGCGCCGCTTGCCCCCGCTCAGGCCAAACCACCTATGACCATTATTGACACCCGCACCGGCAAGGCCGTCACACCGTCGGTGCTGTTAGACCGCCTCGCTGCCGCCGATGTCGTCTTCGTTGGCGAACAGCACACGGACCCCGCCGCGCACGCTTTTGAGCTTAGGGTGTTAACCGGCCTGCACACACTGGTCGGCAAGCGGCTGACGCTCGGATTAGAGATGTTCGAGCGCGATGTTCAGCCCACTTTGGATGACTACGTGCAGGGCAAAACCACCGACGTGGCCTTTCTGAAAGCGTCCCGCCCGTGGTCCAACTATGCGACAGACTACCGGCCTCTGGTCGAGTTCGCCCGCGCCCATGCCGTCCCCGTACTGGCCTCTAACATCCCCCAACCTCTTGCTACAGCGGTCGGTCGGCGCGGACTTTCCGCGCTCGCCGAGTTCCCGGCAGGCCAATATGCCCCGGACGTGCAGACGCCCCGCGACGGCGCGTTCACCCGCTTTCAGGCCGTTATGCAGGACATGGGCGGCCACGGCGGCATGACGATGGACGCCGCCACCATCAGCCGCTTCTACGATGCCCAGTGCCTGCGCGATGCCACGATGGCGGGCAGCATCACGAAGCGCTTACGAGCCGCCCCGGACACTCTTATTCTTCACATCAACGGCCAGTTCCATTCCGACTACGGCGACGGTATCCCCCGCCGCGTGTTGTGGCAGCGACCCTTGACCCGCATTGTCATCATCTCTGTTCTGAGCGAGGCCCCCGCGCCCCCGGACAGCAAAGCATTGGCCGATTACGTGGTGCTGCCCGCCAAACCCTAGCGGCAGCCCGCTTGTCATTTTTCAGGTATACTAGGCCATCAGCTCATTGGAGAAACCCCTATGGTAATTACTCTGACCCCTCACTCCGAGGCACTTCTGCGCTCGGTGGCCGCCCAGCGCGGCCTGCCGCCCGAAGAGGCAATCGACCTTGTACTCAGCGAAGCCAGCCACGAGTTTCAGGAAGCGGCGGCAGGCATTCAGCGCGGCATGGACGACTACGCCGCCGGACGCTGGATTTCTCTGGAAGATTACGAAGCGCAGGTGCGAAGAAAGTATTGTTAAGCTCATTGAACAAAGTACCTACAGTGTTAGATTTGTTTGCTGGGGCTGGCGGTTTTGGTCAAGGCTTCAAAATGGCAGGCTTTGATGTGCCAGTAGCTTTAGAAATTGATGCCTGGGCTTGCGACACATTGCGCCATAACCACCGTGATACAAGAGTCTTACACACTGATATTAGAGATTTTAAGTTTCAAGCAACCATAAAGGGAGCTGCGCTTTCTCGCCCGGACATTCTTATCGGCGGACCACCCTGCCAGGGATTTAGTATTGCGGGGCCAGCAATAAAGGACGCCAACGATCCGCGCAACTCCCTGTTTGTCAATTTTGCTCAATGGATTGAGGCACTTCAGCCTTCAGCATTTGTCATGGAAAATGTGAAAGGCTTACTTTCTCGCCGGAATGCCGATGGTGAATACGTTATTGACATTATCAAGCGGACTTTCACGGATTTAGGATATTTTGTTGAAGTCTGGCTCCTCAATGCGGCTGAGTATGGCGTGCCTCAGACAAGGGAACGAATATTCATAGTCGGACATCACTCCTCCTCGGCCATTGGTGAGCCTGAGAAAACGCATGGGTTGCCGGAATTGGCTTCTCGGGTAGTTGCCTTGTCTCTGTTTGAAACGGCGTTATGCCCGGCAGTCACTCTTTGGGAGGCAATTTCTGACCTACCTGAACTTTTTGAAGGAAAGGGTGAGGAGGAACAACCTTACGCGGGACGCTCCCTCACCGAGTATCAGGAGCAGATGCGCGGACCGGAAAAAGTCCTTTTTAACCATGTAGCGATGCGGCATTCCAAACGACTGGTCAGTCGCTTTCAGCAAATTGGGTGGGGTGAATCAAGCGCAGATGTTGCCCCTGAATTTGGAGCCAGACGACGGAACGGTCAGGGCGAACTATCCGGCACAACGTACGATCAAAACAACCGCCGACTATACCCTCATAAACCTTCACACACGATAGCAGCGTCATTTTATGCGAATTTTGTTCATCCTTTTCAGCATCGGAATCTGACGGCTCGTGAAGGCGCTCGTCTTCAGTCATTCCCTGATCACTACCGGTTTCAAGGAAAGAAAACTGTCGTGTCGCATAAGTTATTACAACGTGAGGAGAGACTGGACGAAAAGTACCTTTGTCAGTACAACCAAATCGGCAATGCGGTTCCTCCGTTGTTGGCCCAAGCTGTTGCTTTGCATCTTAGAGAGAGATTATGCCTGTGAAAAAACAACCAAATAGAATGCCGCTCGTTCACGGAGCGAATTTAAACGAAAAAGAAGCAGATAGGTCAAAGTACGGCGGCTTGGAAAGCAAAGATTACCTGACGGAGATAAGAACAAGATATGACGAATGGCATCAAGCAAACTTGGACTTAGTCGGCCCTGGTTCGGCAACAACAGAAGGCGACAAGCGAACCGTTGAGACAAGGGTTGAACTTTTTAGCCAGTATAAAGATTTTCTTGATCAACAGCATTACGCGGAACATTTTGACTCGCGCTCAAACCTTCATTCCAGCGTTCTTGAAGAGTTCATGTATTATCTGTTCAAGGATTTGGTGAGCGAGTTTGGGTCACACGCACTCATCGGCAAATCACACGCCTTCAAGGATATATTCTTTAGCCCGCCCAGCTACTCAAAAATGCTGGAACGCCCTCATGCTCGAGTCGAACGTAAAGACCATGATTTTGTTATAGGCGCGACGATAGAGGCATCTTTCCGTTCATCCGTCCCCCCGGATCAGGATGACAAACCCGGAGGCGAAGTTAATATTGTAGCGGAACAGCCCGCTGCTTATGCGGAAGTTACGGTGACGCAAAACAACGAGATGCATCTGTTTGACGTGCCCGCAATAGCCATCGAATGTAAAACATATTTAGACAAGAATATGCTCGAAGGCTCCTCACGTTCGGCTGAGGAATTGAAAGCTCGCAATCCCAACGGGCTTTACATGGTAGTCATGGAATGGATCAAGCTTGCTGATGCTGTCAATCTAAGAAAATACAAGGTTGACCAGATTTATGTTCTGCGTCGCCAGAAAAACACGGACAGAGATAAGCGATATTTGCAGGGCTACGTCAAAAATCCTATAGATGCGGAGGTTGTTTGGCATCTTTACACGACTGTTCGGGACTACCTGACTTCGGATTGGCTGGGGGGAGTAGAACATGGCATTCAGCGAGGTTGGTTAATTTAAAATGATTGATCCGAAGATTTATCGTGAGATGGGCTTGAATGACTCGGAGTATGCCCTGATTTTAGAGACGCTGGGGCGCGAGCCGAGCATCACCGAGATTGGGATGTATGCCGTCATGTGGTCGGAGCATTGCGGCTACAAGTATTCCCGGCCCGTGCTGCGGCTCTTTGCCAAGTACAAAGAAGCGCAGGATACCGGGGCCGTCGAGAACGCGGGCGTGATTGATATCGGCGACAACATCGGGGTCGTGATGAAGATGGAGTCGCACAACCACCCCTCTGCCGTGGAGCCGTTCCAGGGTGCGGCCACGGGTGTCGGCGGCATCCTGCGGGACATCTTCACGATGGGGGCGCGGCCTATCGCGGGTCTGAACTCGCTTCGCTTCGGGCCGATTGACGGGCCGGAAAACGCGCACACGCGGTACTTGTTTGAACACGTCGTCGGCGGCATTTCGCACTATGGAAACTGTGTGGGTGTCCCGACGGTCGGCGGCGAGATTTACTTTCACCCGTCGTACACGGGCAATCCGCTGGTCAATGCGATGGCGGTGGGCATTGTGCCGATGGACAAGATTGCCTCGGCGGGGGCAAAGGGGATTGGGAACCCTGTTTTGTATGTCGGGTCGGCGACGGGCAAGGACGGCATTCACGGGGCGACGTTTGCCTCGGTGGAGCTGGGGCCAGATTCGGAAAGCAAGCGGCCTAATGTGCAGATGGGGGACCCCTTTGCCGAAAAGCTGCTGATTGAAGCGACATTGGAAGCGCTGGCGACTGGCTACATTGTCGGCATTCAGGACATGGGCGCGGCGGGGCTGACCTGCGCGACCTGCGAGATGTCCGCCAAAGGCGAGGTCGGCATGGACGTAGACGTTCGCAAAGTCCCCCAAAGGGAAGCGGGCATGACCCCGTATGAGATCATGCTGTCCGAGTCGCAGGAGCGGATGCTGGCGGTAATTGAGGCCGGGCACGAGGACAACGTAGCCGCCGTGTTCCACAAGTGGGGCTTGAACGCGGTCGTCATTGGCCATGTCACGGACACGGGCCGCGTGGTGCTGACCGATGAAGGCGTGGTGGTCGCCGATGTCCCGGCCCGGTCGCTCGCCGATGACTGCCCGACGTACACGCTGGCGGCCTCGGAGCCGGACTATATCAAAGCAGTGCAGTCGGCGGATTTGAGCGACCTGCCCGAACCCGACGACTACGGCGCGGTGCTTTTGAAGCTGCTGGCGTCGCCCTCGATTGCGTCCAAACGCTGGGTCTATGACCAGTATGATTCGATGGTGCAGACACAGACCACGGTGCTGCCCGGAGCTGCCGATGCTGCCGTGCTGCGCCTGCGGGACTCCGGCGGCAAGGGCCTGGCGCTGACGGCGGACTGCAACCCGCGCTACTGCTACCTGGACCCTTACGAAGGGGCACGGCTGGCCGTCGCCGAAGCGGCCCGCAATTTAAGCTGTGTGGGGGCTACCCCGCTGGCCGTCACGGACTGCCTGAACTTCGCGTCCCCCGAAAAGCCGGAAGGCTTCTGGCAGTTCGAGCGGGCGGTCGCGGGTTTGGCTGATGCCTGCGAGGCGTTTGGCACTCCCGTTATTTCGGGCAATGTGTCGCTCTACAACGAAACGCCGGAAGGGGCCATCCACCCCACCCCCACGGTCGGCATGGTGGGCCTGCTGCCCGACGCCGACAAGCGCGTGACGCAGGGCTTCCAGAATGAAGGCGATTATATCTACCTGCTTGGCGGCGGGGAGCCGACGCTGGGCGGCTCTGAGTATCTGGCACTGATCCACGGGCAGGAAGTGGGCAAGCTGCCCACTTTAGACATTGAGGCCGAAAAGAAACTGCAAGCCTTCCTGCGTGATGCGATCAGTCAGGGGCTGTTGCAATCGGCGCATGATGTGTCCGACGGCGGGCTGGCTGTGTGCCTTGCCGAGTGCTGCATCGTGAGTGGGCAGGGTGCTTGTATTCCTTTGGAGCCGTACTCGGCAGTTGATCTCTTTGGTGAGCGCACTGCCACCGCTGTTGTCAGTATTTTCCAGGCGCGTGATGAGGAAGTCGAGGCGCTTGCGGAGAAGTACGGTCTTCCGTGCGTCCGTTTCGGAGAGGTTTATCGCAACCATCTAAATATCTTCCCGGAGCTGGCGGACACGGCCATTTACCTGCCGATGGCAGACCTCCGTGCGGCCTATGAGGGCGCAATCCCGAAGGCGATGCAGGGCGAGACGCCGAGCGTTGTGCAGGAGATGATGTAGAGCGCGAGGCGGTAGATTTCGAGGGGGTTCGGCCCCTCGAAATCTACCGCTCAACACTCTCTGCTATGCTGCCAATAAAAAACTGGTACACAAAAACTGGTAGAACGAACGGTGAGGTTGGGAGCAGGAAGTGTTCCGTTGGCACAGGCTATGCAAGAGTAGCCTCTGCTCCTCGCGGCGAGAACGCGAAGTCACCGAACTTTGGAAGTGCTTTCTGCGGCCACAAACAGCCAGCAGCGGAGGGGAGCAAAAAGGGTATCGTATGCCGAATGTCTCCTCTTCACAGCAAAAATGCGGAACTGTTTGTTTACTTGAGCTGGAACACGCACGCCAGGTATCCCCTTCTCGATTCAGATCAGGCGCGGCAGGCCGCGTTTCAGGCGATTGACGCCGGGGCGCGGTTTAAGTTCTGCCGCCTGCTGGCAATCGAGTCCACCCCGTACTGTGTTCATCTGGTATGCCGTTTCCCGGCGTCGCTGTCGATCAGCCACCTGACTGGGATTACCCAGACGGCCTGCGCCGAGGCTGTATGCCGGCTCTGGGAGGCGATTGAGCCGGGCCGCTGCCTGCCCCGGCGGCTGTGGGAGCCGACCTGCACCGCCCGGACGCTTGGCCCGATGACCGAGCTTGAGGCGCGGGCCTATTTGCACCGCCAGATGGCCGCTGCCACATTGGAAGAATGATCTGATAGACCAATGACGACTAATCCCACAGTGCCCATTCTTCTGGACACCGACATCGGCTCGGATATTGACGACGCCGTCGCGCTGGCCTACCTGCTGGCACAGCCCCGGTGCGACCTGCTGGGTATCACCACGGTTTCGGGGGAGCCGCACCGCCGGGCCGCGCTGGCCCGCGCCGTCTGCCGGGCGGCGGGCCGAGAGGACATGCCGGTTCATGTCGGTCTGGAAGCGCCCTTCCTTGCCGCCCCGCTTCAGCCCCGTGCCCCGCAGGCCGAGGTGCTATCTGCCGACGCGCTGACCGAGTTCGAGAACCGACCGACCGCTGTGGACTTCCTGCGGGAGACTATCCGCGCTCGGCCCGGCGAACTCACGCTGCTGTCGATTGGCCCGCTGACCAACCTCGGCGTGCTGTTCGCGCTGGACCCGGAGCTGCCGACGCTTCTCAAGCAGCTTGTGCTGATGGGCGGGACCTTCTGGACCCGCGCCGCCGGGCACACAGGCGCGACGGGGGCGGAGTGGAACCTGCGCTGCGACCCACACGCCGCCGCCCTCGTGTTCCGCGCCCCGGTTCCCGTCGTTAAAGCCGTGGGGCTGGACGTGACCGCCCAATGCCGCCTGCCGTCGGCTGACGTCCGGCAAAAGTTCGCGTCGGCAGGTCCGGCCCTCAAATTGGTCTTGCAAATGGCCGAAGTCTGGTTTCGGGACCGTCCTGAGATCACCTTCCATGACCCCCTCGCCGCCGCGCTGATTTTCGAGCCGGGCCTGTGCGGCCTGACCCGCCGCACCGTGCGCGTGGACACCGACAGCCCCCGCGCTCAGGGGCAAGCCTACTTTGACGATAATTCAGAGAGTGGCCCGCATGAAGTCGCCGAGAGAGTGGAAGCCGAAGCGTTCTTCCGGCATTATTTTGAGACGGTTGGGGCAGCGGGCTGAGAAATCGGCGGAATGCTTTTTGCCACCTCTACCAATATCCGTTTTTGTCCCGCCGCATCGTCCACGTACACTTCCATCAAGTGCAGCAACTGCGGCGTCTCATACGGCGGCTGGGAATAGTAGGCAATAATTTCGTCCTCCGCTTGCCGCGAAAAAACTTGATTCAGAGAGCGTACAAGTGCCTGATCGGTTTGCCCCTGAATGAGCCTGTTGAAATGCTTGCGGTAGGCGTTTTCCGACTTGATTTTTTGGCGCGATTCGAGCGAGTTAGGGTGGGCAGCAATCTCAAAGTCCAGGGGGAGATTCATAGGGTACTCAGTCGTCATGTCATAGTTGGGGTCAACCAGAAGCTTTATCCTTTGACGAGTTTGCAGCCAGAGCGGGGCGCGAGTGCGGCGGAGTTCTACCCATTCTGCGGTATTGAATGGCTGCTGTCGGAGTTTCCATTGTTCTTCTGGGCGCAGGCGCGGCAGTAGACTTGCTATAATATCGAGCGGCGGGTTGTCATGCGCGAGAGCCGCCAGAACGTACTTTTGCGTGAGAAGCGACCGCTCTTGATCCGCGTTCGGGCCGAAGTCATTAGAGCGCAGCACGTCGGTCAAATCATCCATCAAGGCAAAATAGCCCTGCGTGTCGGCATTATGTCCCCAGGTGCGCTCAATGTAGTCGGCCAGTTTTGCCAGCCCCTTCCAGTCCCCTGCCCGCCCCAGACGGTCAATGGCTTTGCCCATTGCGCGATAAGCCCGATTGGAATCCAGGCTGTTATGGTTGGAAAGCAGATAAAACTTTGAGTTTTTGTCTGCGACTTGACTGAAAGCCGCAGGAGGAGGAGCGCTCTCACAAAACGCCTGTGGCATCGGGGCGAGTGCGGCCAGCAAAAGCAGATATAAAAAAGCGTTCATCCAGCACAGTGTAGCAAAGCTCGACGTCGCTGTCAAGTATTTTTGCCGGGCGGCGGCAGAGGCGCGTTTTGCAGGTATACTAACGCCTGTATGTTCATTGAAGAAACACCGCTCCCCACTCGTGACCCCGACGACGACGCGCCCAAAGAAGAGTGCGGCGTCTTTGGCATCTTTGCGCCCGGCGAGGATGTCGCCCGGCTGACTTTCTATGGCCTCTTTGCCTTGCAGCACCGGGGGCAGGAGTCGGCGGGGATTATGGTTTCCGATGGAGACCATATCAAGTGGTACAAGGAGATGGGGCTGGTTACCCAGATTTTTGATGAGCGGACCCTGTCTCAGCTTCAGGGCCATATCGCGATTGGGCATACCCGTTATTCGACGACGGGGTCGAGCGTTCTCAGAAATGCCCAGCCGCTGCACTGCGCGTGGGGCGACGGCACGGTGGCGGTGGCGCACAACGGCAATTTGATTAACACGGAAGAATTACGCGCCGAGATGGAGGCTGAGGGTGTTCCCTTTGACACCACCAATGACAGCGAAGTGATCGCCCGGATGATCGCCACGCAGCAGGACCGGACGCTCGAAGACGCCGTGGTGCATACCATGACCCGCCTGCGCGGGGCGTACTCAGTGGCGGTGCTGACCGAAAACGCGCTGATTGGCATTCGGGACGCTTACGGCGTCCGCCCCCTGTGCCTCGGCTTGCTTGACAACAAGCATTACGTGCTGGCATCGGAAACGTGTGCGCTGGAAACCATTGGCGCGGTCTATATTCGGGAAGTGGAGCCGGGCGAGATGGTGGTCATCGACGCGCACGGCCTGCGCTCCCGGCAGGCGATCCCGAAAGAAAAAAACGCGACCTGCCTGTTTGAGTTTATCTACTTCGCCCGCCCCGACTCGGCGATGTACGGGCGCGGCCTCCACGACTGCCGCCGCCGAATGGGACAGGAGCTGGCCCGCGAGCATCCCGTGGAGGGGGCCGACCTGGTCATGCCCATCCCCGATGCCGCAACGCCCGCTGCCATTGGTTTTGCCGAGGCTTCGGGCATTCCTTACGGCGAGGGCGTAGTCAAGAACCGCTATATTCAGCGCACGTTTATTCAGCCCGACCAGCGGATGCGTGAGGCGGGGGTCCGTATGAAGCTGATGCCGATTAAAGAGGCTCTGCTGGGCAAAAAAGTGGTCATGGTGGACGACAGCATCGTGCGCGGAACCACCACCGGGCAGGTTGTTCAGCGGCTATTAGATGCCGGAGCCGCCGAAGTCCATGTGCGAATTACCGCCCCGCCCGTCGCCTATCCGTGCTTTTATGGCATTGACATGGCAAACCAGGAAGATTTGGTCGCCGCCCGGCTGTCTATCGAGGAGATACGAAAACTTATCGGGGCGACAAGTCTCGGCTACCTGAGCCTCCCCGGCGTCGCCCGCGCCATTGATGTCCCCATGAACAAGTTCTGCCGCGCCTGCTTCGACGGCGAGTATCCCATCGAAATTCCCCCCCACGTCCGCGTCTCCAAGTTCGCGCTGGAGATGCCCGTCAACACCAAATAGTCCAAAGCCGGGAGGCAACGAATGGCTTACAGTGAATTCAGTCTGCGGCTTCTGAAAGACCGGTTCGGGATCACGGCCACCGACTCTGAAGATTTGTTCGGCGATGTGCCGCCCCTGCCTGCAACCGAGTTCTTCCAAACGCTGCTCCAACGTCATCTGCCCATCGTGCGCGGTCTGGGTACGGAAAAAGTGCGCTCGGAAATGATTATCGCACCGCTGCTGGTGGAAGTGCGCGAACAGAGCGGACACCAAATCGGCATCTTTTCCGGCGCGGAACTGAGCGTAGACCCCGCTCAGGGCCTCTACGGCTTTTGTGACTTTCTGATTTCGCGCTCCCCTACTCTGCTGGCCATAACGGCTCCGGTCGTCGCTCTGGTCGAAGCCAAGCGCGAGGACCTGACGGCGGGTATTCCGCAGTGCATTGCCGAGATGTACGCCGCCGCCCTGCTGAATGCCCGCGACGGCGAGCCTCGTGAAACGATTTACGGGGCCGTTACCAGCGGAACCACCTGGCGCTTCCTGCGCCTGCGCGGCTTGCACGCCGAAGTGGACTCTCAGGAATACTTCATTGAAGACGTCGACAAAATCCTCGGCATTCTGCGCCACATGACGCAGTGACCACAAGAAAGGCAAACCAATGTCTACTCCCTGCACCCATTTAGGTCACATCCAAGACGTTTCCCCGCGCACACCCGGCGGCTGCGAAGAGTGCCTCAAAAGCGGCGACACTTGGGTGCATCTAAGAATGTGTCTGGAATGCGGCCACGTTGGCTGTTGCGACTCGTCCAAAAATAAGCACGCGACGAAGCATTTCAGACAGACTCAGCACGCGATTATGCAGTCGTTTGAGCCGGGCGAAGACTGGCGCTGGTGCTATGTGGATCAAGAGCAAGTGTAGCTTCTTGTCATACAAAGATAGTTAAAACGCTTAGTTAGAACAGCCGTAAATGCGTTTTACAGGCTGTCTCAGGGGGGTAAATAAAAGGGCACTCCTTTAGCTCCACGCGCCTAGAAAGCCTTCATGACCACTTCTGATGCCACTTATGATTTAATCTGTTTGTCGCACCTGCGCTGGGATTTTGTGTATCAGCGCCCGCAGCAGTTGATGGAGCGATGTGCCCGGACGCACCGAGTTTTTTTTGTGGAAGAGCCGGTGTTTGACTCCGAGCAGCCCCGGCTGGAAGTCCGCAAACAGGCCAACATCAATGTCACGGTGCTGGTCGCGCACCTGCCCCTGGGGCCAACTGAGGCGCAGCACGGCGCGATGTACCGAGAGCTTCTGGGTGCGTTCATGGCCGAACGCAGCGTTGAGAATTATGTGCTGTGGTACTACACGCCCATGATGGTGACCTGGACGGCGGACCTGACGCCCCGCGCCGTGGTCTACGACTGCATGGATGAGCTGTCGGCGTTTAAAAACGCGCACCCGGAACTGCAAGGGCGTGAAGCGGTGTTATTTCAGCGTGCCAATCTGGTATTCACCGGCGGGCAGTCGCTGTACGAAGCCAAGCAGGGGCAGCACCCGGCGGTGTATGCGTTTCCAAGCAGTGTGGACGTGCCGTTCTTCAAGATGGCGCGGACAATCAGCGAGGAGCCGACCGATCAGGCAGGCATCCCCCACCCCCGGCTCGGCTTTTACGGCGTCGTGGATGAGCGGCTGGATGTGTCCCTCTTGGGGCAAGCCGCCGCGCTCCGGCCCGACTGGTCGTGGGTGATTGTGGGGCCGATTGTCTCTAAAATCGACCCGGCGACACTGCCGCAGGCGGCAAACATTCACTATTTAGGCAGCAAAGATTACGGCAGCCTGCCCAAGTATCTGGCCGGGTGGGATGTGGCCCTGCTGCCGTTTGCCCGCAACGACTCCACGCGCTTTATCAGCCCGACCAAGACGCCGGAATATCTGGCGGCGGGTCGCCCCGTCGTCTCTACCTCCATTCGGGACGTGGTACGGCCTTACGGCGACCTGGGACTGGTAGGGATCGCTGACACGCCGGAAGAGTTTGTCGCCGCCTGTGCGGCGGCTCTGGCCGAGGACAGCGAAGCGCGTCTCGAAAAAGCGGATGCGTTTCTGGCCGATTTATCCTGGGACAAGACATGGACTGAGATGGAAAACTTAATCGCCAAAGCGATTACACAGGACACTCCTTAGAAAGAATGAAGTTGTGTTTGATTATTTGATTGTTGGCGCGGGATACGCTGGAAGTGTGCTGGCCGAGCGGCTGGCCTCACAGGCGAACAAGCGCGTTTTGATTATTGACAAGCGTTCTCATATCGGCGGCAACGCCTACGACCGCTACAACGAAGACGGGATTTTGATCCACCCTTATGGGCCGCATATTCTGCATTCCAATTCGGCTAAGATTTACGATTATCTGGGCAAATTCACCGACTGGTTGCCTTATGAGCATCGGATTCTGGCGCACGTTGACGGTCAGTTGCTGCCCATTCCCATTAATCGAACGACGGTGAACAAGTATTACGGCCTTGATTTAAAAACGGAAGCCGAATGCGAGGCATTTTTGGCGACGCTTGCCGAGCCGCGTGGGCACAATTATACGTCGGAAGATGTGGTCATCAGCAAGGTGGGCCGGGAGCTGTACGAGAAGTTCTTCCGGGGCTACACCCGCAAGCAGTGGGGGCTGGACCCGTCCGAACTGGACGCGCAGGTGACCGCTCGCGTCCCGACTCGCACCTCCACCGATGACCGCTATTTCACCGACACGCATCAGTTTATGCCCAAACATGGCTATACACGAATGTTTGAGAAGATGCTGTCGCACCCGAATATCAAGATCATGCTGAACACGGACTACCGGGAAATCCGGGCACTGGTCCCCTACCGGGAGCTGATTTTCACCGGTCCCGTCGATGAGTATTTTGATTACCGCTTCGGCAGGCTGCCCTATCGTTCGCTGGAGTTCAAGCACGAGACTTTAGACAAAGAGCAGCACCTGCCGGTGGCCGTGGTGAACTACCCAAATGACCACGACTACACGCGCATCACTGAGTTCAAGCAGCTCACGGGGCAGCAGCATGCGAAAACAAGCATCGTGTACGAGTATCCGCAGGCCGAAGGGGACCCGTATTACCCGATTCCGAAGCCGGAATGCACGGCACTGTATGCGAAGTATAAAGAGCTGGCGGACAATACCCGCCATGTTCACTTTGTCGGGCGGCTGGCAACTTACAAATACTACAACATGGACCAGGTGGTCGGGCAGGCCCTGGCGACGTTTGACAAAATTGCTGGTGACAAAATCGCCGGGCAGCGCACCGAGCGGCTGGTTGTCCCGGCCCGGCAGCTCGTTCCAGCGGGTGTCGCTGCCGCACGGGCGGCATAGCGCTGATGACTATTCCCCTTCTCACAGAGCGGCGGCCCGTGCCGCCGCTCCCAATTTTAGCCCCCCCACCGCCCGCGCTGTGGGGCGGCGTCGAATGCACGGTCAACCGCGTGGGCGACCGCTACCTAGACCAACTGAAACAAAGCGGACACACGCGGCGGCTGAGTGACTTAGACTTGTTCGCGGACCTCGGCCTCTCTGGCCTGCGCTTTCCGGTGCTGTGGGAGCGTGTCGCCCCGCACGGGCTAGATACGGCGGACTGGACCTGGACCGACACGGCGCTGTCCCGCCTGCGGCGTTTGGGTATGGAGCCGGTTATCGGGCTGGTACATCACGGCAGCGGCCCGTCGCATACAAGCCTGCTGGACCCGGAGTTTCCGGCGCAGCTTGCCGACTATGCCCGCGCCGTCGCCCGCCGCTACCCCTGGGTGACGCGCTATACCCCCATCAATGAGCCGCTGACGACGGCCCGGTTTTCCGGGCTGTACGGGCACTGGTATCCGCACGGCAAAGACAGCCTGCTGTTTGCGCGGATGCTTCTGACGCAGTGCCGGGCGGTCTCGGCGGCGATGGCGGCCATTCGGGAAGTCAACCCGGAGGCGCGGCTGGTGCAGACCGAGGACATGGGCAAAACGTACAGCACGCCCGCGCTTACGTATCAGGCGGACTTCGACAACGAGCGCCGCTGGCTGTCGTTTGACCTGCTCTGCGGGCGCGTCGTCCCTGGCCACCCGATGCACCACTTTCTGCGCTGGCTGGGCGTCGAAGACGACGAGCTTCAACCCTTCCTCGACTCCCCCTGCCCGCCCGATGTGCTGGGTATCAACTACTATGTGACAAGTGAGCGATTCTTGGATGAGCGGCTGGAGCGTTACCCCAATATCCTCCCTGGCGGCAACGGGCAGAGCGAGTATGTAGACGTCGAAGCCGTCCGCGTCCGCGCCGAGGGCCTGGCGGGGCTTGCCGCGCTGCTCGGCGAGGCGTGGGAGCGTTACGGGCGGCCTGTCGCCGTCACTGAAGCACATCTCGGCTCCTCCGTGGAAGAGCAAATGCGGTGGCTTGCCGAACTCTGGAACGAAGCCCTAGCCGCGCAAGCCAACGGCGTAGACGTTCGGGCCGTCACCGCCTGGTCTTTGCTGGGGGCTTACGACTGGAACAGCCTCGTCACCCGCCCCGAAGGCCATTACGAGCCGGGCGTCTTCGCGCTTGGCGACGACGGCCCGCGCCCGACCGCCCTGGCCCACCTCTTGCGGGACCTCGCTACTACAGGCCGCCCCGCCCCGCGCCCCGCGCTGCAAACCCCCGGCTGGTGGCGCTCCCCCGCACGCCTCTTGTATCCGCCGGTCAGCGGCGGATAGGACTAAAAGCTCCCCCAGCCCGATTATTTGGGTACACTTCCTTCTGTAAAAGCCGGATGGCCCCCTAACCTCCAATTCTGGGGGAACCAGAGTAGGGGTAGGACTTGCCCCTACCCTCCGTCCTCTGCTTATGCTACCTACGGTAACGACGGGGGAAAGAAGGGCAGGGGCAAGCCCTGCCCCTACGGGTCTCGTTTCCGTTCTTTTCTGGCTCCCTCTCCTTGCTTAAGGAGAGGGCTGGGGTAAGGTTCTTTTGGGCCTATCTGCACAGTCCCTAAGTCTGCGTCTATTTATAGAAACACTCTTACAACCCAACGCTAACGGCTTCCTAAAAATTAATGAAAACTACAAACAGTTATCTGACAACTTGGGAAGAACTATTCCGAGTCTTTTTAGGTTGGAGCAAGGAGCAGACATGGCAGTGGGCAGAAGAACGAGATTGGATAGAAGTTGACGTCTACGACATCATCTACCATGATGACCCGCAAGTCCTTGTCATGGGTCACATAATTGGTCAAATCTTAGAAAAACAGTTGGGTGACAAATTCGAACACATTGATATGCTAGAGCTGATTCTGAGGGTCAGACGAGAAGTAGATGCACAAAATGATATGGAGTGCATCATAAAATCGCACGATTGGAAGCTCTACAAAGAACGAGTCAATTCTGTGCTAGAGGCCTACGAAGCTAATCTTAGCGTGTAATGCTCGAAACAACTGTGAGAGCTAACAAGGAACAAGCTATGAAACAACTGATTATTTGTTCGTCTTTTGATCTTCACCGGCTGGCAGATATAATTGCAGACGTAAGCCTTGATACCCTCGTGCTTATGTCAGCAAGCAATTTCGACGAGTCTATATTAGAGAAAATAGCAAGAGACGGAGTGAAGTTAAACAGCACATACGATTGTAATAGCATTACTAGCAGGGTAGAACTGTTCGATGATCTGAAAGGCTTAGAAAAAGCTTATTTCGTTGTATCTGATCCCGTTATGAGTTCAAGTGCCTATCAAGCAATGATATACAGTCTTTTCCCGAAGCTTTTACAGGCAGACTGTTGGAAGATTACTTTGGAGCCTGCGACAATCCCACTTGGTTTTGCTTTCCTAAGAAATTTGCCGGAAGGTTTGCCGAGTTAAGCTCATGGAAGGGCGCGATAAATCGCGCTCCTACTTCGTCTCCCCATTATTGGGGGCGGGGGGGCCATCTTCTGGGTATACTCTCCCCATTATGATGAAAGCAATTCGCGTACACGAGTTTGGTGGGCCGGAGGCGCTCCGGCTGGAAGACACCAATGCGCCGAAGGCTGGGCCGGGGCAGGTGGTGGTGAAGATTGAGGCCGTCGGGGTCAACCCGGTGGACACCTACATCCGCTCGGGCAGCTCCGGCAAGCGGCCCCTGCCCTACACGCCCGGCTCGGACGCGGCGGGGACGGTGGAGGCGGTCGGGGCGGATGTGACAGGTTTCCAGCCGGGGGACCGGGTCTACACGGCAGGGACGATTACTGGGGCGTATGCCGAACAGTGCCTGTGCGCGGCGGCGCAGGTGCGGCCTTTGCCGGAGCGAGTGACATTCGCCGAGGGCGCGGGGGTGTATGTCCCCTATTACACCGCCTGGTTCGGGCTGTTCTTCCGGGCCGATGCCAAGCCCGGCGAGACGGTGCTGGTGCATGGCGCAAGCGGCGGCGTGGGACTGGCCGCTGTGCAGATTGCGCGGGCGGCGGGGCTGACGGTGATTGGCACAGCGAGCACTGAGCGCGGACGGCAGCTCGTGGCAGCGCAGGGGGCTGATTTGGTGCTGGACCACACGCAGGACGACTACTTAGAAACAGCGAAGTCCTACACCGGCGGGCGGGGCGTGGACGTAGTGCTGGAAATGCTGGCGAACGTCAATTTAGGCAGAGATTTGGGCGTAATTGCCCAGAATGGTCGCGTCGTGGTGATTGGCAGCCGGGGGCTGGTGGAGATTGACCCGCGCCTGACCATGCAGCGCAATAGCAGCATTTTAGGCATGAGCCTGTCCAATACCACCGAGACGCAGCTTTCGCAGATGCACGCCGCCATTGGCGCGGGCCTGCAAAACGGTACGCTGACGCCGTTGGTGGCCGAAGAGTTTCCGCTGGCCGATGCCCCCCGCGCCCACGACGCCATGATGCAGTCCGGGGCACACGGCAAAATTGTTCTGCTTCCTTAGAAACTGTGGAGTAGGCCGCCGGATGGTCCCCCCGCCCCAATTCTGGGGAGCCAGATTAGTTTAGGAGCCGGAAATTAGGAAAGACCCGTAGGGGCGGGGTTCCCCCGCCCTTCCTATCCTGTCCGTATTTGTCCGGTCCGTATTTGTCTGGCTCCCCAGAATTGGGGCGGGGGGGCCATCCGGCGGCTCTCTACACAGTCTCTTGATCTCAACCACGCCCAAACGGAGGCCGTTTGCATCCCGCAGAGATTATTGTCGGCCTGCTCACGGCGGTCGCGGTGCTGGTGACAGCCTCGCGGCGGCTGGGCCTGCCTTACCCCATTGTGCTGGTTCTCGGCGGTCTGGCGCTTGGTTTTGTGCCGGGCCTGCCGCACGTCGCCCTGCCGCCGGATTTGGTCCTAATCGCGTTTCTCCCTCCGCTGCTTTACGCCGAATCCATCACGTTTTCCTGGCGCGATCTGCTGGCCAACGCCCGGCCTATCGGGCTGCTGGCCTTCGGGCTGGTGCTGATGACGATGACCGTGGTGGCGGCGGTGGCGCACGGGATTGTGCCGGGCCTGCCTTGGGCCGCCGCCTTTGCGCTGGGGGCGATTGTGGCTCCGACCGATCCGGTGGCCGCCGCCGCGATTGCGAGCCGCCTGGGGCTGCCGCAGCGGCTGGTGGTGATTTTGACGGGGGAAAGCCTGATCAACGACGCGACGGCGCTGGTGGCGTACCGGCTGGCAGTGGTGGCAGCGGTGTCGGGGGTCTTCTCGCCGGCGGCGGCGGCGGGGCAGTTTGTGCTGTCAAGCCTCGGGGGCGTGGCGCTCGGGCTGGCTGTCGGCTTCGTGCTGGCGCAGGTACGGCAGCGGATGAAGCCGGACCCGCCGGTGGAAAACACGATTTCCCTGCTGTCCCCGTTCGCGGCGTACCTGCCTGCCGAAACGCTGCACGTCTCAGGCGTGCTGGCAGTGGTGGCGATGGGGCTGTATCTGGGGCGGCAGGGGTCCCGGTATCTGTCGGCCACGACCCGGCTCCAGGCGACGGCGCTGTGGAGCATGGTGGATTTTCTGCTGAACGGCCTGCTGTTTATTTTGGTCGGCCTTCAGCTTCGGCCCATTCTGGACGGCATTGCCGGACATCATCCCCTGTCTCTCCTCAAGCAGGGAGCAATTATCAGTCTGACGGTGGTTGCGGCCCGTCTGGTCTGGGTGTTCACGGCGGTGTACCTGCCGCGCCTGTTTCAGCGCAGTAGTTCTGCCGGAGACCCTTACCCTTCGTGGCGTCCTATTCTGGTTGTCGCCTGGACAGGAATGCGCGGCGGTATTTCTCTGGCGGCGGCGCTGGCCCTGCCGCTCACGGTTGCGGGCGGGCAGCCGTTTCCGGGGCGCGAGCTGCTGCTGTTTTTGACGTTCGCCGTGATTTTGTCCACGCTGGTCGTGCAGGGGCTGTCTTTGCCGGTGCTCATTACCCATCTGGCACTGCCTAAAGATGAAGCAACAGCGCAGGAAGTGAACCAGACGCGGCGGCGTGTCGCGCAGTCGGCTCTGGATTATCTGGCGGACGCCTCGCCGGAAAGCACGGGTCTGCCGCAAAAACTCTTAGAGAGCAGCAGGAATACTGGACGCGCAAAATGGCCCTGCTCACGGCCCGTGAGCAGGGGCAGCCGCAGCAGGAAAGCGAAGCTAAAACACTTGCGTTCCGTAAGCTGCGGCGTGCGCTGATTGGCACGCAGCGAAATACCGCGATTGGCCTGCGCGATGACAGCACGATCAGCGACACCGTCCTGCAAGACGTTCAGAAAGCGCTGGATTTGGAAGAGCAGCGTTTGATTTTGGAAGAAGAAGACACGGTGTAAAGAGATTTTTCTTCAACGCTTGACAGCAGGGTCGTTTCGTGCTATTATCAATGCAACCGGTTTCAGAAACCGCTTGCATTCTCTCCGGGTGCTGGCTGGCAGCTCATTATGGTGACTATTGAAGAACTAGCGGAGCGGGTGAATCTCAATAAAAGCTCGGTGTCCCGCATCCTGAACGGGAAAGGGCACGCGCACTCCGACCATACCCGACGGCGCGTTCTGGCAGCGGCCACGGAACTTGGCTATCAGCCGAATCCGACGGCCCGTGCACTGGCGACGGGAGCGACCCAGATTGTGGAGCTGTGGGTAGTCACGCACGAAGATTACTCGCCCTATTTCGGTTATGTGCATCACTGCCTGCGTCAAGAGGGCGCAAAGCACGGCTACCGGATGGTCTCGGAGGATGTCAGCTCGCTGGCAGCGTTCGAAGAGGGCATCGCGCAGCGGCCTCGCTGGCCGGTTGACGGCGTTTTGACCTGCGACCTGAACCCGACTTCAGCCCTGCACCGGCATCTGGCCGCGCACCGGCGGGTTCCGGTGGTCACGCTGGGGCAGGACTGGGACGCTCAGACTGACGGCGTGCAGCTTGATGTTGCCGCCGGAGCGCGGGAGGCCGTGCAGCACCTGCTATCGGCAGGCTGCCGCCGGATTGCTTTGGTTCAGTCACAGCCCGATGCCCGCGACGCAGCATATCTGGAAGTCATAGACGCGGCGGGCCGTCCGCCCGAAACGATTTCGGCGACGCACCATTCGCGGGCGGCGGGTTATGAAGCAATGCGCGGCTATTTGAAGACACACAGCTGCCCGGATGGCCTGTTTTGTGTCAACGACGAGCTGGCGATAGGCTGCTATCTGGCGCTGCATGAGGTGGGGGTGCGCGTTCCCGAATACGTGCGGATTGTGGGCTTTGACGGGCTGGAAAATGCCCGGCTGTTCCCCTGCCCCCTCAGCAGCGTGGTGGTTCCGGTGGAGGAAATGTGCCGTCTGGCCTGGGAGTTTTTGCTGCGGCGGATGCACACCCCCAACGCGCCGCTGGTGCATCAACGGGTTGTTCCGCAACTAGAGATTCGCGCCTCCTCGCGTTAGTTTTTTTCGGTCTGTATCTTGCAAAGGAGAAGAAAATGTCCACATCCGTCACTCAAAGCCGACGCGGCTTCACGCTCATTGAGCTGCTCGTCGTCATCGCTATTATCGCCATCCTGGCAGCGATTTTGTTTCCCGTGTTCCAGAAGGTACGCGAGAATGCCCGGCGCACTTCGTGCCTATCCAACGAAAAGCAGCTTGGGCTTGCCATCACGCAGTACACGCAGGATGCCGACGAGAAATTCCCCGGCGGTCTTGTCAACGTCCCTGCTCCTCCTCCTACTTCTCAAGTTAATGGAACTGCCAACGGCGCAGGGGTTGGCTGGGGCGGGGAAATCCTGTCCTACACCAAAAGCACCGGTCTTTACAAGTGCCCAGATGACAGCACTTCGGGCACAAACGGTGTCAATTCTTATGCTATGAACCAGTTTCTGCCGGGAAACTCTTTGGCTGTACTGGCGGGTGCTTCCAACTGCGTCCTGCTGTATGAAGTCACGGGCGACACCGCCGGGGTTGGCGCGGCGGATGAATACACAACCGGCCATGCCAACTACACTGTATCTGCGGTGGGGACAGGCTGGCCTGATCCGGCAAAAGCCGATACGGATCAAGCCAGCCTTGTGACCTGTGACGGCAACGATGTCTGCACCAATATTGCCGCCGGGCAGGGTGTCAAGCCTGCTGTCGGCGGTCAGTCTGCCCGGCATGATCCACAATCGGATAACTTCGCAGGCTCCTCCAATTACCTGATGACGGACGGACACGCCAAGTTCCTGCGAATATCTACCGTATCCACTGGCAGAAAGCCAGTGGGGTTGGACCAGCTTCAAATACCTGGCAACAATTTTGTCGCCACGTTCAGCTATTTGAACCATGTGGACTAGACCGTAACATTGAAAAGCGCCGGGGCAGATGCCCCGGCGCTTTTTTGTGGGTTTCCCCGCCGCTATTCGCCTGAAGACGCCAGATGCGTGAACTCGGCCAGCGTCAGCGTCTCGCCTCGGCGGCCTCCGTCAATCCCGGCGGCGTCTAAAGCCGCCTGCGCTTGTTCGCGCGACCAGCCCAGGGCCGGGTCGCCGCTGAGGGCATTCAGGAGCGCCTTGCGGCGCTGACCGAACGCGGCGCGGACGACGGCGAAGAATTGGGCCTCGTCGGTCACAGAGACCGGCGGCGAATCGTGGGGGGTGAGGCGCACCACGGCGCTGTCGACATCAGGCGGGGGGAAAAAGACGCGGCGGGAGACGATGCCGATGGTTTCTACGCGGGCGTGATACTGCACAAAGACGGACAGCGAACCATAGTCGTCGGTCCCGGCCTTCGCGGCCATCCGGGCGGCGACTTCCTTCTGCACGAGAAGCACAATCCGGGAGAGTCGCCCGCGCTGCTCTAAAAATGTCGTCAGAAGTGGTGTGGTGATATTGTAGGGGATGTTGGCGATGACGGCGGGCCGGGTCCCCGAGGCAAAGTGTGTGTCCAGAAAGGCGGGCCAGTCCAGCGCCAGGGCGTCGCCGGGCACGACCGTCACCTGCGGCAAGTCGCCGACGGTTTCAGCCAGCGCGGGCAGGAGTGCCCCGTCCACTTCCACAGCCACCACGCGGCCTTCGGGGCCGACGGCGGCGGCCAGCGCGGAGGTTAAGACGCCCAGACCCGCGCCGATTTCCAGAGCCGCCCCGCCCGGCATCAGCTCGCCTGCGGCCACGATTTTGGCAAGCGTGTTGCCGTCTACCAGAAAGTTCTGCCCGAAGCGTTTGCGGGGGCGCAGGTCATAGCGTTTGAGCAGAGCCGACACGGCGGCGGGGCTGGAAAGATTAGGGCTGGAAAGGTTCATGCCGCTGATTATACCCGGACCCTAGCGCGAGGGAGCCAGCACCCAGACGGTGACGCGGCGGCGGCCCACATTAGACGCTTCGCGGAAGGTCGTGTGGCCGAGGTCAATCCGGTTGCCTTTGATGGCCCCGCCGGTGTCTCCGGCCAGCGCGTAGCCGTAGCCTTCAATGTAGAGCTTGGAACCCAGGGGAATGAGCCGGGGGTCCACGGCGACGACGCCGTAGCCCGCGTGCATTCCGTTGGCGCACAGGCCCTGGCTGCTGCCTTCGTAGGGCGAGTACCCCGTGGCGACCATGCTGAACGAGCGCATCCGGCGGTAGGTCCCGGAGCGCGACGGCAGGGCGCGAGCCTCGCGGACACGGATGCCCGCCAGCGTTTCCTGATTGACCGGGGTGCGGGTGACACGTTTGGCGACAAAGTCGTGATGCACGCGGGTTCCGTTGATAAAGCTGTCCCGGTAAGTGGTGGTCAGCACGCCGGCAACGCCGTGCGAGCCAGCACGGATTTGTCCGGGGGCCACAGTGCGGCTCATCTTGAAGACAGTCTTGAAGGGGATAGATTTGGTCTCGTCGCTGGCGGCAAAGCGCACCCGCGTGATGACGATTTTCTGATGGGGCAATACGGCGCTGGCCGGGCGGGGCAAAACGCGGTCATTGTCGCCGTAAGTGATGCCCGCTTCGGTGAGAACCTCGCCGACGGTCTGAGCGCGGGTTTCCAGTGTGCGCGGGGCGCTGTCGCCATCTGCCACGGTCAGCGTGACGGTGTGGGTCAGAACGGCATCGGCAGTGGGTGTCGGGGAAGCGGCGGTGTCCGGCGCGGCGAGAACGCTAAAGGGGGCGCACAGCGCGGACACGGAAAAAACAGTGGCAGCGGACAGATAACTGAACGTGCGGGTCTTCTTGGGATTCAGCAAACGGGTTACTCCTGCCTGCACGATTGCGATGGCGTGCGGCTCTTTTCTTGCTTTCTTCGTACTGTTGACCGAGGGCCGGAGTGAAGTATAACGCAGATCGGTGGCTGTGTCAACCGCAGGCTGGTCTTAATTCATACTGCTGTCAATTGTTGGCGAAAAATCACAGAAAAAAGAGTGGTTTTTTTCTTGACAGAGGGCCGCTGATATGGTAAAATAGGGTGTTTCCGAACAAACGTTTGACAACTATTTTTTATTGGCGGCGGAGAGAGGCAAGGGACTATGGACAAAGAAAAAGCACTGGAAATGGCGCTGGCGCAGATCGACAAGCAGTTTGGCAAGGGCGCGATCATGCGGCTCGGACAGGCGGACAAGCTGGTCACGGAGTCAATTCCCACTGGCTCGGTCGCTTTAGACATCGCGCTGGGCGTCGGCGGCATTCCCAAAGGACGCATTATTGAGGTCTACGGGCCGGAGTCCTCGGGCAAAACCACCCTGTCTCTGCATTTGGTCGCTGAGGCGCAGAAGCTGGGCGGCATCTGTGCATTCGTGGACGCCGAACACGCACTGGACCCCGAGTATGCGAGAAATTTGGGCGTGGACATCGACAGCCTGCTGGTGTCGCAGCCGTCGACGGGCGAGGAAGCTCTGGAAATCACCGACGGTCTGGTGCGCTCCGGCGCGATTGCCATGATTGTCATCGACTCGGTCGCCGCCCTTGTGCCGAAGGCCGAAATCGAAGGGGAGATGGGCGACAGCCACATGGGCCTTCAGGCCCGGATGATGTCGCAGGCGATGCGAAAGCTGTCCGGCAGCGTCAGCAAAAGCGGCTGCGTGATCGTGTTTATCAATCAGCTCCGCGAGAAGATTGGCGTCATGTTCGGCAACCCGGAAACGACGCCGGGCGGCAAGGCCCTGAAGTTCTACGCCTCGGTGCGCCTTGACGTGCGCCGGGTGGAGACTCTGAAGCAGGGCACGGACATGGTCGGCAACCGTGTCAAGGTCAAAGTTGTCAAGAACAAGGTCGCGCCGCCCTTCCGGCAGGCCGAGTTCGACATCATGTTCGGAACCGGAATCAGCAAGAGCGGCGGCATTCTAGACATGGGCATTGAGCTGGGTATCGCCAACAAGTCCGGCTCGTGGTTCACTTACGGCGACACGCGCATCGGGCAGGGCCGCGAGAACGCCAAGTCCTATCTGGACGAGCATCCCGAAATCATGGCTGAGATGGAAGCGAAAATCCGCGACATCGCCGTCGGTCCCACCGCCCCGGTCCCCGCTGATATGCTGGCCGACGATGCCGACAAGCTGGCGCTGGCTGGCTAAGGGACGTAAGCCTGCTGACCGGCACTAGAAGTGCCGGTCTATTAGTAACAGGAAAAAGTCGCTCCGCGACTACGGACAAGCTCACATGAGGCTGTCTTGAATCTTTAGTCGCGCAGCGACTTTTCTGTTTGCTAGTAGACCGGCACTTCCAGTGCCGGGCGAGGGACTATAACATAACAATTGCAAGACTAGGTTTAAGGAGAACTGAACTGTGGCCTTTGATTTCAAGCGGCATCTGATTAAAGTGCAGGGCGGACGAACGTACCTGCCCGTTTCGGCGCGGATTGTCTGGTTCCGGCAGGAGCATCCCGACTGGACCATTGAAACCGAGATGGTGGAGCTGAACCACGAAAAGCAGTACGCCATCTTCCGCGCCCGAGTCTCCGACGGCGACGGCAGGCTGATGGCGACCGGGACCAAAAAGGAAGATGTCAAGGGCTTCGGGGACTATTTAGAAAAAGCCGAGACAGGCTCAGTTGGCCGCGCTCTGGCGCTGTGCGGCTTCGGCACGCAGTTTTCGCCGGAGCTGGATGAAACCGGGCCGGGACGGTTCGCCGACAGCCCGCAGCCGGTGGGCGGCGGACGGTTTGGCGGGGGCGGTAGTGGTGGGAATGGCGGCAGCTATGGCGGGGGCGGGGCAAGCCGTTACGGCTCCCCGCCGCCCGGCAACGGCGGTGCAAACAACGGTGGAAACGGTGCCCCGGCGCGTGAAATAAACGTCAGCGCCCCGCCCGCCGACCGTGCGCCTGACCGTGCGCCCGCGCCGCGTGCGGAAGCGGCCCGTCCGAAGCCCTCCCCGGACCCGCCGCCCGACGATGGGGAAGATGACTTCGAGGCCCTGGTGGGCGGAGCCGCCCTGCTGGATGCCACGGAAGATGACCCGTTTGGCGATGACACGCCCGCCGCAAAGCCCACCGCCCCGCCCCGCGCCGCCGCTGTGAAGGCCGACGGAGGCAGCACCGTTCCTGCCGGAATGCCTGCTTGCGTGGATTGCGGCAAGGCGCTCACCAAGTCGCAGCAGGAGCTGTCTATCCGCAACTTCGGCGAGGCGCTCTGCCCCGGCTGTCAGCGGGACAAGCCGCGCCGTGCAGTTGCCGCCTAGTCAGCGTTCAGAAAAACAGCCCCGCACTTTGCAAAAAGTGCGGGGCTGTTCTTGTTTTGAAACTCAATCAGCGGGAAGCGACTGCCTGATGCGCCCGCTCGATTTCGGCAATCACTACGGGGCTGGTCACAGGAATACGAAGGCGCTGACCGGGAACAAGGGGAACCGCGCCGGAAAGGTGGTTGATGCGGGCAATCTGCTCTTCGCGCACGGGAAGATAAGTCTGCGGGTCTCCGTAGCGCCGGGCAAGGCTGCTCAGGGTATCTCCACGCGAGACTTTTTTGGAGATCATCACAACGGTTGAGGCAGACGGACCGGCATAGCTTTGGCGAACAGAATGCAGCAGGGACGACGCGCCGCTGATGGCGAGAAACGCCGCGACAGCGGCAGCGGAAGCGCCCAGCATCAGGGTTTCGAACTTCTGAAACGGACTGCGGCGAACGCAGCGGCGAGGGACGGGCGGCAGGACCGGTTCGAGGGTCAAGTCTTTTAACACCAGAACAGGGCGGTCAGCACGCACGGACTGCGACCGCTCGCGTGTGGTCCGCGTTCGGGGCGCATCCAATCTCAAAGGAACCATGTCAATTCTCCTCATAAACACCATCACAGGAATCAAAAATTCTCGCATCAAACACGCGGGCAAACATTAGTTTGTATAGCTGTATTATACGCATTGTCAGGCAAGGAGTCAAGCAAATTATGCCCCTGTCAAGAAAAAAACAAACAAAAGTTTGCCTGGGTTCCAATTTGGCTAAAAGAGAAGAGCGTTGTTGTGGTATAATGCCTTTGACAGCGTTTATTCGCACTTATTTCACATTTATACCCATTCATACCAAAGGACTTATCATGTCAACACAGCACTTGCTGTCTCCAAAGCAGCAGCAAATTTTAGACGTTATCCGCACTCATATTGAGCAGCGCGGCTTTGCGCCCACCGTCCGCGAGATCGGCAAAGAAGTCAGCCTCAGCTCCTCCTGCACCGTGAAAAAGCATCTGGACAGCCTGGAAAGCAAGGGCTTCCTGCGCCGGGACCGTTACAAACGGACGCTGGATTTGATGGAAGGCGGCGAGCGCGTTTCCCTGGGCCGCTCCGTCTGCGTGCCGCTGATGGGGCGTGTTGCCGGGGGCATCCCGATTGTGGCCGAAGAGAATCAAAGCCCCGAGATGCTGCCGATTCCGGTCTCGCTTCTGAGCCGGAGCGATCAATCCGGGCGCGACTTATTTGCACTGGAAGTGTACGGGGATTCGATGCGCGATGCGGGCATCGGCGACGGAGATATTGTAGTGGCCCGCCGCCAGAATACGGCGACGGACGGGCAGATTGTGGTGGCCCGGATTGGGGACGAGGCGACGGTGAAGAAGTTCTACCGCGAAGCCAAAGGCTTCCGGCTGGAGCCGGCCAACCCGGATTTCGCGCCGATCTGGACGGACGAAGTCGCCATCATGGGCCATGTGGCAATGGCAATCAAGCGTTTTGCGTAAGACCCCTCCCCTGTTAGGGGATGGTTAAGAAAGACAAAGAGGGCGCGATAAATCGCGCCCCTATGGCTTTGGTCCTACTTATCTTTGCCCTCCTCTGATAGGGGAGGAAGCGAGGAACGAGCGGGAGGGGTTTTCTGCCGCCCCAGCACCAGCAGCGCGGCGGCGTAAGAGACGAAACCAATTACAAAATACACCAGTGCCGTTCCCACCCAAAGCGGGGTTGTGCCGTAGCCAATCAAGCCGGGCAAAACTGTTCCCTGCAAGTTGCCCTGAGCGCCAGGCATCAGTGACGCTCCCATCTCGTATAGCGGCACGAGCGGGCACAGATACAGCGAATTAATGCCAAAGCTGTGCAGAGCCAAATGGGCATCCGTGCTGCCCAGGGTCATGTAAGTAAAGAACGGCAGGGCGAGAGCCAGAATCAACGCCAGAAACAGCACCACCAGCGAGGCCCAGCGGTTGCGAAGCAGCACAGATAGCAAAAAGCCCAGCCCGGCGATCCCAAAGACCACCAGTGCCAGCATCGCGGCGGTTTGAGCCACCAGAGCCGGCCAGGATGCAGCGGCGCTTTGCGCGTGGATCGCCTGCGACGCCGTGAAGCCGTGCTGTGCAGCGACCCCTGGGGTGCGAACCTGTAAATTGGCGCCAGACAGCCCCCAGGACGCGGCGGCCCAAGTTCCGCCCAGCACCACCGCGCACAGCAGCCAGGCCAGCGGCAGGCCCGACGGCAGCGTGGCATCACCGAACACCCGGCGCGGGGCAAGCGTGTGAAAGACTGACGGGACACGCCCGCCCCACCCTTCCCGGTCTCCCGTCACCAGCACCGGCACGAACAGCAAAATTAGAGTTGCGGCAAGCAGCAAAAGTGGCAGCAGCACCTGTGCGGAACCAAACTGGCCGAAGCCACGAATTGCGCCCATGATGAGGCCGTCGCCGAAGAAGACCAGCAGCGCGGCCAGCAGGAGCGTGACAAGGCGCAGCGGCGCGGCGCGGCGCGTGGGGAAATCTTCCAGACGGTTGACGCAGGCCAGCACCAGCAGCGCGGTCAGTGTGCCATTGATCAAAAGCGCCGGGACCCAGGCGGGCAGGGTCAGGCCGTAGTAATGCTCCGCGAACACGGCTCCCGAGACGGCTCCCAGCGGGTTCAGGGCGCACAGGCCGAAGGTCTGCGGCCCGCCAAAGCCATTCCCGAGGGCGCTCCCAATAGCCGGGTAGGCAAACGGAAACGTGACCACGAAAAACAAAATCAGCGTCGCATACGACAGCACCGTCGCCGTCGCCGTTGAAGCGGCGTAGGCCGACCAGCAGAGACCAATCGCCCCGAACAAAAACGCATCCCCGACCAGCAGCACATAGGCAAAAAAGACTTCGCCGGGCGAGACGCCCCCCAGCAAAAAGCACAGCGACAGCAGCGGCAGCGACGATGTCAGCAACAGCGCCACAAACGACACCGACGACAGCAGCTTGCCGACCACAATGGAGCCGGGCCGGAGGGTGGTTCCGCGCAGCATCTCAAACGTCCGCTGCTCCCGCTCCACCGAGATCGCCCCCGCCGTCAGCGCGGGCGTAATCAGCGCGATCATCACCGCCTGCGAGTAGAAGATAATCCGAAAAAACAGCCGCCCGACCGTGTAGCCCGCCTCGCCGCCCCCACCGTTTTGCAGGGTTTGCGCGTTGCTGTTCCACCAGCCTAAATAAGAGAAGAACAAAATCAGCGACAGCAGAAGCAGGTAGCCGAACAGCAGCCAGGGCGTGCGCGTGCCGCGCATCCGCCCGCGCAGCTCTTTGGTGACCACAGGATTGTCTAAAATCAGTTGCCGCATAATGCCCTCCCGCCAGTGAGCGATAGTAATAAGTCCTCATACGACAGGCAAGCGGGAAAATCCTGCCGGTCACTGAGACAGTTTTTAGTGAACTACGCTCAAGCGGCTGACAAATTGACAAATACACTGCGTGTACTGCCGCCACGCTTCTCGGTCTACCATCTGACTGCCCTCCTGCTGTGAGTGTACCTGCCCAGGCTTGTAAGCGCAAAAAAGCTCTGGCATATAGCCAGAGCTTTTTCAATAGAGGTTGATCAGCATGCCTTATTTGTAGGCGGCATGGCTCCTGTTTGTTAGCCCATCGGTATATCTGTGTCGCATGAAATTGGGTCGTCTAATTTATCAAGTGAGGCGTTTCCCTGATTAGGTAAAATCAATTCAGGGTTTCCAGCAAGTCCAGATTGTTCTTGCCAATGCGCCAAATACTGCGGGGCAACGTGTTCACGCCAAAAATTGAAATAATCAGTCTGACGAGTACGAATCCTTGATAATTTTTCCGCAAACGCCTGTTCTCGTGTAGTACCCACAGGAAAACTCATGCGGCTTGTGATTGAGTTGCAGGTTTGGCAAGCAGTTACTTTATTGCTTTGCTCGTTTGTTCCACCTGAATTGGTTGGTACGACATGATCCACAGTAAGTTGCAACCAGTTCGGGAATGGGCGTCCGTCATATCCACAATACGCACACATGAAATTACAGACAGTGTGGGTAGTGTGGCCGTACCCACGGAGCGAATCGTTGTATGCCATTTTGCTTATATCCTCTGAATAGTTACCAGTAGTTTGTTCAAACAAATACCTTGAAAATTTACCAGAAGTTCGTAAAAGATTTGATCATTTCATAGACTGTAAAAGGTTCACTCAGGAGTAATGCTTTTGATTTTGATTGATGAAGAATCTAGCCTGATCTGCGGGTCCTTTTCATTCGGTGCATCGCATTTACAAACGCAAGTAAGATCGACGACAATTTGCATAGGTACGCCCGCTCGGTCATTGATGATTTTTTCGATCCGGTTTAAGACGGGTCTCGACGCGGATGCAGTGAAGTAACATCCGATACATCCTTTTGCCCGGCCATCGTTATCAATCCATGTATTACCACTGACTAATGAAATCCAATACTCATCGGAACCATAAAAATTACGGTTATAGTCAGTGTCTAACAAAACACCGGTAATTTTCAGAGTTCTATGTTCATATTTTTCGCTTGCAGCAACGCCCGTAGTCACGTAGTCATAATACAAGCGTCTCGCTGAGACTGAGATCGTGCCGTCTGGGTTTGTCTTCGCAGGCGAACCATAAGCATCTCTGAGTTTTGGTGGTATAGGTTGATTCGTCTGTTGAGCGGCATATTTATTTTGCGCGTCCATAGCGTTTTCTGCGTCTAAGCCTTTTTGAACCTCGGGGGCAAGTGGCGCTGAATCAGGGCTTGATGTACTAGAGTTAGAAGAACCTCCTCCAAAGCCTTTGCCGCCAGTCAAATCTTCGATAACACCAAAAATCAAGAATGCCACTAAAAATATCAGCCAAACAACGGCTTTTCGGTTTTTAGCATCTAACAAGGTAAGGGGATTACGACGAATAGGCATTTGTTTGTTGCGCTTTGTGTACAGCTTTGCTTTAGTAATGATATTACACCAAGCGGCCAGCCTTGTCAAGCGACACTCTTCGCGCCGGACAATCCGATTTTCTGTGATTGAGATGCTAAATGAGTATATCCTGTACCTTGACTATGCCCCGCCCCCGGCAGTATACTAAATACTAAAGGCAACGATTTAAATCAGATTTATTACGATTAGGCATAAACACACAATGGCGTTGGATGAGAAGTATCAGTTTCGGGAGATTGAGGACAAGTGGCGGGCGCGGTGGGCGGACGCGGACCTGTACCGGGCGGAGACGGACACCGACAAGCCCAAGTATTACGGGCTTGAAATGTTCCCCTACCCCTCCGGGTCCGGGCTGTCGGTCGGGCATTTCAAGAACTATGCGCCGACGGATGCGTTCCTGCGGCTGAAGTCCATGCAGGGCTACAACGTTCTGCATCCGATGGGCTGGGACGCTTTCGGGCAGCCTGCCGAGAATGAGGCCATCAAGCGGCAGCGGAACCCTGGGCCGATGGTGCGGGAGTTTGCGGCGTCGTACAAGCGGCAGATGGATTTGATCGGCATGGGCTACGACTGGAGCCGGGAAATCAATTCCAGCGACCCGGCCTACTACAAGTGGACGCAGTGGATTTTCCTGCTGCTCTACAAGCAGGGCCTGGCCTACCGCAAGAGCGCCCCGGTCAACTGGGACCCGGTGGATAAGACCGTGCTGGCGAATGAAGAAGTCGTCAACGGGCGCGGCTGGCGCTCGGGGGCGCTGGTTGAAAAGCGGTATATCCCGCAGTGGTATTTGAAGATCACGGCCTATGCCGAGCGCCTGCTGGGCGACCTGGACAAAGTGGACTGGCCGGACGGCGTGCGGCAGCAGCAGCGCAACTGGATTGGCCGCTCCGAAGGCGCGGAAGTGGTGTTCTCGGCGCAGGGCCATGACGCGGCGATTACGGTCTTCACGACCCGGCCCGATACACTCTGGGGGGCGACGTTCTTGGTGCTGGCCCCCGAGCATCCGCTGGTGGCCGCACTGACGACGCCCGAGCAGAAAGACGCCGTGGAGGCGTATGTCACCAAAGCCGGGCGCGAAACGGAAATCGACCGGCAGGCGGAAGGGCGCGAAAAGACGGGCGTGTTCACCGGGGCTTACGCGACCAATCCCGTCAACGGCGAGGCCGTCCCCATCTGGATTGCCGATTACGTCCTGATGGGCTACGGCACCGGCGCGATCATGGCGGTCCCGGCGCATGACGGGCGCGACTTCGATTTCGCCCGTAAGTTCGGCCTGCCTATCGTGCCGGTGTATCAGGAGCCGGGGCAGGAGGTGCGGGGTGAGGACATGACGGCGGCGACCACCGACAGCGGCGTGCTGGTCCATTCGGGGCAGTTCAGCGGACGCGCCTACAGCAAGCAAACTGTGGCCGAAGTGGCGGCGTGGCTGGAGGAAAACAGCTTCGGCAAGCCGGTTGTCACCTATCGGTTCCGGGACTGGCTCTTGTCCCGTCAGCGATATTGGGGTGTGCCCATTCCCATCGTTCACTGCGACACCTGCGGCGAGGTTCCCGTGCCCGAAGAGCAGCTTCCGGTGCGGCTGCCCGATGTGGAAAACTATCAGCCCACTGGCACGGGCGAAGGGCCGCTGGCGGCGATTGAATCGTTTGTGCAGACCCGCTGCCCTGTCTGCGATGAGCCGGCGCGGCGAGAGACGGACACGATGGCAGGGACAGCCTGCTCGTCGTGGTATTTTCTGCGATTCGCGGCCCCGAACAACGCCGACGCCCCATTTTCCCGCGAAGCGGTGGACTACTGGCTGCCGGTGGATACCTACGTGGGCGGCGCGGAACACGCGGTGAGTCATCTGCTGTACTCGCGCTTCTGGACCAAAGTGCTTTACGATGCCGGGATGATCGGCTTTGACGAGCCGTTCAAACGCTACCGCAATCAGGGCATGATGCTGGCCTGGACGCCGGGCATGAAGCCGTCGTCGGAGGAGACCGAGGGCGGCGAAACCGACGAGAAGATTGAAGACTGGGTCGCTATCAAGCCCGACGAACTGAGCCGCTTCCCGGAAAGCGAGATCGTGCATCGCTGGGCCAAGATGTCCAAATCGGCGGGCAACGTGGTCACGCCCGACGAGGCCGCCGAGCGGTTTGGCGCGGACAGCCTGCGCGTCTACGAGATGTTTGTTGCGCCGTTCGACGAAACCGTGCAGTGGAGCGAGGAAGGCATTCGCGGCTCGTCCAAGTTCCTGGGACGCGTCTACCGTCTCGTCGCGCAGTTCGGCACCGGATGGACCCCCGACTGGCGGCAGACCGTGGGCGCGGCGACCGGCAAAGACCGGGACCTGCGCCGCAAGACGCACTCGACTTTGACTCGCGTGGCTGACGACCTCGAAAACTTCCGCTTCAACACCGCCGTCGCGGGCCTGATGGAATGGGTCAACGCCGCTTACGATGTCGCCAACACCCTGCCCGAAGGCACCCGCTCGGCGGCGCTCGACGAAGCAATTGAGTATCTAACGCTGGCACTGGCCCCCTTCGCGCCGCACTTAGCCGATGAGCTTTGGACCGAGGGCCTGGGGCAGTCCGGCTTTCTGTACCGTCACCCGTGGCCCGTTGCTGACCCGGAAGTCGCCAAAAACGACGAAATCACGCTGGTGGTGCAGGTCAACGGCAAAGTCCGCGACAAGCTGAGCGCCCCCGCCGACGCCGATCAGGCCGCCTTGCAAGCATTGGCGCTGGCAAGCCCGAAAGTGGTCGAAGCCCTGGCCGGAGCCGTCCCGAAGAAAGTCATTGTCGTTCCGGGCCGCCTGGTCAATGTGGTGGTGTAAGCGGCTACCACCCGTCTTTAGTACGCACATTCACGGAGGAAACACGTTATGCAGGACATCCGCGTCCGCCTCGCCCTTCTCGGCATCTGTCTGGTCTGCGTCCTCGGCAGCGGCTGGGTGCTTTTGCGCGGGGCGGCCCCCTTGCATTCGGAAGCCGCGCCTATCACGCTCACGCCGCCTACGCTAACAGCAGCGCCGGAAGACGGCAAGAAACACAAAGCAGCGCTCCTCGCCCCTGCCCCGCCGACGCGGCTGTATGTGGATGTCAGCGGGGCCGTGCGGCGGCCTTCGCTGTACGTCCTGCCCCCCGGCAGCCGGGTCATGCAGGCCGTCCGTGCGGCGGGTGGACCGACCGGCGAGGCCGACATGGACTCGGTCAATCTGGCTGAGAAAGTCACCGACGGCCAAAAAGTCTTTGTGCCCAAACGTGCCGCTTTTATGCCCGCGTCCTCTCTGCCAATGCCGACGGTGGGAACGCCCACCGTGACCAAAAAGAGCGGTACGGCAAAAACTGGCAGCACGAAACTCAGCGCGGGCAGCGGCGAAACAGTCGCCCTGAATGCGGCAACGCCCGAACAGCTTGAGCGCCTGCCGGGGGTCGGCCCAAGCATGGCAGGCCGTATTCTGGCCTATCGTGCTCAGGTCGGCGGCTTCGAGAAGCCCGAAGACTTGATGAATGTTCCGGGCCTCGGCCCCAAGAAGTACGCGAGGATTGCGCCGTTTGTGACGCCGTGAGGACCCCTCCCGCTCCTATCCTGTATTGCCCTCCCCTAACGGGGGAGGGCGCGAGGAACGAGCGGGAGGGGTCTTATAAAGGATTTCAAGTATGTCCGTGACCGATATTTCGCCTATTGACGGGCGCTATGCCAAACAAACCGAAGCCCTGGCGTCCGAGTTTTCCGAGTACGCCCTGATCAAGTCCCGCGTGCGCGTCGAAGTGGAATGGCTGCTGTTTCTGGCCGAGCGGCCTGAAATCACTGCCCTGCGATCCTTTGACGGCGACGAGCAGGCGTACCTGCGCGGCATCGCCGAGGGGTTTGAACCTGAAGACGCCGAGCGCGTCAAGGAGATTGAGGCGACGACGCGGCATGATGTCAAGGCCGTGGAATACTTTTTGCAGGAAAAGCTGCGCGGGACGACTTTGGAAGACGCCATCCCCTTTATTCACTTCTGCTGCACGTCGGAGGACATCAATAACCTGGCCTATGGCCTGATGCTGCGCGGGGGCATTCACGAAAAATGGCTGCCGCTGGCGCATTTGATGGTAGACGACGTGGCCGCGCTGGCAGGGAAGACCCGCGACACGGCAATTTTGTCCCGCACGCATGGACAGCCCGCCAGCCCGACCACGCTGGGGAAAGAAATGGCCGTCTTTGTCCACCGCTGGCGGCGGCAGCTCGCGCAAATCGCCGACGTGGAGTATCTGGGCAAGTTCAGCGGCACGGTCGGCAACTACCACACGCACTCTATCGCCTATCCTGATCTGGACTGGGAGACGCTTTCCAAAACGTTCATTGAGCGGCTGGGGCTGACCTGGAACCCGCTGACGACGCAGATCGAGTCGCACGACTACATCGCCGAGCTGGCACACGCGCTGGCCCGGTTCAACACGGTTTTGCTGGGCTTTGACCAAGACGTGTGGACCTATATCTCGCTCGGCTACTTCAAGCAGCGCGTCGTCGCCGGGGAAGTCGGGTCGTCCACGATGCCGCACAAGGTCAACCCGATCAACTTTGAGAACTCCGAGGCGAACGTCGGCATCGCCAATGCCCTGCTCCTGCATCTCGCTTCCAAGCTGCCCGTCTCGCGCTTGCAGCGCGATTTAACCGACTCCAGCGCCCTGCGAAATCTGGGAACCGCCGTCGCGCATTCGTTCGTCGCCCTGCACGCCACCCGGCGGGGCCTCGGCGTGCTGGAAGTCAACGCGCAGGCTATCGGGCGCGATTTGGACGACGCCTGGGAAGTCTTGGCCGAGCCAATCCAAACCGTCATGCGCCGGGTCGGCATGGAGAACGCCTATGAGCGCCTCAAAGACCTGACACGCGGCGCAGGCATCTCGCAGGAAGCCATTCAGGCCTTTTTGGATGAACTCGATTTGCCTGAAGACGACAAACAACGCCTTCTCGCGCTAACCCCGGCGACGTACACCGGGCTGGCCTCGCGGTTGGTTCGGCACATTGAATAATTAGGTGACGGCAGCACAGCGGTGTCGAGCAGGAAATCGCTGGGCAGGATACTGGCGCGGTTTGCCGAGCAGTGGTATAATAGTAACTACGAAGAAAGCGGATCGCAATGGGTTACACTCTTTTTGCCGTTCTCGCACAACCGCATCTACTTGAGGCTGATCCATCGTGGATTGCAGACTCGAGAATTATTCAGCTTGAGCAGGGATTTCGGATGATTCCGGTGACAGACTGTCTGTACGACAATCTAGCTCAACAGCAAACCCCCACAGCAAGGGAAGATTGGTCAGGCCCTCTCTCGAGCTCAATGCAAAGACTATCCGAGCATGGCACAGTTGCCTGTGTCGAAGCGGACTTCTTTGGAGGCATAGGCGATCAGCGTTGTGTTGTCTGGCACAAAGAAACTCTAGTTTTTGGACCTTTGAAAGCGTCGAATGCGATTAATAAGGCATTGCGCCGCTTAGGTGTTAGGAAACGTGTTTTTATTGACGAATTCGATACGATAGGATTGAACAAACACCGCAGTAACGAAGAGTGGCTTGAGAGTGCCAGAGACGCAGAAATTAAGGATCAGAAATAGTTATGGCGCAGGTGAAAGTGTATGTGACGCTCAAGCCGTCTTTGCTGGACGCGCAGGGCAAGGTGGTTCAGGGAGCCTTGCAGTCTCTCGGCTACGACGGCGTGGATGGGGTGCGGATTGGCAAGTATGTGGAGATGACCGTGCCGGACGGGGCGGATACCGACGCCAAAGTGCGCGAGATGTGTGACCGGCTGCTGGCAAACCCGGTGATTGAAGATTACCGGTACGAAGTCAGCACAAGTGAGGTGAGCGCGTGAAGTTTGGCGTCATCAAATTCCCCGGCGCGAACTGCGATCAGGATGCGTATTTCACCATTAAAGACGTGCTTCAGCAGCCGGTTGAGTACCTATGGCATCAGGACACCGATTTGAAGGGCGTGGACTGCGTGGTGGTCCCCGGCGGCTTTTCCTACGGCGACTACCTGCGCTGCGGGGCGATAGCCCGGTTCGCGCCTGCGATGGCGGCGACGCAGGAGTTCGCGGCGAAGGGCGGGTTGGTGCTGGGCGTCTGCAACGGCTTTCAGGTGCTGTGCGAGTCCCATCTGCTGCCGGGCGCACTGGTTCGCAACGAAGGCCAGCGATTTTTATGTAAGCAAATCCATCTGCGAACCGAAAACTCGGCGACGCCGTTTACCAATAAACTTGCGCCGGGGCAGGTGCTGGAAGTGCCCATTGCCCACGGCGAAGGGCGCTATGTCTGCGACGACGACACTTTGGATGACCTGTTTTCTGAGAGCCGTGTCCTTTTCCGCTACTGCGATGGCGAGGGAAACCTGACGCCGGAGTCTAACCCCAACGGCTCGCGGGATGCCATCGCGGGCATCGCCTCCCCTGATTTTAATGTGCTGGGCCTGATGCCCCACCCCGAACGCGCCTGCGACCTGCGCCTCGGGTCTGCCGACGGCAAAGCCGTCTTCGAGTCGCTGCTCGCTTTCTGGAAGTAACCTACCACTATCTGCCAACACCGAAAGAAGAGGAATTTGCTATGAGGACTGTGGACGTACTGCTGTATGACGGCGTGGACGAGCTGGACTTTTGCGGGCCTTACGAGGTGCTGGCCTCCTGCCGCCGGGTGATTGAAGGGCGGTGGAGCGAAAAACCCGCGTTCCATGTGCAGACCGTGGCTGACCGGCGCTCCACGGTGCAGTGTGCCCACGGCCTGTGCGTGCTGCCGGACAAATCGCTGGCGCAGGCATTTGAAGCGGACATTATCATTGTCCCCGGCGGGCCGGGGGCGCGGCGGGAGACGCTGCCCCTCCATGTCAGCGAATTTTTGATGAGCGCGGCGGACACCGCCGAAGTGATTGCGTCGGTCTGCACCGGCGCGTTTATCATCGCCAAGATGGGTCTGGCCGACGGCAAGCAGATGACCACGCATTTTGCCCATCTGGAAGCCCTGGCGAAGCAGTACCCGAAAGTGCAGGTCGTCAAAGGCTCGCGGGTGGTGGCGAGTGGGGAGAAACTGATGTCGTCCTCGGGCATCTCAGCGGGGATTGACCTGGCACTGGCGATTATCGCCCGCTTTGAGGGCAAGGAGACAGCGCAGCTTGCCGCCAAGCGCCTGGAATGGTCCGGCAACTGGACCGCTGCCAGCGTCCACACGTCCGCCGGCTCCGCCGCGCCGACCAAGCCTGCCGCGCCCACCCGCCCCGCCGCGCCTGCGGCAGTTCGGCGATAATATGTGGATGCGGCTAGAGAACATTCCCACGCCCGCTTATGAACAAATCATTGCAGACCTGAACGCGACGGGCTGGAAGCAGACTGCTGGGTATGGCGGCTTTGATGCTGGGATTGACTATGCCAGCACGACGCTGAAAAAGCAGGGCTGTACGCTGAAGTTTGAGTGGAAACTCTACTTTGAAGGGCAGGTTGTCGGCCCGGAGGCGCTGCTAAGGGAGCTGAAACAAATGTATCTGGAAAGCGGCACAGGAGAAAACAAGCAATGAAAGTATGGGGAGCGATTTTTCTGTTTGCCAGTGGAATCATGTTCGGCCATGAAATGCAAGCACCCAGTGGAGATTACACAGCCTGGGGAGCAGTGATGGGCGTCAGCGCGCTGGGATGGCTCTGGTATGCGCTGGCGACGAGTGCCAGAACGCTGTGGCAGCGGGCGTCTTATGTGCTGACAGGCCGCGCCCCGGCGCGGGCTACAACGGACCCGAAGGCACTGGCGGCAGAGATGGCCGCGCTAAACGCCCAGATTTCGCAGCTTCGGGACACGGCGACCTCGTTTGACGTGTCGTTTGACCAGACATTGCAGCGAATGGACGAGCGCCTGCGCCGCGTGGAGCAGCAGGCTCCGTATGTGCAGCAAAGCGTGGGAACGAAGTATGGCGGCTGACATAGAGAACACAGCAAAAAAGACGCGGGAGAGGACCGTTCCTCTCCCGCGTCTCTATGTCGTTATCGGGATGACAGGATTCGAACCTGCGACCCCCGGGCCCCCAGCTCGGTGCGCTAACCAAACTGCGCTACATCCCGCTCCGATAGACTTAGTATAGCATAATATATCTTTAATTTTCATCATAGGAGCAAGTGTGACACAGATTTTTTTTGCCCGGCACGGCGAAACCGCCTGGAACGCCGTCCGGCGCGTGCAGGGCTGGACCGATATTCCTCTCAGCCCGCGTGGCGAGGTGCAGGCGGAGGCGCTGGGGCGACGCATGGCGGATGTGCCGCTGACCGCCGTGTACAGCAGCGATTTAGGCCGGGCCGTGCAGACGGCGACGCCCGCCGCTCGCGCCCACGGGCTGACCGTACAGCCGCTGCCCGGCCTGCGCGAAAAGGGCTTTGGCGACTGGGAAGGGCTGACGGCGGAAGATTTGGAGCGGGATTACCCCGAAGAGTGGCATCGGTATCATAAACAGCGCATCTTGGAAGCCCATGTCCCTGGCGGCGAACAATGGCCCGCCGTGCAGGAGCGGGTGGACGCCGCGCTGGCACAGGTTCTTGTCGCCCATCCCAGCCCGAAAGACTCGGTGCTGCTGGTCGGCCACGGCGGCTCCGGGCGGCTGCTGATCTTGAAAGCATTGTCGGCCCCGCTGCCGACTTTGCTGCACCTGCATCTGGATAATGCTTCGCTTTCGCATCTTGACTTCTCGGCCCATGCTGACTTGGAAACGCCCAGTAAAAGCCGCGTGATGGTGCTGAACGACACCAGCCATCTGGCCGGGCTGGACGAGGCCGCCGGGTGAGCGGTTTACTGATTGGGCTGGACGGCGGCGGCACGCAGACCCGCGCCGCCGTCGCGGACTTCACCGGGGCCGTTCTCGGGTCGGGATTGGCGGGCGCGTGCAATCTGGCCGCCGTGCCGCCCGCCGAGGCGTTAACCGCTGCGCTGTCCGCGATGGACGGAGCGCTGGCCGAAGCAGGCGGGACACGCAACGAAGTGCGGGCCATCTGTGCTGCCGTCGCGGGAGTGTCCTACGGCGAGCGGCGGCAGTTATTTCAGGATAGCCTGAAAACAACGTTCCCGCAGGCGACCGTGGAGGTGGTCCCCGACTACGCGGCGGCGCTGACCGGGGCGACCGGCGGCGGGCCGGGCGTGATTGTGATTGCCGGGACTGGTTCGGCGGCGTATGGCGAAAACGTGGCGGGCGTCTCGCATCGGACCGGGGCTTACGGATATCTCATAGACGACGCGGGCAGCGGCTACGGCCTCGGGCGAGCGGCGCTGGCCGCCGCTCTGCGGGGGCGCGACGGTACGGGCGAAGCGACCACGCTCGGTTCCCGATTGTGCGCGGCACTCGGGGTGTCGTCTCTGGATGACATCGTGCCCGGCATTTACGGCGGCACGATCAGCCGCGTGGCTGTGGCCGGGCTATCCCATGTGGCCGCCGACGCCGCGACGGAAGACGGTGACACCGTGGCAGAGGCTTTGCTGATGCGGGCGGGCGGGGCTTTGGCGACTTTGGTACGCGGCGTCACAGAGCGGCTGTTTGCGGACGCCAAGACCCCCTACCCCATCTGCTGTGTAGGCGGCCTGTGGGCGGCAGGCGGCGTTCTGGAAGAAGTATTCGTGCGGTCAGTGCGGCGTTTTGCTCCTGCCGCCGTGCTGTCGGCTCCGGCGGAAACGCCCGTGCAGGGAGCCGTCCGGCGGGCGCAGGTACAAGTGGCGGCGAAAATTAGGGCAAAATAAGCGGTTCTCCTCTTGACAGCACTCCCCCTTCCGGGGTATATTCTTTTTGTTCGCAAGGGGGTGTAGCTCAATTGGTTAGAGCGCTGCCCTGTCACGGCAGAGGCTGCGAGTTCAAGTCTCGTCATCCCCGCTCACCCTTGCACGAGAGAAAAGCCTCCGGTAACAGCACACGCTGTCACCGGAGGCTTTTTTTGACTTCTCCGGCTTATTTCTAGAGAGAATCACCTATGATGTTTTCATCAAGCTCTTGCCGCTTTCTTTTGGCGCCGGCCCTGCTGTCAAACTGAGCTGTCCTTCAACTACCACGGCACGGACGCGGAGCAGAACTTCACCCCCTACCAGACTCAGCATGAAGGCTATAGCGGGTTTCGGATTGAACAGATTTCCGCCGGCAAACCGGGCAAAGACGACGGCGGCGTGCAGTATCGCGGCTACGCGGCGGCAATGGCGCAGGACAAGCCCGATGTCGTGCTGCTAATACTCGGCACAAACGACATCAACCAGAACTTTGACCCCGGCAGGCCGGGCTACGGCGGCGGGACCAGCTTTGCCGCCGATGCCGCGCAGCGGCTGGATTCGCTCGTCGCACGGCTGTTCCAGACCAACCCGAAGCTGACCCTGGTGCTGGCGACGATCACATCTCTGGCCGACCCCGCCAAAGAAGCGCAGGCGGAAGCCTGCAATGCTTGTATTCCGCAGATCGTCGCCGCGCACAAAGCGCTGGGGCAGACTATTATACTGGCCGACATGGCCGCCGCGCTCACGCCCGCCGATTTGTCTCCCAACGGCGTCCACCCAAGTCCGGCTGGCTACGATAAAATGGCCCGCGTCTGGTACACAGCGCTGACGAGGCAGACGCTGCTGCCTCTGCCGGGGAAGTAAGCGCTCCTACGACTATTTGTTCGGTTTTGGGGTATACTGGTAGAACTTTTACTACTGTTAGATAGGATCGATGTGCGCCTATGCGTGTTCCCAACCAATGCTGCCTTCAAAGCAAAACCTTCCCTCTCGTCCTCTTTGCAGCACTCGCCGCGCTGCCCGCGTCGGCGGCGCGGCACGGACATCATCCCGGCAGCGGCGGCTCAACCGCCACCTACTACAGCCGGGGCGACAGCAATCCGCATCTGGCGAACGGTGACTATTATGGCCGCTCCGGGCCGTGGTTCTGCGCCGTGGACAGTTCCCGGCGGGGGCTGCTGAACCACCGTATCCGGGTGGTCAACAAAAGCAACGGACGCAGCCATGTTTTTCTGGTGTCCGATTTAGGAAGGTTTTCGCGGGGCAATGTGGACATTTCACGCGGCGGCTCATCCCGCCTGTCGGGCCGGGGTGCGCCGGACAACTTCCCGGTAGAGTGGCACGATCTAGGGCTGGCTCCCAGTCACAGCAAGCACAAAGCGCATCGCAAAGCAAAACACCGATAACGACAAACCGGCCTGGAGGCATCTGCCTCCGGGCCATCTCATTCTTGCGTTTTGACTTGCCACTCGCTGTACGGAATGCGCGGCATCTCGAACAAATCGGTGGTGCGGGCATACCAGCCGCCGCCATGCATCCGGCCAATCAGCCCCAGTGCCTCGGCGTGAATGCGCCGGTTCTCGGTGTCCACAAACTCATCGTGGACGTGCAGAAAAACCACTTCAGCCAGCACGATCCGATTGCCGCCCATCCCAACCACCTGATGCAGGCGGCACTCAAGCTGCACCGGCGACGCGGCGAGACGCGGCGGAGCTACTTTGACTGACGGCACAGTAATTAGACCGGCCTCAGTCGGTTCGCTGACGCCCGGCGGGAAGTCAATCGCGCAGATGTTCATGGACGAAGCCAGCGCCTCGCTGACTAGATTAACCACAAACTCCCCCGCCGCCTCAATGTTACCGAGGCTGTCTTTGTGTACACTGGCATCACGCAAAGCGATGTTGAGCGCCACAGCAGGCGGATCGCCGCCCATGAGATTAAAGAACGAAAACGGAGCGGCATTGACGAGGCCGTCTTCGCCGAGCGTTGTCACCAGCGCAATCGGGCGCGGGACGACGACGCTTGCCAGAAGCTGATAGGCGCGGGACTTGTCCGCGCCCTGAAGGTCAAACTCCATGCACCGCCTCCGCCAGCAGTTCGTAGGAGCGCAGGCGGGCAACGTGGTCGTGAACCAGCGTCGTCACCATCACCTCAGGCACGTCCAGCTCGCCAGACAGAGCGCACAGCCGGGCACGGACGGTTGCGGGGCTGCCGCTGATCATCTTTTGACGGGATTCGCGCACGGCCATCTGCTCACGGAAGGTATACGGGTGCGCCTGCGCTTCGGCGACACTTGGGAACGGGCCGAACTTGCCCGCCGCCAGCCGCAGCCAGGCCAGGTCCATCGAGGTCGCCAGTGTGTCCGCTTCGGAATCTGTGTCTGCAACAATGACCGACACCGTCACCAGCGGACGCGGCGCGGCAGCGTGCCCGGCGTGTGCCCATTCGGCGCGATAGGCGTCTATTGCTTCGTGAGCACCGTAGGGGTTAATATGCTGTGCGAACGCAAAGCCCAGCCCCAGACGGCCCGCGACGCGGGCGCTGAAATCGCTTGACCCCAGCAGCCAGACCGGCGGAAGGTCTACCCCGAGAGGCGCGGCGGACACCGAGGCAAAGGGATGGCCTTCGGGGAAGCCGCCGCCCGCGAAGCCAAATAGGTCCGAGAGCTGCTCCGGCAGGTCTTCGCTGCCCGCGCCCCGGCGCAGGGCCAACGCGGTGCGCGGGTCGCTGCCGGGGGCGCGTCCAATGCCGAGGTCAATCCGGCCCGGAAACAGAGCTTCCAGGGTCCGAAACGATTCAGCGACTTTGAGCGGAGCCTGATTGGGCAGCATAATGCCGCCCGACCCAACCCGCAGGGTCTTTGTCTCGCGGGCGACCTGACCAATGAGGATTTCCGGGGACGACCCGGCAAGCCCCCCCATGTTGTGATGTTCGGCCAGCCAGTAGCGGTGGTACCCGAGTTTGTCGGCGTGCCGGGCCAGTTCCAGTGTATTGTTGAGCGCCTGAGACGCCGTCGCGCCCGAAGGGATCGGCGACAGGTCCAGAACGGAAAGTGCGAGTGTCATACTGCTAGAATGCTTTTGGCGGGTGGGTTGGTTCCGCAGGGCAAGGGAATCTGTGCCCGAGGAGTGCCGGGGGTGTAGAAACCCCCGGCAGGGAGTGTGTCCTTCGGACAAGGAGATACCAAAGAAAGAGGGCGCGATAAATCGCGCCCCTACAATTCTTCACCCGAAGGGTGCTGTTTTGCCGGGGGTTTTTACACCCCCGGCGCTATATCGGCATTCTGGCTCACACTCGCCGCACGGGAATCTCACGCTCGGCCAGATAATCTTTAATCTCGCCGACTGTATGCGTGCCAAAATGCACGATGCTGGAAACCAGCGCCGCCTGCGCCCCGCCGTCGGTCACGGCGTCGTAAATATGGGCGAGACTGCCCGCGCCGCCGCTCGCAATGACGGGGATGGAGACGATCCCGGTGACAGCCCGAGTCAGGGGGATGTCATAGCCCGCCAGTGTGCCATCAGCATCCATTGAGGTCAGCATGATCTCGCCCGCTCCCCGGTCTTCCATTTCCCGCACCCAATCCAGCGCATCCAGCCCGGTCGGCGTCCGGCCTCCATGGATATGCACTTCCCAGCCGGAGGCAGTCCGGCCCGTTTTCTTGGGGTCCACGGCCACGACCACGCACTGCGCCCCGAAGTGTTTGGAGCAGTCTGTGATGAGTTCGGGATTGGTCACGGCGGCGGTGTTGATGCTCGCTTTGTCCGCGCCCGTCTTTAAGATACGCCGGAAGTCTTCCACGGTTTTGATGCCGCCACCGACACAGAACGGGATAAACACTTCTTCGGCGACGCGGCGGGCGTAGTCAAACATCAAATCGCGCCGCTCGTGCGAGGCGGTGATGTCCAGAAAGACCAGCTCATCTGCGCCCTGTGCGTCGTAGAGCGCGGCGCGTTCGACGGGGTCTCCGGCATCGCGCAGGTTGAGAAAGTTCGTGCCTTTGACGACGCGGCCATTCTGGACATCGAGGCAGGGAATAATTCGAGTGGCAAGCATGAGGAAAGTATACCCGGTGCATTCCCATCTCGCTCCCAAAAATTCGCCTTGACAAATGGTACTAAAGTTTGTATATTAAAGCCAGTGTCAAACCAACCCCCGTATGCAAAAATCGCCTGTGTTCTTTTTCTGTATGCCTGCCTACTTTTCGCTAGCCTCCCTCCCGCGTTCGCACAGGAGCGCGTCGTCGTGCGCGTCGGCGGCGCGGGCGGCTTCAAGCTGCCGGACAAGAATGCCACCGACCCCAAATCCCGCGCCGACCGCGCCATCGTGGATGCGTTTGAGCGGGCACACCCCGATATTCAGCTCCAAAGCGCTCAGGGACTGCAAATTCAGGGGCAGGGGGCCGAGTCAAACATTCTGCTGGCCTTTGCGGGCGGCACGGCCCCAGATGTGGTGTATGTCAACTTTCGGTCGTCGGCATCATATATTCAGCAGGGCTTTCTGCGGCCACTCGACGACTACCTCGCCAAAGACCCCGAGGTGCTGAAAAACATTGAGCCGAGCCTGCTGCCTATTCTGCGCGATGCCGGACATGGGCATATTTACAGCATCCCGTTTCTGGCCGCCGTGCAGGCGCTGTATTACCGTAAAGACCTGTTTCAGGCGGCGGGGCTGAACCCGGATAAGCCGCCGACAGATTGGAACGAGTTTTACAGCGACGCGCAGAAGCTCACCAACCAGAAAAAAGGTGTCTGGGGATTTGAGTTTGGAACCGATTCAGATGCCTCGGCGTATTGGTGGATCAACTTTTTGTGGCAGGCCGGGGGCGAGGTCATCAAGCGCGGGCCGGATGGGCGCTGGCGGGCGGCGTTCAATACGCCCGCCGGGGCGGAGGCGCTGGTATTTTATCGGAAGTTAGTCGCTGACCCGTGGACGGGGCCGGACGGCAAAACCTATTACGGCGTGGCAACCCACAGCAGCGACATGGGGCAGGACCGGGCGACTGGAAAAGTCGCCATGTGGTTTCAGTATCAGAGCAATGTGATTGCCAATCAGGCCGACGCGACGCTGATCAACCCCAGCATTGTCGGGATCGCGCCGATGCCGAAGGGTCCGACGGGCATCACGGCCAATGAAATCAATGCCTATATGTGGGGTATCTCCACGCAGATCAAAGACCAGCGCGTCCGCGATGCCGCCTGGCAGTTTGTCAAGTTCATGGGCAGCGACGAAGCCGAGCGCATCCGCACCAAAGCCTATGTGGAGTCGGGCCTCGGGAATACCGTAAACCCCGTCGCGCTGGAAAAATACGGCTACGACGACTACACCACACCGCAGTCGCGCATCTGGCTTCAGACCAACAAGACGCTCTTTGCCCACGGCAAACCGGAGCCTTATGGCGAGAACATGAGCCAGATTTACAACCTGCTGGGCGTCCCGCTCGGCGAAATCCAGGAGAACCCCCACGCCAACCCAAAAGTGCTGCTGGACAAAGCCGCACGGGAGGTGGATGCCAAGCTCACCGGCTTTGTCGCCCCCGAAGTGATGCATCGGCGGCGGGTCTGGGCCTGGTCGGTTTTTGCGGTGCTGCTGGTCAGCACGGGCACGTATCTGGCATCTCTGGCGCTGCGCTGGCGTCGGGAGCGGGCGCAGGCGCGGGCGGCGCGGGTGTATACTGACAAAGCGGCGGGCCTGCCGGCGTCGGTGCATCTGGCCGTGTGGCTGTTTATGGTTCCCGCCCTGCTGTCTGCGGTGGTCTGGCGGTATTACCCACTGGGGCGCGGGCTGGTGATGGCCTTTCAGGATTTTCGGATTTTAGGCGGCGGCGGCTTTGTGGGATTAGATAACTTCATTGACCTGTTTCTGGCCGATACGTTCTGGTATGCCGTCCGCAACTCGTTTCTGTACACGATCATCGCGCTGGGGCTGGGCTTTTTCCTGCCGCTGATTGTCGCTATCGGGCTGACCGAAGTGCCGCGTGGCAAAGTGTTTTTCCGAACGATGTACTACCTGCCCGCCGTCACCGCGTCGATTGCGATCACGTTCATGTGGAAATGGTTCGAGGAAGGCACGCCGAACGGGCTGTTCAACTCGCTGATTTTCTCGGCGGCCAGCCTGTTCGGCCAGCACCCGGACCCGGTGAAGTGGCTGGAAAACCCAAATCTCGCGCTGCTGTCGGTGATTTTGCCCTGGGTGTGGGCGACAGCGGGGCCGGGCAGCTTGATCTATCAGGCGGCCTTGCGGTCCATCCCCGACGAGATGTACGAGGCCGCCGATCTGGACGGCGCGAGTGTCTGGACCAAAATCTGGCGTATCACTTTGCCGACCCTGCGGCCCCTGCTGATTATTCAGCTTGTCGGCGCGGTCATCGGGACGTTTCAGGCCACAGAAAACATTCTGGTGATGACCGGCGGCGGCCCGCCGCCGTATGCAACGCAGACGCTGGGGCTGGAAATCTGGTACAACGCCTTCCTGTTTTTGAAGTTTGGCTACGCTACAGCGGCGGCGTGGGTGATGGGCGCACTGCTGATTGGCTTCACGATTTACCAGCTTCGCATCATGAAAGACCTGCGCTTCGCAGCGGCCCGTTAGGATACTTATTCACAATCCGGTAAGATTGCGTGCGTGTCAACAGGCCCAGTTGGCACGCTCTATGCTTATTAGATAGCCGAGACAAGATCATTATTTTGAGTACACTAACCATCGATCATCTCACAGGAAGCAACCGAAGGATGCCACGGAGAGACAGCAGCGAAGACCAAAAACCCCCCGTTACAGGTGAAGACAGCAGCCTGGAAGTCTGGGGCGGGCGCGTCTTCGTATTTGACGCCGGGGGCGGGTTTTACACCCTGCGCGAGCAGATGGTGCGCGAGATCGGCGTGGAACACGCCGCCGAAATCCTGTCCCGCGCCGGGGCGGCGGCGGCGGAGCGGCTGATGGGCTATGTGTCTGCACGCACTCCCACAGATGGCCGTGAAGCCCTGCTTCTGGCCCTGTCCCTGCTCACGCAGTCCGGCTATGGCCGGATCAGCCTGGACGAAACACGGCCACGCACCGGCGAAATCGTTATCCGGGTCGAGCGCAGCGTGGAAGGGGAAATGGCACGAGTGCATGGCACGCGCTCGGCCAGCGCCTGCGACTACCTGCGTGGCCTTCTGCGTGGCATTACCGAGAGCCTGCCGCCGACCGAAGGCTACCCGTCGGGCACGCTGCAATGCGTTGAAACCCGGTGCATTGCCGACGAAGGCAGCGAATGCCGATTTTTGGTTGCCTCCCCCGAGACGCTGTCTCAGCAAGGCTTTCGCACTGGCGAGGACGGCCACTCCTCAGTACGGGAAACTCTGATGCGGCTGAACCGGCAGCTTGAGGCAGTGCTGGAAGCGGCGCAGCGGGACGCCCTGACCGGGCTGTACAACCGCACCTATTTTGAGTCGGCGCTGCGCCAGCGCATTGAGTATGCCAGCCGTCGCACGGACACCGTGGCGGTGGCGATGATTGATGTGGATGGCTTCAAGGAGATCAACGACACGCAGGGGCACGGGCTGGGCGACCTGGCCCTGCGTCAGGTCGGTGAGCTGCTGGCCGCGCAGGCCCGTGAGACGGATGTGGTGGCCCGCTATGGCGGCGATGAGTTTGCCTGGCTGATGCCGGGAACCACGATAGAGACTGCTCTGGCCGTCGCGGACCGCATCCGCCAGCAGGTTCAGGAGAAGCTGCACGAGATGGACCTGCCGGTCAGCCTCTCCATAGGCATTGCCGTCTGCCCGGACGACGCGGACACCGTCACTGGGCTGATAGATTTCGCCGATGCCGCGATGTATTTTTCCAAAGGCTCCGGCGGTAATCAGGTGCGCCGGTACTCTGCCGACCAGGATTACGTCAGCGCCTCCCAGCGCCGTGTCCGCAAGCCTCGCTCACGCGGCAGCGGCGGTCCTCCTGTTCGCCCCGTCCCCGGCGAAGAAGGCGTCCTCCGAATGGAGTTCGATTAAGGACTTCCGATGCCCTGTGGCCGCTTGATCCAGCTTCCCTGACGCACTTCGCGCTCGGTCAGCACATAGGCCAGCAGGAGTACCGCCGCCAGAGATGGCAGAAGCGAGACTCGTGGCAGCGGCTCCACATAGTACACATCCGGCGGGTCGCCGTCGCCACGCAGCAGCAGCGTCCGCTCTTTGGTATCCCGGCGCAGGACGACGCCCCCGCGCCACCCGTTTCCAAGCACATCAAAGCCCCCCGCCCTGGCCTCGCCATCATTGATACGGAAAAACTCGCCCCCGACACCCGACCCGCCGGGGTAATAGCTCGCGGCGGCTTCTGAGTCTCCGTTCGGCAAGGGCCGCAGCAGGGTCCGGGTCCGGTCTCGGCGCATGACACGCCACGGTACGGCCTCTCCAGCAGGCACAATCCCCTCCCCCAGATGCAGCGAGGCGGCGGGCGTACCATCCGGCCATGACGCCACATAATACCACAGGTAACGGCGGGCAGGCACGACGACGCCCGACAGAGTCGCGCCCGCCGCTTTGATGGGGCGGGCGCGAATGGTCAGCAGGCGGCTGAAGGGCGCGGTCAGAGGCATGAGTAAAAGCTACTTGGCAGGCGTGGCGTATTTGGCGGGGTCTTTGTCAAACATCGGCTTGCAGCCCGCGCAGCAGAAGTAGTAGGTTTTGCCCTGGTAGGTGCTGGACCCGGCGGCATTTTTGACCGACGCGATTTTCTCTTTGGTGACGGGGCAGATGAGCGAGGCGGCTTTGACCGTCTGGGGCTTGGCCTTGACGGGGGCAGCGGAGACACTGCCGGCGAGTGCCATCAGGGCGGCGGCGGCGATAAGTGTGGAACGGATCATAGCGTAACTCCTTTGGCTTTGGAAACTTGACTTTAGAACAGTGTTTACAGCATAATAACCGGGCGCGAGGGGTATAAAGTTCCCCGCCTAGCTTTTGACAGACTTTTCACAGGAGAAATGACGACTTGGAACAAACCTTTTTAATGATCAAACCCGATGGTGTTCAGCGGCGGCTCGTCGGCGAGATCATCCGGCGTCTCGAAAACAAAGGCTATACGCTGGCCCAGATGAAGATGCTCACCCCCACGCGGGCACTGGCCGAAGCGCATTACGCTGTGCATAAAGACAAGCCATTTTTCGCGGGCGTCGTGGACTTCATTTCCTCCGGCCCCGTCGTGGCGATGGTCTGGGAAGGCGACGACGTCGTCACCATCTCCCGCAAGATCATCGGGGCCACCAAGCCCGCCGACTCGATGCCCGGAACCATTCGCGGCGACTACGCCAACACCGTCGCTGAGAACCTCATCCACGGCTCCGACTCGGTGGAAAACGCCCAAACCGAAATCAGCCTGTGGTTCGGCTAATCTTCGGCGGCGTACAGTTCGCGCAAGACCTTGATTTCGCGGTCGCTGTATCCAACGCCGTTCAGAAACACGTCCGGCAAACCGTGAATGCTGCCGCGCAAGGTGTGCTGGTCAAGCGAAGAAGGGCTGTCGTGCTGAATGTGCGCCAGCCCTTCTGCTTTGTGCAAATTATCACAAAACGCGAACCGCGTTCGGTTCAGGACAGCCCCGGTCAGCTCGGCATCCGTAAAATCTACTCGCAGGAACGAAGTCTGCTCAAGAGCAGCATGGTTGAGTAATGTCCCTTTGAGTACGACATCGTGAAAGGCCGCGTAAGAGAGGTCCGCCCCGGATAAGCTTGTGAAATAAAGGTTAATAAACGAAAAATGCGCTGTTCTCAGGTTAACATTTCGCAGATTGGCGTTGTGAAGCTCTGCGGCGTCAAACTTGCAGCCTAATAAGTCGGCACCAGACAGGTTTGTTTGGTTCAGGTACACGCCGAAAAAGTCCTCGCCGTCTAAGACGGCTTCTATCAAGCACAAGCCGTTCAAGTTGTAGTGACCTCGTTCGCCGGATTCGGGGCGTTGGTGAAGCAGCTCCCCCTCTTTGTTGCGTATCTCACTCACTGTCTGCCTCTTGCAGCCCGCGCTGATAATCGCCCATGCCTGCCTCTGCCAATGCAAGGTCTTCCCCAGCAAGTTCTTGATACAGAGCCACCAGAGCCGGGTCCTGAAGCGACTGCCGAAGGCGCTCAGGGCCATCTTCCAGCAAAACCGGCAGTGTTTTCATTGATTTCTCCTAACGCCGCTCCGCCCCCGCCCGCGTAGCCAGCAGGGACGCGGCTTCGGCCACCTGTGCTTCCACTTCGGCATCGGTCAGCGTCCGGTCCGGGGCGCGGAAGGTGAGGCGCAGGGCGACACTCTTTTTGCCCGCAGGAATGCGCTCGCCAGTGTAGACGCTTTGCAGAGTGATAGCCTCGGTCAGCCCCGAGTCCACGGCCTCGTGGACGGTGCTTTCCAGCAGGGCATAGGGCGTCGGCAGGTCGACTACCACGGCGAGGTCGCGGCTGACGGCGGGGAAGCGCGGCAGGGTGTGGTAGCGCAGGGCCGGGTCCAGATACGGCAGCAGGGCGTCGGCGTCCAGCTCAAAGACCGCCACCCGGCCCACACCGGCAGGCACGTCCAGCGCGGATTGTACGGCGTCCGGGTCGGCTTCGGCGACAAAGCCCAGCACCTGCCCCGGCAGGGACACCGACGCGCACCGGCCCGGATGCATTGCGGGGCGTGTCTCGGCGGCGAACGCCAGCGGCGGCAGATGCAGGGCGGCGGCAAGGCTTTCCACCAGACCTTTAGCCGTGGAGAAGTCTACGCTGGGGCCGGTCAAGACGGCGGCGACCCGGCGCGGCTCGGTGTAGTCGCCGTCCCCTGCCCCCTTCTGGAAGACTTTACCGACCTCAAACAGCCGAATATCGGGCTGCCGCTGCCGAACGTTCCGGGCCAGCGCGTCCAACAAATTAGGCACAAGTGACTGCCGCAGGCCGGACAAGTCTTCAGACAGCGCCTGCCGGATTTGGACCCGCGTCGCTTCTGCGCGAGGGTCATCGAACGCCGACGGCGCGGCCAGCGAGTGCGTCATCGCTTCGGACAGGCCCTCGCCCACCAGGAGCGTTCGAAGACGCGCCGCCAGACGTCCGTGCGGGGCATCGCCGCCCCCGCCGCCCGCTGCCGGGGGCAGGGTCTCGGGCAAAGTCGCGTAGCCGACCATGCGGCCCACTTCTTCAATTAAATCAATCTCGCGCACCAGGTCAGGCCGGAACAGCGGAACCGTTACCGACAGCGGCTCGGCATTCGTGTCCACCGCCAGCCCCAGCCGCCGCAGGCTGCCCGCCACGGCGGCCTCATCCAAATCCGTGCCCAGAATAGCATTGGTGCGGGCGGGCCGAAGCGTAATCGTGCGCGGGCGGGTCGGCTGCGGGTACAGGTCCACGCGCCCCAGCACCACCTCGCCGTCTGCTAGCTCCGCTAGTAAGTCGCAGGCGCGTTCCAATGCCTGCGGCGCTAAGTCAGGGTCCACAAACCGCTCAAACCGGTAGGAGGCTTCGGTAGACAGCCCCAAAACTTTTGACGTGCGGCGAATACTGCCCGCGTCAAAGTGCGCTGACTCTAGAAAAACGTGCTTTGTCGTCCCCGACACTTCCGTATCCGCGCCGCCCATGATGCCCGCCAGCCCAATGGCCTTCTGCGTGTCCGCAATGACCAGCATCTCCGGCGACAGCACACGCTCCACGCCGTCCAGCGTCTTCAGCACTTCGCCGTCCCGCGCCGTCCGCACGACGATTTTGCCTTCCGGCAGGGTCGCGTAGTCGTAGGCATGAAGCGGCTGCCCCATTTCCAGCATGACATAATTGGTCACATCTACCACGACATTGATAGGCCGCATCCCGACTGCCAGCAGCCGCGCCTGCATCCAGTCGGGGGAGGGCCGGAACACGACGTTCCGAACCAGCTTGCCGGTAAAGCGTGGGCACAGCGACGGGTTTTCGACGCGGACGCCCACCCAGCGCGTGATTTCCTCTTTTTCTTCCGGCAGGGGTTGGGCGGTCCAGCGCAGGGGCCGGTTCAGCGCGGCGGCGGCCTCGCGGGCCGTGCCGACCACCGAAAGCCAGTCGCCCCGGTTCGGCGTGATTTTGGTATGGAACACCGGCCCGTCGTCCGACGCCGTCGTTTCCTCCACTTCCAGCCCCGCCATCGTCAGCGCATCCGCCAAAGCATCATCGCCCAGCGGCGTCTCCACATACTCGCGCAGCCATTCCACAGGTAATTTCATTTCGTTTACTCGTCTCCGTTGAGAAGCAGCACGCTTTCGTCGCCTGCGATGCTGCGAACTTTCAGGCGCAGGGGTTTTTTGGTGCTGCTGATTTTGGCGTCCCAGACGTCTTTTGTTTTGACGCCGTCGCGCACGACAAAGCCTTTTTTGTCAATTTTCAGCTCGGCGTCGGCGTGCCAGGGGCCATCGGCATTCTCGCAGTCCAGGCTGACCCACTCAATCAGCTCCAGGCCGTCTTCGCTGATTTCGATGGGCTTGAACACGGCCTTTGGACGCGGGGCAGTTTCGTCGGCGTCGTCCCCATCCATGAGGGTTGGCTTGGCTTTGGTTCCTGCCAGGCTTTTCTTTTGATTATACTCGTCAATCTTCTGCTGCAAGCGGTCGCTGACAAAGCGGGTGAGTTCGACGGTGTACCCGCCGCCGCTTTCCTGCATTGTGTATTCTATCTCATCATTCAGCACCACTTCGTCCAGCACGTCTTTGAGGTCGCGCAGCTCGATTTCCACGCCGGTCATGTTGTAGTCTTTGATAAAGGCTTCCACGCCGGGCCGGTCGTCGATGTCCACATAGTAGACGATGGCCTGCGTGACGGTCTGCGGCAGGTCGGGCAGGGCTTCCTGAATGACGCGGTTGATGAGCGGCACATCCAGCACTTTGGTCTGGTGGTCCAGCAGGTTGGGCAGGTAGACAGGCACGAGGCCGCGCTTGGAGTCCTGAATGGCCCCTTCCCAGAAGGCATCCAGCGCGTCTTCGTTTTTGAGGCCGACAATGAGCGTTTTGAGCTTGTCCATTGTCTGAATGGGGTTGCGGAACAGGGAAACGCCGTCCTGGATGTCCCTGACCCGGAAGGCCGCCCCGGCGGCTTTGAGTCGGTCCCGCGTGGTTTGCAGGCTGTTGACGCCGACATCGACATGAACAAACCGCCGCCCGAGGTCGTTAGCGACTTTCGCCGTGACCCCGCTGCCCCCAAAGAAGTCCGCCACCACCATATCCTCATTAGATGCAGCCTTTACTATACGTTGTAACAAGGCTTCTGGTTTTTGTGTAGCATAGTCTTGGATTTCGCTGTATTTGCTCTGGTCTGCTACATACGCACGGGGGTCGGCATATACTGATTGAATGTCAGTCCAGACCGTTGATGCTGGAACCCCTAAACTTTCATCTAAATACTGGACTTCCCAGTTGATTGACCCGTCTGCTTTCCTGCCACGCATACGCTTCTGGTACTTTCTGCCAGCTTCGTCTACGTTTTTGAACCAGTCTTTAATGTATTTTTCCGAGTAGGGGAGGTACTGCTTGTTCTCGGTTCTGCCAGCATAGTTTTTTGCATAGTGAAAAATGTTCTCATGTATTTTCACCAATTTCGCCCCTGCCGCTCGTCCACCAGACGGGGAACCATAGGCCCAAATAATTTCCTCAATAAAGTTGGCTTCGCCGAACACTTCATCCATGATTACTTTGACGTAGTGGCCGATGTGCCAGTCCAAGTGAACGTAGATGCTGGCGGTTTCGCTCATCACGGATTTGATGGCAATGAACTACGTCGCAGCAAGCTGCGAGGTATCGCACGTTTCACGCAGGCTTGTCCTGCGGCAACGGGGTCAAAATAGCTCCATCTGTTGGGAGTGCAAGCGCACGTA
>JAABUK010000187.1_pt1 | contig 149580 bp, 91 predicted proteins | sample 5559141 | NCBI WGS metagenome assembly JAABUK01 (sample SAMN10711869, study PRJNA513367) | rock metagenome | isolation source: Antarctica rocks | place: Antarctica: Victoria Land, Pudding Butte nord | collected 2016-01-03
GATTTTCTAAGGTTAGGGCCCCTGAAGCTCCGGGCTTAAATTACGCTCGTAGGGAGCCCGACGCTTATCTTATAACGGCCTCGGGCGCCCGTCGAGCGCCCGTCGAGCGATTTAACGCTCGAAGGGTACTCGGCGGGCGCTCGACGGGCGCTCGGGGCCGCTCGGGCACCCCGAGCCTACCTTAGGCGCCCGAGGCAGCTTGCCTAATGGCCCCGAGCCGCTGGAGCCGGTTTTCGATTTGCCGACGTTTATATATCTAAAGAGCGATATATTCGGGGATTCGGGTATTAAGATTTTCGATCTCTTTATCGGTAAGAATATAACGATAGAGGAAATCTTTAAATAAAGCGATCTACCTATATTTTATTATTATTACCGATAAAACTTAACGAATTAATATAGTAGAATACCCTCGATAATTATCCTGAGTTCTTTTTATATATACGTTTTTCGAGGTATCTTTTATAGTATCTTTTATTACTTCGAATTCTACTTTATAATCCTATATATTCTTTTTAATATCGAACGATTTAAATTTAATAAGGTCTTCGTTATTAACGATCTAGTTAGATTAAAATCCTATAATCTAGCGGAAAGCGTTAGAAGCGATATTATTAGTTATATCTATTATTTTTAAATAGGATTAAGAGAGTATATAATAAATACGAACGATAAATAGTCTACGTAGGCGGATAGACGGAGGTATTTAATTAACTATAATTTTCTAAAAGTACTTAAAGTTATCCTCGTTTCTTATAATTATTAATACTTTAATTATTATACTACTAGCCTCGAAAAGATAAAAGATTAATTAAAGACGATAATAAACTTAATTTATAATATCTACCTAATAATACTTCGTTAATAACGCCGCTTCTCTCTTAGATCGGCGACTTCTAAAGGAACGAAATATATTATTAATTTAGGCGGACGAATATTAAGCTACTAAAGAGAGAACTATAACACCATAGTGCGTTCCAGGTTAAGTACTATAATAGGGGTGTTCTAGCGTTGGCCTGAACACCCCGCGCCGCTCTTTTAGCCTATTAGTACATGCCTTACGCATTATAATAGTGTTCGGGCCACGCTTCTGGACTAGCTACCCGGGAGTAGGCCGCTAGAGAGCTACATAAACCCTGCTTTAGGGTCTTGGCTATATCAAGGCGGGGTGTTCGAATACTGGGGGATTCAAATTGTTTTCGGCTCTTGGCGCTACGGCGCCAGAATGATTAAATTTCGAGGGATCTTCCAGGTTAGGGGTGCCTAATTGGCCCCATAACCGAACCAATTAGGGTTCGCAAAATGCGCCTGTATGCGTATACTCGGGGTTACTCCCTTGGAGCTCCGGTGGCGCCCGTTTAGGGGCCCTGGAAACCGCCAGTGGTGCCTATATAAGGCCCTGGAAAAGTCGTATTTGTGCGTACTCCGGCGGCACCCTTCGGGGGCCCTGGAACCAAACTGCGCCTACGTGCGCCTTCTAGAGGTGCCCTTCGGGGGCCCTCGAAAAACCTTATAGGTACTTGATTAGCCCTAAACCCTGTTAGTGGTACCCGTTAGGGGCCATGACGCCGCGCCTGTGTGCGCACTCCAGAGGTGCCCTTCGGGGGCCTTGGAACCAAAAACCGCGCCTATATACGCACTCCAGAGGTGCCCTTCGGGGGCCTTGGAACCAAACCGCGCGTTATAGCGCACCGGTGGCGCCCTTCGGGGGCCCAACTCGGGTTTTAATTCCTAAAGTGGCCGCGTATGCTCGGGGTCGTGCCCTTGGAGTTTGGTCACTTTTGACGCTGTAACTACCTACCTGCCTTCGCCACGGGGACGTGGCTCTAGGGGGGGGGATAATTATAACGCCATAATACGTTCCAGCTTAAGTACCATAATAGGGGTATTCTAGCGTTGGCCCGAACACCCCGCGCCGCTCTTTTAGCCTATTAGTATATACCTTACGCATTATAAGAACCCCCGAAGAAATTATTTAATCTCTTTAAACTCCTTAAATATTAAGGTAAAACTTAATACGATAATTTATTCTACTTTAAAAAAGATTAATATCTTTATATTATAAACCTCTATTTAAATAAATCCTTACGGATAATAAACTCCTCCCTCCTTTATTAACGACTTTAACGTCGTAATTCTATTATTTTATTATAGGTAATACCTCCCTATCGAATCCTATTATACTATTAAAATTAAAAGAAAAATAGCGTTATTATCGAGAATCGCTACGAATATTATTATATTTTCTTATTTTACGAGAAGTTTAGCTTTAGTATTAAATACGTTATTTATAAAGTCGTCTAGTTAATTATTATTAAAGTTATTAAAGTTCCTAGATAATTAGAGCCTTTAAGGTTATCTTTATCGACTATTCCTTAATAAGAGTATTTTCGAAAATAATAAATTATCCTTAATAGTATTAAAGTCGAATTCATTAACGACGATTTTCTTTTTAATCTAAAAGTAGCGAGCTTTTCGGAGGATATTCCCTTTTTATTTCGATAATAGGATAATTTAAACTAATTTTTATTAAAGGGTATACCGGTGCCTTTATATTATTTAGGATAATTATACTATAGGTATTACCTTATAGTATAGGACGTTTTAAAAAAATCCTTTTAAGAATAAAAAATACGTTATTTTAAATAATACTTTTATTAAATATTAATAATAACGATATATCTAGACGATTATATAAGATCTTTAAAGTTTCGTAAATAAAGACGCCTTCTAGGCGTTATATACCGTCTTTAATACTAAAAAAAAAGCGAATCGTCGACGAATTTAGACCGAGTTAATTAAGATAATCCGTAAAAAACGAAAGATATTTAACGAGGAAGATATTAAGAAAGCGAGACTAAAGTATTAAAATAAGTAATAAATAATATTTCTCTTATATATAAAGAGTAGTAAGATAAAGATAATAATAAAGTCCCCGGATATTACGCGTAAATATCGATAATTATAACGGCGACCGATAGTATAGGATAAGAATTTAAATAATCCTATAAAAGATTTAGTAGAAATAAAAGATATTTAAATAAATCCTTAATTAAAACCTTTATTTTAATTATATTTCTCGTAATATCCTATTTATATTCGTATTTAGATCACGGTCTTTCGAGAAAAGTAATCTATAAGGATTTTCTATTTAAATTATCTTAAAAACCGACGATTATAACCTAGATTAATAATTATATTATAAAAATTTCGCTCGGCCTACGGCCGATTTTTCTAAATCTTTAGACTATCGCTTTACGTTTAAGAAAATAATTATAAAGATTATTATAAAAGTTCCCCCGTAAAAAAGAAATTAACTTCGCGAATATAAAATAATAATCTAAAAAGGACCCGTTAGTTTAAAGATTTAATTTATTTTATCGAAAAATTAATCTTTAGATTTTACCGAGGATTCTCTTTAAGATTATTATTTTCTACGATAATATAAAGTTTTTATAATATAAATAGCGATAATTAAAGGCCTTAATTATATTATATTATTATTATATTTATAATTTATAGAAGTTATTATAGAACTATTATTTTATTATCTTTATGTATAATATTTAAGTCTTTCCTCGGGGTATTACCTCTACTTCGTCGTATTTACCGGTGGTTTAATAATATACGCACGTCTTTCTCGTGGTTCGCGTTTGCGCGGGCGGTACCAAGCTCGGTGGCGGCTTAGCCCCGACGCTAGACCGGGGGCCTAAGCGAGGACTGTCGCTCCGGCAGGGTGAAAGGGACATTCTGAAACCTGCAGAGGTGGAGTGATATTTCACCTCTTTGCTGGCCCTGCATATCGCAAAGCATGTGTCTACTCTGCGAGTTTACTCGCAAATGATAGTCGAATGTGGCGCAATCTGTGACTGCAATTGACTGAGTGGATAAACTTTGAAGGTCGTCGACATGAAAATTGAGCTCCATGGTCTTGGCATGCGCCTAGTCATGATGTAGGGGCGATGATGTAGAACCCAATGCAATACGAAATGGCCATTAAGTAGCAGTGAAATTTGGTTACTAACAGTCGAACCATACGAAGTTTGGCTTCCTCTGAACTGTCCTCATTTATCTTATGATAATGGAAGCAAGTCATGGAGAAATTAGGGAAGTTGATACTAATTACTTTGTCTGTACGCTCGGCCAAGCAGCAGCAATCAATAAAGGGAATCCGAATTCGTTCGAGACCATCAGCGAATTCATTGACCACCAAGCTCAGCAGTATCCGACTCGTCCGGCCGTTGGCTTTCCGATCCCTAGACGAGATGCTAACGAAGAATGGGGCCATACAATCTACACTTTCCAGGATCTACGCGATATATCTACCATTGTAGGACGAAGGATAGGCAAGAGTGTTTCACCCTCATCAGAGAACGAGAAAATTGTCGCTCTTCTGTGTCCTAGCTCGATACCGTTCCTAGTGCACTGGCTGGCCTTGATGAGACTGGGCTATTCTGTCCTCCTCATAGCGCCCCAATGCAAACCCTCTGCGATACTGCACCTCTGCAGAGAGTGCAATGTCTCGAAGTTGTTCTTTGATGATGCTTACACAGAATTAGCGAAAGATGCTTGCCAAAGACAGGGAGCTTTCGTACCAATGCAGCGTCTGTCGGATATTGGCGATGGTTGCAGCCTTGGAGGCGAAACGGCTGGAAGTTCGTCCCTGCATAACAAGGCAGACCCACTCTTTTTAGTCTCGGGGTCCGATGTTGCTTACCTACACCATACTTCTGGCACTTCAAGTGGATTACCAAAGCCAATTCCTCAAACCCACCATGCTGCAGTAGGTGTGCTCCCTACACTGAATCACGGCCATGACAAGGCAACCTTTACCACCACGCCGCTCTACCATGGGGGCGTGGCAGATTGTTTTCGAGCTTGGACAAGCGGCGCCATGATCTGGCTTTTCCCTGGGGCCGACGTACCCATCACTGCTGCGAATGTCTTGAAATCTTTACAGTGTGCGCGCACAGCTACGTTACAGGATCACGTACCAAATGTCGCATACTTTTCCTCCGTACCGTATATCATGCAAATGATGGCTGCAGACCATGAAGGCTTGAGAACGTTGAAACAAATGGATCTGGTGGGTGTTGGGGGAGCCGCATTGCCACAAGAAGCGGGCGACGATCTTGTAGCGAAAGGTGTGAACCTACTCTCTCGCTTTGGTAGTGCAGAGTGTGGCTTCCTCATGTCCTCGCATCGAGACTACTCAATCGACAAGGAATGGCAATACTTACGGAGTAATGGATCATCATCACTGAAGTTTGAACTTCAAGAGGGTGGCTTAGCTGAGTTGGTCATTCTCCCGACATGGCCACATATGGCGAAAAGAAACAGAGGCGATGGGTCCTATGCTACAGCAGATCTTTTCGAGCCACGTTCCACAATATTTGATGCGTGGAAGTACCATTCTCGTGCGGACTCTCAGCTTACATTGATCACGGGTAAGAAATTCGATCCCGCGCCGCTCGAAGCCGCAATAGCAGCTTCTCCACTAGTGAGAGATGTTTTAATCTTTGGGAACGGACGCCAGTACCCAGGCGCGCTGTTGTTTCGATCCACCGATTCCATCGGCATGAGAAGTGAGGATTTTTTGGAAGCACTATGGCTGTTAATAGAGAAGCTGAACGCCGAAGGTCAAGGACACACCAGGCTTTCAAGATCAATGCTAGCGGTCATGTCCGAGGCGGCCCCGGGTTTGGAGAAAAGCAGCAAGGGAACAGTCATGCGTGGGCAAGCCGAGAAGACATATGCGGCAGAAATCAATGCGGCATATAAAGTTAATTCCACGAGTCTATTCGGTAGCGCTAGGAAAGGCGCTATAGACAATATCGTGCCTGATGAAGATATCCCCGTCACTGTGCTTCAAATTATCAAAGGTGTCATCAACACTCAAGACCCAATCCCATCAGATGCGGACCTGTTCTCGTTTGGAGTGGACTCAGTAGCTTGCATGCAGATCAGGGCGCTTTCGCAAAACAAGCTTCTTCCTCGCAACTCGACCTCGCTACCTCTAAACGTTGTTTATGACTGTGGAACTATTCGGCAGCTCTCAAAATACCTTATCAGCATCCGGAAAGGCCAGAATGTTGAGAAAGAGGACGAGATAATGCTTATGCGTGATCTCGTCGGAGAATATAGTGTCTTCCATGACACGGCCATTGAGCCTTCTAACATTCATGGCTCGAGCCTCGTCGGAGGGAACACAAGTGGCGAGAACATTATACTGACTGGCGCAACCGGCACCCTCGGCGCACACATTCTTGCACTCCTACAAAAATCTCCACGGGTCAGCCAAATACACTGCCTTGTCCGTGCTGCATCCGAACACGCAGCGCGTGAACGAGTCTACAAATCTCTCCGTGCTCGCAAGAAAGAGATCTCTGTTTCGTCTACTGAGGGCAGAATGAGAATCAAAGATTCCAAGATTGTCTGCCATCCATACAAACTCTCAGATCCTTTACTTGGGCTCTCCAAGACCGTGTATCGAAGCCTCGCTGATAATACTACGATCATAATACATGCTGCGTGGGCGGTCAACTTTAGTATGCGCCTCCCAAGTTTTGTGAAAGATCACATCAGTGGTCTACGGAACCTTATGAGCCTTGCGATTGCTTCGCCAAACGTCGAACCGCCGCGCTTCATCTTCTGCTCCTCGACAGCTAGCGTGATATGCCCACATACAACAACGCCAATCTCCGAAACAATAACCAATGACCCTCTCTCGGCTTCTCCCTTAGGGTACTCCCGCTCGAAATGGGTGGCCGAATCCATTTGCCAATCTGCTCATCTCAACTCCAGAATGCACGGCAACATTGCGGTCCTAAGAATAGGTCAGCTTTGCGGAGATACAAGACACGGCATCTGGAATAAGAGCGAAGCATGGCCATTGATGCTCAGCAGTGTGAAGGCTACCGGGAGTCTGCCAGACCTGAAGGAAACCTTGAATTGGCTACCTGTGGATAGTGCTGCAGAAGCTGTACTCGATATTGCCTTCGCCGAGAAGCTATACCAGCCCCAAGATAGCAAAACAGAGACTCCAGTCTATCATATTCTCAATCCTTCCACACAGACCAATTGGTCGGATCTACTTCGCTGGATGCAGTATCTAGCACCAGGCTTTGAAACCCTTGCACCGGCTGATTGGGTTTCACGGCTTGAGAACGTGAGAGGCAAAGCAGCGGATCATCCGGCAAAGAAATTATTGGGGCTATGGAGAGATGCGTATTGCAAAGCTGATAAGGCTGGGGAAGCGAAGGACAAAGTCACGTTTGAGATGGAACAGACGAAGAGAATTTCACCTGCGATGAGGGATGTGAAAACAATTGACGAGAAAATGTTTGGCAAGCTATGGAACTGGATTGAGCAGATTGACTCTGACCACTCTGATTAGCCAGGACCCTGTTACAACCGTCTTGAATTTGACGCCAACGAGGGAATGTTATGCGAATACCCTTCACGCCCATTCAGCGCGCCAACACCCAAGATTACGGCGGACGATGAGGCAAGATACAACAGTCGGTTGAGCAGAAACGTCGCTTCAATAGAGTCGATCAGGTAGAGGAAATATCTTGCGGGTAGCAGATTTCGGCATTAGAACCATTGCTCAGTACATGACTCTCATTGAAACAACTTGAGAAATCAATATCTAGGGACCTCTGGGTCACATCACTGCACACTCCCTCCCAAAACCAAGCTCATTAATCGAGCTACCATTACGCCCACCGTCACCGTTGCGTCTACTGCCTCCGCTGAAACCCAAATCCCAGCGGCGCCTCCTACTACCACTTTGAGCAATACTCTTGATGGGAGCAGTGCCATCACCGTCACAATAGGCATTGCCACACGCACAATTGATGAGGACCTCCCATCGTGTTTCCTGGTTGACCCTCGGAAGCGGTCTTAGCACATGATTCTGGACATATGGCTCCCCCTCATCTATCGCCTTCAGCCCCAACATCTGCCCAGCTCTCTGGTGCAACACAGATATCCTGCTTTCGAAGTGCACATCATGTCCATCTCCCCCTTGATAAGGACATCTCACCCAGTCATAGGCATGGCACATCTCATGTAACAAAGTGGTCATCATGCTATCAAATGCCCAGTAGCCCGTACCATTGGCATCCAACAATATAGCGTCTGCATTCAATACTATACAACACTGGGCTCGATTCTTCACTCCATAATAGAGAGCGTGCTCCGTGAAGCCCAAGAGATGGCCATCTGCCTCAATTCTTCGCGCAATGTGCGCATTAGTCTGAGAACTGCTCCAGCTGACTTTCACATTCCCCTGTAAGCAGCCACCGAAGAAGACAGTGTCGAGATCTTGGAAGGCTTTCACGGGCAAGTCTGGGTACCACCTACCTTGCTCGGCTTCCAGTACAGCGTAGCAGAGGCGGTCCATTGCATCACATTCCTCCTGGATCATTGGTCGGGCGATGTCGTTTTGTATCAGCATCTGTGCCGTCGCTTCGAGGGGAATCACAAATGGGAGCTTGTTGCGAGAATGGAAAACCTTATTAGCGTGAAAGTTTAGATCTTTTTGACTGCAGTAGTAAGGCGTACCAGTCATTGTTGAGAAATCATCGAACGCTTGAAGGTAGAGCAATTCTGGAGGGTTGGCTATCGGTGACTTTTGTGTCGATGCCAGGTTTGCGCAATGGCAGGTGCAGTGACAAGACATGTTGAAAGGGCAGCGATGGTTTCTATTGGGCTGATGGCTTTGTGGGGAGCGTGGGAACGAACATCAACCACGTGCAGTAGGGCGATATATATCCGGTGAAGAGGGGACGGACGACAATGAGGTTTCCAACAAAGACAGAGCCTGAGTACGAGAGTCTCAGAGAACCGAACAATGCCTTTGTTTGCCACAAAGGGCACCAAGGACAACCCTGTGTTTCCTTTCAATCTCAGCCGGCCAGCGGAAAAATTCTTTGTGGTGATTCTTTTGTATTGCAGACGTTCAGACAATCTGTCTTATCTATAATTTGAAATTTCAGATTTCCAATGCATCGATTCCAAACATCTTTCAACTTCCCACCCTCGCCAAGACACTACCAACAAAGCAACATATCCCAAGACTACCGTTGAGAAGGCCGCTAGTATCAAAGCCTAAGACTTGACTTGGAAACATGGCACAAACACCCCAACAAATGTTCGTCCAAGCCCTCCAACCCTTCCGCACACACACCGGCACACCCTACCCCTGTCTCCAATCCTCCATCGACTTCCACACCCTCCCCTCCTTCCCCCACAAAAACAACTCAAAATTCGTAAGTACCCTCTCAGCCACCAACGAAATCCTCTGGCAGAACCATCCACTAAGAGCCCTCCCCCCAGCCGAAAAAGAAGCCATCGCCCGCCTCCAAACCGTGCTCCCCTCAAACGACCAAAACATCGGTCCCGACCTAGCCATCAAAGCCTTCCACGATCTCGACCTCGTATTCTTTGCGGGCAAACTCCACAACAACGTCACCGTGCACTGGGCAGACTCCCACACCGACGAGCACTTCCTCCGCATCGCCTCTTCCCACCCCCTCCCCATCCTCGGCTTCACCGACCGCAACCCAGACCGCCTCCTCAGCGAACGAGGCCAATGCCGCATCGTGCTCAATGCGCGGACTTTGCTCCGGGGCGGTGACGGAGCACCGATGGAGTGTTGTTTGGAAACGCTGTTGCATGAGATGGTGCACGCTTTCCATTTCTGTAGGGTCAGTGTTTGGGGCTGGGGGTTGCTGGGATGGAAGAAGAGAGGTGTGTTTCGGTATGATGATTGTCATGATGAGCATTTCGGGAGTCAGATTTCGGCTGTGAGTGAGAGGGCGAGTGGGTTGTTGGGGTTGAGGGCTGTGCATTTTATGGAACCGTATCGGTGTCATCATTTTCTTGGGGAGCTGGTGGGGGATGGGTGTGGTGGGGAGAAGGGTTGGGAGGGGGGTCTGGTTAGGAGGAGTGCTGGCAAGCATAGGAGATTGATATGAGGTTCGCTGAATTGCTTTGATGGCGACGATTGGAAGATTTGTGGTAGATTGCGATGATTGGAGCGGGAGTTAAGATGTGAAGAACGGAAGGACGGGATTTTTGGGGATTGCTTACGAGAGGACGAGTCTGCAAGGTCTTAGTTGCCGTTGGGCATGCCAGTCAGCAGTACACTGCATATAAAGCACCTATCCTTCGCCTTCTCCGATGTACAGTCAATATGTCGAGCTTTTACCACGAGATCCATCCTCACCAAATAAGCCTGTCTGGGTCTTCATTAAACGAATTACAAGAACGCGAAGTTATTGGTCGACTTACTCGAAGAACAAACTTCTCGAAAGCTAGAGGTATGCACTACTGTCTTTCACTTCCATGATCTGTTATTCGCCAACGCGGCTCTAGAAACCCATTGTGTGTGCGATATTTTTCAAAGATTGGAGGTCGCTTCGGATTTTTACGATTAAGACTTTTGGTTGTGGGGAGGGTATCGTTGACGGGATGATTGTAGTCGGATGTGGATGAGAGCGAGGGTGGGAATCTGCTCAGGCAGAGTGCTGGGAGGGTTGAGGGTTGAGGAATTGGTAAGGGGGTGGTGGGCGACACCATCAACTGTCATGGCAGGCGTCGATAATCAAGCAGTTGGCGAGAGCAGAAAGCTATTTAGAATTGAGAGAGAGGAGGATGATAAATTGCCTGGAGTCCTCGAGTTGGATTGATATTTGGCTCTGATTTCCGAGGTAAGTGAAAAGAGTCGGTTTTGGTGAGGCTTTTCCGTAAGTACCGATCTTGCGGAGACTCGATATATATTGTGCCCTATTCGATTTGAGTAGATATAGTCTAGAGCGGAGTTATAGAGAAGGACTCAATCTATAATATCCTCAGCCAAATTTTTACAAATAAAAGGAGTCGTCGGTGCTGATATTTCTGGTACGGACCTAGGCTAGCGCCATATCTTTGATGGGTATCTAACGGCAAGAAACCCTCGCGTGGCAACAAGAACAACATAATTTGCCTACAAAGATCACAGAGGTTTTCTCTTTCTGCCATGCTATGCGAAGACTCTCAGTCATGATCATGGTGCGCGTAAAGCAAATATCGAAGCTGCAACCATTGTCCACGCTTCTAGTGGAGATATCTTCCCTCCGTACTCCTAAAGTACCCTAGCTTAGCAGGAAGTATTCGGACTAAGAAGAGAACTTCGTCTTGATATGCTACACTCAGAGATAGACCGGGCTACATATTCTACTTACTAACACGTTAGAATATTGATACTATTGGGATGTTGATACGTCTTCAGACAATTCTCTCGCAAATCTGCGAGATCGAGACGCATCTCAGCCAGCGCCTCACGCCCTCATATGTGGATTAATTGTTTATAATTGACCACCTGCCCACCATTTCAGATGTTTCATAAGTTTTGAAACCGAGAATCATACCAAGATGAGGTACATACTTGTCTCTCCGCACTGTCCTAATTCTGCATTACAGTCACACAATCGGTTAACTAATATGGCGAGGATTTCCTGATTCGTTGCTTTGCTTTCTATGTTTTGGCATGGATCGACTCTGTGTCTTGACTGAAATCCTGCCCTTCGCTTTGGGACAAAGGCTACCTCAAGCTGGAAGAAGTTGTCACAATGACTGTGTACACAACAAAGGCATTGACGACCAAAAATGCTAGTTATTCTTCCTTATCCCATTGTTCTTGAGCCCCGTGTATATGTCCACTGAATCGCTCGATGTATCCTGCATTCGCTATCTTGTGTCTCATGAGTCCGACAATATGATTACAAAGAACAACGAACAATCCATCGAGCTGATCTACCAGACCTATAATCCCCAAGCGAAGATGTCGCGCTTCACACGAGCGACTCCACCGCACAACCTTCCAACCCTTCCACATCAACACGGGCATGCCCTACCCTGGCGCAACGCTGTTTGATATCGATCTTCACCAACGTAGCGCATTTCCCTATCGCAATAGGGAGACTTTCGTAAATGCCGACACCGCTACAAGGGATATGACGAAAACCAGTCCCACAGACTGAAGCAGCCGCCCTTGATCGTCTTTACAATGTGATCTTACACGCCGAGGAAGGCTACTTTGGTCCTGGTCTTGCGATAAAGTGCTTCAGCAGCCCCCATACCGTGTTTTTCTGCTGGATATCTGAAAGGAAATGTCATTGTTAGCGCGAGTGTTCCTTCTAGTCTCTTTTCCCCTTTCCATGTCCCAATTCCTATCCCAGAAGATATGCTAGACAAGATCTCACAGTGGACCAACACTCATAACGACTCCCGCTGGGCGGACCTAGTCACCCCAGGCGGGCAAACCCCAGGCTTCACCACACACCCCAGCTCCAGCCGCGAACGCGGTCAATGCCACATCGTCCTCAACACCGAAACAATCCTCCTCAATACTTACACTATACCACCTTTCCAATGCATGATGAGCACCCTCCTCCACGAAATAGTACGCGCCTACGAATACGTGCGCTCTGCACCACGCGGCCTTACTGGCGGTGACAGCCATAGTGATCATTTCTACTCAAGGATATCGGTAGTGCATGAGAGGGCGAAGAGGTTGCTAGGTATGGATGCTCTTGAACTTGGGGAGAAATATAGGCAGTATCATTGGCTTGAAGATTCGGATAGTAGTCGAAGAGACGGCCGTGAGAGGTCATAGGGAAGTCACGGGCGGCGAGAAAGTGTGAGAGAGACTGGTCATGGTAGGCGGAGTGGAATGAGGTCGAGGTCAATTGCTCGATTATGTGATGAACGCGGTGACCTGGAGGCTAATTTCTTTGCTGATTAGGACACATAGTAACAAATCTGTCAATCCACATTCCAAGAACCATCATCTTGCCATGGGGAAATATGATATCCTCGGTTAAGCTATCACCTGAGTATCGATAGGTCTCACAAACTCCCACCTGCAGAGATCTGTAAATGTCTATCTCCTGGCTGGCGATTGCGGCAATGCTGGCAGATGTTGGGGTAGTCTGGACGAATGCCGAATCTCAAGGGTGTGACACAATTACGATGGTTCCCATCTCCGTTCCTCCCAGCCTGGGATCATCACGTGCACCAGTATCAGTGAAGGTTTGGAGGATGCTTAGCTATCCTAGCTTCTCATCCCTCATGGTATGATTAATGTACTCCACCATCGTCTTATCTTTGCAATAATTCTTCAGGAAGGTGTTACAGGGTTGTTTGGAGGGATTTCGATGAAATTTCCATCATGCTTTATACTCTGCTCTTCGCAAAAATTAGTCTGTTGAAGGAATGTGGTTCCAAACAAGTCTCGTATTGCTTTTTCAGGTTTTTTGCGACGAAAATACGATTGTTAGCCTGATTCCTGATGGATATAGGTCCACAAATTCTAAACCTTGTGCTCCACGTTACCATCATCTCTCAGCTGACTCTAGATCATCACCCTAAAACCTCCACTCACATAACCCTCAACTCCCCCTCCTCTTTCTTCCAGCTCTCCTCTCCACTCCCTTTCCCAACCTCCTCATCAACAACCGTCTTACCCTCAATAACGGCCCCCGCCTCACCCTCATAAACCTCATCCGGCAGAACAGCCCTGGGAATCATACTCTCGGTCGGCGGCCAGACCATTGAAAGTACCACATAGATCAGAGATGTAATGACGAAACCGAGGAGCCATGCGAAGGTGTAGGGACGAGACCCAACTCCAACGTTTATTGAAGGGTTGATGGAATGGATAAAGCCTGGGAGATTGGGCGCAACGCCGATCGTGAAAGCCAAAAGAGCACGGAAGTTGACGCCGAAGGTGTAGCGGTAGATACTAATATTCATCAGTGTCTTGATTGAAGTTAGTCTGGGGAGCGGGGGTGGAGCGTACCCTTCTGGATGATACAAGGCAACTACGTTGTACTTCATCTTATGTACCCACCAGAAATCCCACACCAAGATCGCAGCAATGGGTCCAAGGAAGACGCTGTATGCTGACATGAAGTTCAAGAACCCGCTCGCCGTCGCCAAGATCTTCCACGGCACCATCACCCATGCAATGAGCGCACAAATAAGCTGGCCTCTTCGGATGTTGATGAACGACGGAAACAAGGCCGCGAGGTCATTGGCGGCCGAGAGACTATTCGCCGAAATGTTCACTCCAAGAGCCGCTAGGGAAAAGGCGAAGGCGGCAAAGAATTGGCAAGCTCGATTCGGCCATTGGGCAATGAGATTCGCCGGGTTCCAAAGCAACTGGTCATAGTGCTGCTGCCCAGCACTCGTACACGCTATTCCGATGAACGCGATAAATGTAAACACGATCGGTAGCATGGGCACGTAGAGCCACTGCCACTTGACACTCGCTTTCGAATAGCGACTGAAATCAGGCATGTTGACGCTGAGGGTCGCGTAGTTCCCAATGACGGCAGTCATGGAAGAGAGCCAAGCGTACGAGTACGCAGAACCGTGCGTCGTGGCTTTCGCACCGGCAGCGAGGAGAGGACCGCCGGTACCCCCGGTGCTGCGGAATGCCCAGATGAGCATGGCGATGAAGCAGATGGGGACGAGGATGGATTTGGTGATGAATAGGTAGCGAAGGTTGTTGGGGTGCATATAGAGGAAGGGGATTTGGGCGAGCCAGACTAGGACCATCATCCTTAGTAGCTTACGCGTTGATGGATTGTGGAATTTGACTCACAGAGGAAAAAGGAAACCATCTGCGGGGTGGTGATGCCCTGGGACTCAGGTATACCGTTGTGTAGGCGTGCGAAGCTGGGCCAAATTGCTGTGATCATGACTTCGACAACGTCTCCTCCATTCACGGTTTGGATCGCAAACCAGAACATTGCCAGGATCACTCTCGAGATGATGGCGACTAGGTTAAGGAAGTCAGTCCCGCCTTCATTTTCCCAATATTCCCCGCAGGCTACAAGACGTACCATAGCTGCCCCAAAACCCCCATCTGTGGTCGACCAATTAGCACTAGATCGTCGCAGATGATAGAGTATTGAGATATCTCTTCAAATTACGGAAAACTCAAACATAACGTGAGACTCCCAAAGTCGTCCAAACGCACATAAATCTGAAGAAAGATATCCACATACCCAGCCCTGGCAAGCACAGGAAATGGCGCATGATACAGCACCCCCGTCGCCCCATTGAGACTGATGACCACAGAAATAATCAAAAACGCCGTCGCCACAATCCCAACTGCATCTCTATAACTCAATCCAATGGCAAGGATCGAGCTTGCAAACTCCCACGTTGCGGCATTGAAGGCATCGCTGAACCAGTAGGCGATCAAAGCCCACACCGACCATTTGCGGTCTTCACGACGAATGGGATCGAGATCTGAACGGAGGCATTAGGCCGTTGTACACAGACTGGATTGGCAGACCAATCGTCTCTTGAGTGGAAATGTTGCATATGTTATGGTGAAATACCTTTATTACTCCACCTACTCGCTCCCACGGCCCCAGAGAACACGGAAGGTACTTGCTCAACCCTACGGCTGGGCATACGAAAACGCATACTGGAGAAAGACCACAAAGTTGGGTCCTCCCCCTTCCAACGACGACATCCTACGGGTTTTGTATGCACAATGCACGACGCGCTTATCATGCCACCGGTGATCACCGCGGCCAGTTATCTGAAGATATGCAGCTGCTGTATTGCGTTAGTCAACAAAGATAGGCGAGATAGGGCTAGTGCACGGCTCTTAGCCGGGTGAAAAGTGCCGGCTTTGGGGGCGGAAAATCTGGGTTCCAATCTTTAACTCAGTCCAATGTCGCGGGGGATATCTCATCCCTTGATACCATAATTTTTCCCATATCCTTTTCGCACAACACCAAACATATCCTCGAGGGTCGGGTAATCCAGGATGATTCGCAACTAGGGCTCGCAATAGCTGTAGACCGTGGTGTGGGCGTAGGAAGCCGGATACCCTGTCGAACTAGTATAGAGCAGTAGAGTATCTCCAGTGTTTTGAGACGAGGTGATCGCTATTGAGGTCTTTCTTCGGTAGGTTTTAGAGAATTCGGAGGAAGAGCTCGTTGGGGAGAGATGTGATCTGGGTTGTGCTTGGCCAAATCACCCCACCAACCACAATGTGTCATAATCGTCAACCCCGTTGCACATCCTGTGTTGGCCTAGGACTAGGACTAGGGCGGTGCTAATTACCACGGCGCCAAGCGACCGATCAGGCAAAAAGTCGTCCCTAAGAATCTATATGTTCTGCCAACACCTGTCACCGCAGGGGCAACTGCCACTGCCGCGATTGCGCAGCCACGTTTCAAGCTGCAGCTTCCAGTATGCCACCGTCCTACAATGCAGTGATGATAAGCCCCCAACCTGAGACTTCAACCGTTTACCCTGGCACTACTCATAGAGGATGCGCTCAGGGCTGCGGATATGGAAATGGATATCGCAGGCGCTGTTGGGGACCGATCTCTTTGGTCGTCGGCTATCTTGTGCAGTGAGTCTTCCTTGTTCATTTTTCCATTTGGTATCGGAGAGGAAATCGTACTGATGGGTTAAAATAGAAAGTATCAAGAGAAGAAGGCGAAGGAGCAGGAGATCCAGCGTTTGGCTGCTATTGGGAGCGAGGTTGAGGGTTGCGAGCAGATTGAGAGGGGTGTGGTGGAGGTGGGCGGGGACGCCGGTGAGACGAAGGTAGAGGAGGTGGGAGATGATAAGGATGTGAAGATTTTGGAGAAGAGTGTTAGGACTTTGTCGCTTTGAGCGGATTGGGGAGGTGCGCTGGAGTTTGCAAGATGTAACACTTATGGATACGGCCGCGATAAATGATGGAATTGACGTTGTTGTCGATTGGTAATTTTTCTATTCGACGTTTTCAGGCTACGGCAATGACCGTGATCAGTGAGCATTGTACATCAAACCTGATATTGGCTTCGAGTTCTGCCAATCCTCCTCAAAGTCTTTGGCGAGGTATTCAGGAAGCCTGACGTGTTTACTAAGATTGAGATGGTGATCATCGATCCAAGGATAGTAAACAATTGTTGTTGGCGCTTGCAGGAAAACCAGACACCACTGCTTTGTAGCGATTTGATCGCCAGCAGTTTTGCTTCGCAGCTGGAAGATAGGCCCTTTTTGAATGATGGTTTCCTTGTGATCTCAATTCCACCTGGAATTAGAAAGACCGGCCTCTTTATGACATTTCCCCCAAGTATCGGAAGTTCTATGTGTGTCAGTTAGACCAGCGCTGTCTCTTTATGTGGCTTGCGAGTCCCAACGAAAACCTTGGAATCGAGCAAGGAGATCGTTTGGGAACATGCGCTCCTTAGCGCAGGAAGCACGGCTAAGCAACTTTCATCTGTCATTTCTAGGCATTAGGAAAGCATTCACGCTCTGCAATGTCGAGCGCGAAGGATTAGCACCTGGCTTTTGAGTGGTGATACATGCAAGGCGGCGTCGAACAAGAGCCTTATCAACTTTCTGAAGGGAGAATTCGGAATTAAACTGATCTATTGCTGGCAGATTAGAGAAAAGGTCACTGGAGACACCCCTCAAGAAGACTAACCGGAGACGACTTACAGCTATCGTCAAAGAACATACAAAGCGTAGCGAGAGCCACACCAACGGAGAAGTCTTTGCCTGTGGGGCAAGCGAACAAAATACTAGGTGATTCGCGCTCGACGACAAGAGATTTGACGAAAGGGGCAAGTCGACTTAGGTGTTCGCGAAGGGCACGGCTGCCCAGTTTGCCGTCACTGCACTGGAGATGCAATATCTTCATTCGCTTCCGAGTGTCCGTATATGGGCCTGGCCGTGTAAGTAAGGTGTCGTTGCAAATGACTACTCCATCGTAAAGCTCAGCCCGAATGAAGGCTGATAAAGCACCGACATAAAGATTCGTAGGTATCACCCTCACGGCGTCGTCACATGGATCGGTCGAGACATTGTCCTTGGTAATACAATGCTGTATCAGCTCAGGCATATCTTCCTCGAATGCTCGAAGAAGCTGCTCCTTGTGCTTCCAGAACAGGGCGGGCGTCAAGCCATGTGACCAGCCTTCGCTGTCGTCTCCAGCTCCTTGTATATAGCCATTTTCCGTCCTTTCGGCACCGATTACGCGTCGGGATGCAGTACAGCATAGGACGGTATGATACTGATATTCGGTCGTCGTAACTAGATCGTCGGAGGTAGGCAGATTGGGCGTGACAAAGTAGGGTTGGAGAGGCTTCTTTAGAATGGAGCGTAGACAGGGAATGTCGAGGTCAAGGGACTATTCAGTCAGCATAGTTCCTCGCAGCGGTTTACTTCTGAGCCATAGCTACCTTTGCATCTTCCACGAACCCATTGATGCGGGCTGCAATCTGAGCATGCTCTGATCCGCCCACAACGTCGCCTGAAGTGTACAAACCGTGGCTGCTAAGATTCTCCTCAAACAGCAATTGATTGATCACTGCACACCATATAGGGATAGTCTTGCTCAAAGCATCTGGCATGGTTTTACCACGACGTGTAGAGTCGACGATGATGCATCTGAACCGAGGACTCTGTCAGCCAAACTTCAGGATTTGGGAAGTCCTGAAACAGGAAATGCATTGCCTTACCCACCCACCATGCCTCCCTACGACATCGAATAGCTGTAGATTCAGCCTCCTCTTGCTGAAGCTCCATTGGCCCCAGTGGCCATCCGTGCTCTTAAAGTACGCACTGCCAGCTTTCTGTGCTGGTGGAATGTACCAGCTTCCGCAGCGCTCATTGGCAACGAGTGGTAGGTCGTTCTTGGAAGCAACTTCCTGGACGAAGATCGAATCCATGTGGATTGAGTTCAAGCGGTTGGAGGTCGAAAGTGTGGAACGTTTGAGGGAGGAGAGCGTATTGGAGAGGTTTTGAGAGGCTGTAGGGAAGATGAGGGAGGATGTCGAGGTGGGGAAGGAAGTGGTCGGATCCATAGTCTTGACAACAAGCCAACACCGGGTGCACACTCTCTCTACGGATGCTCCATCAAAATTGCAATATATATTGTGGTGCCATGCTTGCTTTGCGAGAGAATGCCAAGTCCTTTAGCGGCTAACGCGCGTGTATTTCATTGCACTAGCTTAGTACAGAGTTTTCGTCCTAAAGTTCTTTGCAACGTAAGCCAGCACATGATTCCAATTAAATAGTATTGCATGCTATCGAAGTTCTTTTAGCGTCCGTAACCAAGCAAGCCTCAGCCAGCACCAGACCTTACTATTTGTCTGATTTGATAAATTCCCCCCTTCGCAAAGGATACCGAATCTAAAGTATCCTGCCCGCCAATACCACATGCCAGAAAATCAATGCCGCCTTGGTGACTATGTGCTCAGTAGTTGCGACTTTCGTTCATCCATTCAGCGGCAATGTACGCTTTAAATCTGGGGGGACTGGATAAGATTCTGGGTTTTGAGTCTTTGTGGAGATTGACCTTGGGGCCTCGGTGACCTGCCAGATGAAAAGGTTTCCTGACGTCTGACTTCATAGCATTGTATTGATCGAGTGTCGCCTTCATCTTGTCAGCCACACTGGCTAGGCAAACATCAGGAGCACCCTCCCTCATGCCATGGCTTACCCGACTCGTTTCTTGGTGGTTTCCACTCTTGCCCTTAGACTTCCACGCATTGTGTCCTTTCATCGCCTGAGCGAAAGTAATGGTCGGACGATGACTAGGCGGTTGCATAGATCCATGGCCTCCAAAAGACGATAACGGTTGGCGCTTTTGCGGGCATGCCGTTTCGTAAGCGGAAGGAGCGAACCACATACACCAATCATCCCATGAAACTCCTTTGAAGATAGGGTCCTGTCGTTCAAAGTACCAAAATCCGACATTCAGAAGCCATTCTTCGTCTAGATCGTCTCGAAGTCAGAATTACCCTTTTCGAAAGCTGAACGAGGAGCAAGCTATATGTTGGATGGGAGATGTTCTCAAGCTTTGGCTTGCGACTCAAAAGCCGCGTAAGAAACGAAAGAAGGGGATCGGAATAAGACTCACACTTGTCTAGGTCTCTGGCGACAATAGCCTCGAGACGGTCCCTCCACGCCTCCGATGCCTTTGTCGTTGCATCTTCGCCTGCTAGTAAAAATTCAGAGGGGATGTTGGCCGTTAAACTCGACCGATCCCATACTCTTATGTCCGCATCCTTGATTTCGGCAGCCAAGTGCCAATCGCGTGGCTGTCTGAAACCTGTCACTTGCTGGTCGTGGTTTTGTATTGCACGAAGCACTTTCGGATGTTCTGAACCTTCCGACTCTTTATCACTTACTTCGACTGTCGCAGTGTTGATGTTTCTGATTCCCCCAGTCCAGGCTTGAAGCCGAGCGAGCCTTGGAGATTGTCCTGCGCGACGCCCAATACGCCAGATTTGGTAAGACATTTGCTGTAGTGCTGTGAATTGGCGGGCGTACGAGTCCCAAAGGCCTGTCTCGGGCGGAGCACGGCCTGTTACGCGAGCGAAAGTCCACATAGATGGTTCCAGAGCTACTTGGAGTGCTTTGACTTCGCTCCAATTCCTTGGTTTGTCATGACGTGAGTCATCACCTGCAGCTATCGGAACCTGCTTTCTGTCCACGTCGCTGGCATCTCCCATAGATCTCTCACTTCGCTCCCGCGGCTTCAAGGGTTTGTCCTCGAAGTCACGATATCCGTTGTCCTTAGTCGACTCACACTCCATGAAGTCACGGAAACCCTGAGCCCCCTCGCGCACTATATTAGGGTCCATAATCGAAAGGCAAGGCGACCCGTATTGGCCTGGATGTGAAAGGAAAGTGTTCGGTGTCGATTCATCTCCTGGTTGCTCTGATGTTGATCGAAATAAGAAAACCATGTGAAGCGAAGAGTGGGTTGAACTTCGCCAAGGCTCACACATGAAATCTCAAAGTGATCCCTCACTTGCACAAAAAGGTTCCGCAAACTTTTTCGAAAGGCTTTGAAGAGGAGCAGTTATCGAAATTCGCGCAAAAGATGAGGGCAATGTTGCACGAGGAGACTAAGCCAACAAAGTCCGAAGTGAATTGCCATTTCTCGGAATCTAATCCCGCTTGAGCAAGGACTGAATGATTTCACTTTTAGGCCCGTTACACCTGCGCACAATGCGCATTAGGGATACGAGTGGCCGTACCATAGTACGCCAATGATATCAGTGAATATCGTAGAATGAAACAACTTGGACAAATCTGGAATTGATTCTAGAGCATGCCTATGAGGACCACAAACTTTCCGACCAAGAACGCCTGGTATGCAATTTCGCCGCCGATGTCAATATCCCTGCGCCATCTGTTGCTTCTCTGATCTTCCACCATGCCCTAAGCATCGTTTTCCGACTTCGACCATCCGTTACACAACATCACGCTGCAATAAATGTCCACCACCGCTTAATAATCAAGCGCCAAACTCTAGCACGTCGACTCGCGGCGTATCTTTAGCTCCCTGTCATCCACTGTTTCACAATTCTTCCTCCTGCTCTGCCTCCCTGGCTTCGTCTATCATCGCCTTCGTATACCTCATGAACTGGCCAGGTCTCCATCTCGCGAGAAAGGGCTCCTCCTCTTCGGGCCTCTCAGCGGCCCACCAAGTCTGCATTGCTGCCAGGATTTGCCTGTATTGGTCGGCGTAACTTGCTTCTCGGTCGGTGCAAGGAGCGGGTATCCCAGTCCATTTCATAAAGGCATTTTGCGTCATCTTCAACGACCTCTGGATGCTGTGACTTTCTATTTCGTTCTCAGGGGCCGTTTCGCGCCAATCTGTCTCAGCATATGTTTCTGTGGTGTCCGACTCGTAGTCAGCGGCTGGCTCTGCCTCGTCATTGGGGGGCGCTTGGTGAAGGTCGTGCAAATAGTTGGTTCACGTAAACTCCGTCTCGGCGATATCTGGTCCCCCACCTTCTGGAGCCAGCTGTTCCTCATTACTCTCAGTGGGATCCATTGCGTTTTCGACATACTTCCAATCCATCAATGACTGGCCCCAACTCTCAGGCGTGAGCCGAAAGAGTTGTGGTGGGGTCTGATTAAACTCCATGTTCCACATGACCCAATCAAGGGCGAAAGACTTGAAGATGTACTGCCATTGGTCAGCATAGCTGTCTCTCCGGTCTGTCAAAGGTGCCGCTGTCCCGGCCAACTCGACATAGCCATCCCTTGTAAGCTGAAGCGCTTCATCGAGGCTTGTCATTTCTCCCTCATTCCTTGGCTCTACCGTTGTAAAGTCAATAGCGGAGCTCGCCGTTGCGCGGATTATTGCAACCTGCTCTGCAAGAACATCGCCGGGATGTTGTTGCGGTCTTTGAGGCGGCCAACCGAGTGCTGGCTGTGGGAGACGGGGGCCGCGGTGGATATCCCGCCACGCTTTCTTTGCAGCTTCAGTTTTACTCGAGCTGAGCGGATCCTCGGACTCTTTTGCTTCGTCCTCCCACTCTTCTGTAGTTCCATCTTCAGCAAAGCGAAGACGCTTGGCAGGCGGCTGGTCATCCGCCACATCGTCCTCGCTAGGAGCCTCCCTCGCGCGTTTCTGGCGAGTGGAACGATCTTCGGCGGATCGCATCCCCATGACTGGGCCGGTTGCACCAATGGCTACATTTGGTGATAGAATAGGCTGCTTCGGGTCGGTAATTTGCAGCTTGCGGCTTCCAGAGCCATGTAAAGTACTGCCATGACCCATACCTTGCATCTTCTCGTGAATGTAGGGATGCCCATGGTCGAACATCCTGGGCTGTCTCTCCGTGTCCAACGCTTTATGCTGCCTCCTCTCGTACTGATGTACTGGTCGCTGTGTGTGCCTAGTACTAAGGGAATAGACGTCATCCAGATCTTCCTCTTCGGCTGAATCCACATCTTTCGACGGAAAGGTATTCTGATCCTTGACGCCAGCGTCCTTGGTGGTCTTGTTTCCGCGCGTGCTTCGCCTTCGTCCGCAGAAAATGACTGGGTCGTCGTCATCTTCGTCCTCCTCTTCTGTGTCATCCTCAAACTCATCTTCGGTATCTGTATCGACAGTCTTCTTTGCCTCCGGTCTGGACTGACGCTTTCCACGAGGTCGCCGTTGACGCGTAGTGCCACCACGAGTACCATTATTCTTGAGTATGGTTCCCTGCAGATCAGCGTTCGGGTTGTACTCAGGGTCAAGAGTAAGGTCGAGCTCTGGCGAAAGCTTGCCCATTACCGCCAGATAAAGTGCCTCGTCTTTAGCCTCAATCCTCTGCATCTTGAGGACATTATTTTTATACCTTCCCCAGTCGGTCAGGGCATTCTTTCCACCCCTGCTGGTGAATTTTCCAAGGTTTGTCAGCTTGACGAGCTCGCTTTCCCATGAATCCAAGTCTCGCCCAAAATCCATTGTTGAGTTGCCCGAGTTCACTGGATCGAAGCCGTTGTATGCGAAGAATCTTATCAGGTTTTCCTCAATGCTGGTGGAGCCTTCTCGTTCAGACCAGGACAATACACCCTGCTTTTCTCTGAAGCGCATCATGTGCATGTTGACGATGGTATTGATCCCACTCAAGGGCTTGGTACCAGCTTGTCGACGGCTCTTTGGAATCATCCTTGGCATCCGTGCCCAGACTATGACTTCGTTAGTTCAATACAGATTATGGGACTCGGGAATACGTACAGTCCACCTGGGTAATATCGGGGTTTTGCATCTTCATCCACTGCATCTTACAGCCTGGTATCTCTGATGAGAGTGTGAGTGGGATATTTTTGTGATCGATGATTGGCTGGTCGGTGGGATCCAAAACAATCTTGCCCTTATACTTCATGAAACCCGGCCTGGGTGGGCTAGGTCCAGGCAGTCTGGCTGTCGGCTTCCATTGAAACCCCCAGGCTGGACGATCATTGCGATGTGGACCCCAGGGTTTTTGCTCTATCATGAATGAAGTTTCATTGTATAAAAGGCCACCATTCGAGTCGGGATGATCTGTATCCATCAGTCAGAACTTGGAACTTTCGATTTCAGAAGGAACTTACCGTAAGCTTGGCCCGGATGGAGTCTCTGGGCCTGTGCAATGAGGAGGTGTCTAATGTCGTGATGAGTGACAGCTGGCACTATGAACAATTAGCTTTGCATCCATGAGAAAGAATTCTGGCCTGCAACTTACACCATTTTCCGGTTTCGGGATCAGACCAATGAAGAGCTCCATTGATCAGCGAGGTTTTACCAAATTGGTTTTCCCTGCCGATCCTCTTCTTCGACTCTTTTGCCTCCTGGTCGTTCGGCTCTTCATCCTTCTTCTCAGAAGGCTCGCCAGACTCGTGGTCCTTGGTGACCTTTCTCCGCTTTCCGGACGGCCCTTGGCCCACAGAATCTTCGCTAGAGCCATCATGCTCGTTTGATGGCTTGGCTCTCTTCCTGCTAGGCTCTTTTGTTCCTTGCGCAGGAGCCAAAGCACGCTTCACATTTGAGGGTCTGTTCCTCTGCTTGCTTGACTCTTCCCGACCGACGGTCGGGTGATGTTGAGTGGGTAAAGCAGGTATATATACATTTGCGGGTTGCAGGTATGCGTTGTCACCCCGTGGTGTACTGTAATTGCTTGTGCTTAAGGATGGAGCAGCTCGAGTATAGTTGCGCCCCAGGAAAGGGCTTCCTGATGGGTCCCTATTGCCGTAATTTGGAACACTGTCTTTTATCATTGTGCTGTACGCACTTGACGCTGTAGACGGGCCTCGAGACAAGGATTGCTGCGTGTAGGATTTGCCATACGCGTTGCCATACGCGTTACCATAAGAATTGATGTTGACGTCGTTCTGTAAGCTACTCTGTGTAACTCCTCCATACGCATATGGTGAAGTGTATTGGCTTGAAGGTTGTGTTTGGTACATGTAGGAGTGGTCATAGCTGTCAATGCTGTCATAGCTCTGCGTATTACCCTGCATGGCTCTTCCGTACGCGTATGATGGAGCGTATTGGCTTGGGACATATGGTGCACTCTCTGTGGCCTGTCAGCGAAGGCATGAAGGAGGTGCACGGCCTGATACTCACGAGTATATTGATTGGACGAGTTCGTTGTGTTATCTTGAGCAAAAACAGAATCGTTGTTATCCTGATACTGGCGTTGGATTGAGCCGTAGTCGAAGTTGAATTGTTCGTACCCGGACATCGTTGATTAGAATATTTCGAAACTGGATAGAGAATATTGAAGGGTAAGCCTTGGTTGATTTGGTGTGCGGTATGTTTGAGAGAGCTGCAGCTTGTCGAGAAGTTGGGTGTTGCTCTTTGACGCGTCTGATTAACAGTTGTAGCTATTGAAAAACGCTCACAAGGCAGATGCCAGTGGTAGGGTGTTTGACCAAAAGTCAAGTCCTGTTGACAAAGTCTGCTGGGAGGTGTGTTTATAGGTGGAGGACCATAGCCTTGCGTGAAGAATTTCGTAAGTGTGCTAGCGTGTTTTCGAAGTGATGTAGAAAAGTGTCACTGGACCTGTTGTCTCATTTCATCATAGAGAGTCGAATCATACTGGACTAGTCTCAACGATGTCTAACAACACCGGGTCCCTACTGACTGGATAGCAGATGTGTTCTTGAATGTTTGTTCGCTAAAGGTCTGTGTTTTGGAAAAATTGCTGGAAGAATCATCCCGGAGTGAATTTGAAGTGCTAGAGGCGCAACAAAGATTTGCCATCTAGATATTCAAATATCAAATAGTCCGGCCATAAGTGGCGGACATTGATTGTGACAAGAAGGCACCGATCCATGGTCCACTCTCGCTGGATGTGGAGAAAGAATTTCCATATTCCTCAAAGTCCCACCAGTCTTCTGAACAGGGAATGCCTTCAATCCTAGAAGAAATTAAAGCAGTTGTTGAATCAGGACAATAGGCGTCCACCTCTGTCTCGACGTGGGCAGGCTTCTTGATATTCTTCAAGCGCTCTTCGAAGACTGAGCAGGGATCGATGACAACTTTGCAGGAATTCTTATTCCCAATGCGTTGCAAGATGTCAGGGGATGAGTAAGTGCAGGCTTTTGGTGCAGTAATATTGCACTAAGTTGAGAATCAAGGCATCCAGGACTCCGCCATACGCTGGCCGACTTGGAAGAGAAGTTTGAAGATGCGGGTGATTGGTAACGTTGGACGATTTGGTTAGGCCAGGTGTATGAATCTTCAGCCTTTCTTCCAAGTATCGCAGTCCGTTACAATATCCTTCTGGGTTCGGGACTCGTAAGTGACAGCCAAAATCCCATGCCTCACAGCCTGGACTCGCTGAATTTCTCGATCAATGGTCCTGGAACGTTCACCAACTTTCCATACTCGTCACGTGGAGCGCGGTGACCCAACTTCTGCGCTTCGTAGTAGAACGAATCTTTCACGTGCCTCCACTTCATCACTGAGCCGTTCCCATTGCTAGGAGAAAGCTTAATGAGAAAAGGCCATTGTTCTTCGAATTCGGTACCATACGACGACTGGAAAGACGCGTATATCTCTTCCCATTGCAGATCGTAGGCCTGTCGTTGGTCGGTCATTGGTGCTTCGTGCCCAGTCCATTCGAAGCACGCGTTGTGAGTGACGTCCAGGGTCCTCTCGATGCCCATGCATTCTGCGTAATTCTTGGGGGGTACATTGCCATAGTCGACTGGCGCTGGTATTCCCTTTGCCGGTGTGACTACTCCGCACATGTCTGTATAGGTGGTCATTTGGTCGTTGAGAAGCGAGTCGAACAAAAACAAGGTGCTCAATGGAAAGAGATGAACAATCAAGGCTTGGCATTCGCCAAGCCACAACAAGAGTGAAAACCTATATATGTAAGGTCATGCGAGTTCGGGCATTTGCCGGATTCTGACGTGTTGATGAGAAGTAATGGTGGATGAATTATGCTGGACACTACACCGATCAGTCATCTCATTCTTGACATGCTGCAGTAGGAGGTCGTAGGTGAGGCAGTCCACGTATATATCTCATTCGGCATCGTTGCGGACGGCTGAAATGCGGCGTAGCGGCGCTCAAGCTGTCTCTCAAAAGTCATCTCACAAAAGTAATCTCAAGCATTTTCGCCTTCTCAATTTTCGAACATAGAGCAGGGCACATGACACATTTGTAGGTGCAGATCATCAGAGCGGATTACATCCTAATTAAGCTAGATATACTGTTGATTGATAAGTTGTAAAACACTTACCCACAGTATAGGCGTATAAAAGAGACCCAGAAGCCTACGCCATACCTTCTAGTCACCAATGAGCATGAATTTTAAGTGGTTTGAATTGAAGAGATTGGCTTCTTGTATAGTATTCTAGTGCTCCGCACAATTCCGCCCTATGACACGGCTTGCATGATAACACCAACCTCCGGTAGTTGCATGTGGTATGAAACAAACCCCTCATGCAAAGAAAAGCGTGTGAACACGGTCGCAAGACAAGTGAAAACGGGCTTCGAAGCAATTGATTGTGAGAAGTTCCGACACTCCTTCCCTAATCCTTCATCAGTGTGTAAGCTGACAAGCCCAGCTTCACGAAGGTCCTAATGTTTGGGAAAAGTAAACATGAAGACCACCAAAGCAGTGAAAACTATGCAAGCAACTTCATTCAATGTTCACCGTCACATTCCTCCTCGTCTCGACTCATCCCTCGTCTCCTTCATAGTGGCACAGTGCACCTGGTCTTTCACAGTGAGGGTAAAGCCCAAGCCTGTCCGCATACCGTAGTCGCTCAGAGCGGCTGTAGAGCTTACTGAATGAGATTTGCCTCAGCTTGAGTTCGAGGCGCGACGGTCCGGAAGTCAATGGCTGCCTCTGATTCGGATGAGTCGTCCGGTAAAGGATGGTCAAGAAAAATATTGGAGTGACTGATCATCACCACTATTGTATTGTTCCTTCCAGCCATGGGTGAGGTCCAACAATGGAAAGTCATTATAATATCTTGATGTTGAGTTATCACTACCATACTGGTCCTATCTTCCAGTGATATGTCCGTAAGCCTTCGACTGCCCGGCCAAAGGGACACTGGCTGATTTATACCATGGAACAGGCAGAGGATCGGGACGCATAAGGTATTGCGGATTCACATATCCCGCTGGGTCAGCATAATCAGGGGTGAATACTGAAAATAGATCATTGTCCTCTTGAGTTGTACCAGGAGAGTCCAGCAGATCAGCAGGAGCATTGAAGGAGAAGTCGTTAATTCCCTGCGCGGAAAATGTATTTTGAACCCCCGCTTCGGACCAAAAAGAGTCAGATACTGCACCACACACTTCGGCGAGAGTCTCGCCTGATGGGTAATGATACACGCCAGATGGAGGAAGACACTGGTTTGTTGGGCTTGTGCGACGGTACCTGCTTTCCTCCGGGCCTGTCTGCGGTACGCCACTCGATGCCGCCTTTATTGCCTCTGGATCACGCGGTAAGGCTTCTTCAAATGTTGATTGATACCCATACGGCTGGCTATAATTGAATAGGTATGGATATCCACCTGCTTGAATTGGGAGATCCGGGTCGCAACGCTGGTCGGCAGGCCTCGCAACATTATCTTGGCGGTAGCCCGACTGTATATCGCTCCCTGAGTTCTGTCCGGACTGATGTTGTTTTTTCCAGCCATCATTGGTCTTGGTGTTCTTTGAGGCCCGCGCTTTGTCCTGGTCAAAGGCACGCCTCATGCCAAGTGGGCCTTGCGCCATGTTGTTCTCTTTGTCCGCCTTTGCTGGGGTAACTTCAACAAGGCAGCCGCCGACCCTTGTCTTCTTTCGTCTGCCAGTGGACTCGTTTTCTTCAGGATCCACGGCCATACGCTTCTCCTGGTTCGTCCTCGTAAGGGCGACTTCTGTTCGAGGCAATGTTGCTACAGCAGGTGCTGCAAAATCATCACGACGAGGATCCAAATCGACCCCTTCAGGGAGAGATAACAGCACCGGCTGACTATCCTTAGGAGGTACATGCCCATGGGCTCCTTCCACATGGGCTGCTTGCGGAGAAGTAGGTTCATCCGCTCGAGGTTGCTGGTAACGAGATCTACACAAGAATTTACCCCTGTTCAGAGCATAGACCTCTTCCAGCTGCGCGGGAGTCAGATCGCTTAGGGACTCCGTCGTTCTGGCTTTAGGATCGGGCAATTGGTCGATGATGAACTGCTTGATCTTCTTGCTCTCTTCGCCATGAACCTTCCACGTTGTGACGTTCTTTGCCTTTCTCCAACGATCCATTCGGTTTGTAAAAGCAGCCATCGTCTGCAATCCCGCCATGCCGCTATCGGTCTCTCTCGTGGGCGGCATCCGTGCCATGAAGCTTTGAACCAATTAGCAAGAAGAGCAGAGGACTCATTAGGGACCTGACCGACTTACTCCGTGATGATCATCCCGGTACATCTACGGATACTCTCGAGGTACCAACCTTCAAGAGCCGTGGAGAAACATCGAGGCACGTTTGGGAAATCGCGTACGGGGTGATCATCGTTGTCAAGCATTATCAATCCGCTGTGTATCATTGGGCCGAGCTTTGGGTTGTGGACGAAATCGTTGGGGGCATCGACCATGAAAAGAATTTGTCGGCCTTTGCTGTCAATCACTGTGGCCTTGTCTGGAGTCCAGTTCTGCTGCGCCGGACAGTAGCTCGTTATATTTAGAAGGTCGGTTGATTTACCAGCTGCGTAGGCATACACTACGTAAGTCAGTGGTTGCAAAGTATTGCGGCATGGGGGCGCTAACCGTACGATCCAGGCTGGTTCGCATCCAGAGCAATGAATTCTTGTCGAAAGTCTCGGTGATGGCCCGCAAGTCCTACTTGCTTATTAGCCTTTGTGGTCGGCAAAAGCCAGTCAAACGCATTGACTTACTCCATGGATCGGTATCGCTCGCTCTCCACTCTAGCTGGCCATTGGCATCAATACGTGTGATTCCCTTGGCACGACGATTAGCCCCTGTGGACCGGGGATATTGGCCTTCTTCTCAGCGAGCTTTGAGGTTTTCCGGACCTTCTCTACCACTGGAGGTTCAAGTACGAGTACAGATGCAGCCGCTTGAGGATCCGCCTGAACTCCGCTTGGTCGTCGCTTTTTCTTCGGTGGCTGGCTCTGAGTAAGAGAAAAGCCTTGCTCGTCCTCCACATTTAATCCCAATGTAGGGATCTTTCTCTTCCTATCCTGCGAATTGTCCTCGTGTTCAAGAGACTGGGAGGTGGTTTCTGGAGGGGAGTCACCTTCGGTCAAGTCTATCAAAACTTTCGCTGCGTTGGTATTTGACTGGGCTGCGCCAGGGTCTGAACCAAGATGTTGATAGAACGGTAAAGTGCTGTTGCAAGAAGTCGCACTCTTTGGAGCTCTTCGGGTCCCTGTGAATCGTTGTGAAGAAGCGATACGAGCATGATGTCCACCAAAGCTATGGGGAAAGACAGAACTTGCGTGGGTGTGTAAATTCGAACCTTGTTGTTGCGTGCTAGACTGCTCATCCTGCGGAGGAAGAGTAGAGATCTTCTTATCTTGGTGACAATACACCCAGCTGCCACCCATGTTTTTGACTAATTTGATGAGTATATGTTTGAAATCGTATGTGGCGGGAACCTACCTATTCTCTGCATGAAAGCACCGAAGTCTTCCTCCGTTTCGAATCCCGACATGAAAGACATAAATTTTGGCTTCGACGATATTTTTCTGTGGCTTTAGGTCTTGTTGAGGATGTTGGTGTTGAGGAGCAGCGTTGCTGGAACGAATGGGATTGAAGATCGAAGAAAGAGTAGTGATATCTCCTTTTGATAAGGCTGCAAGTATCGAAGGCAGTGTTGAGCTCTTCGCGGAGATCGAGAGAAATGCTGCTCGTCCAGCTCGTACAGAACGTAGAATTTACGTGATCAGAGGCGAGTATTTTTTTGATGACAACGATGTTGAGACGTGCTAAGTAACGGTCTTTGATAGCCTGCTAGGATGCTGTTGCGTGGAATCTATGGTGATGATGAGAAGACTTGGAAGCTAAGAGATCAATAAGGTAGGATACAAAGAGTATGAGAAGAAGAAATTATAAATTTTAGAGTACGAGTGCGAGGTTGGTGTTGGTGAGCTCGAAGTGAAAGAAAACACCAAATATCTCGCGTATCTACGCGTATTAGGAAGGAGAGGTCCACAATACTAGGGCTGAACCTCAAGCGAGACAAAACAAGCATGCGCCAGTCTGTCTCGAGATCGTGATTAATCTCTTGTTTCTTGGCCTGAGCAAATTCCTTCTCAAGTTGCTTCTTCACGGTCTCGTTGCCTTTGGGGTCACATGAATCACAAACGCAGGGGTGTGCTTCTTCGTCGATCAACTTGATAGCTGCGAGTGCGAATTCTTGCTTTGCTTTGCCAGTGTTGAAGTAGTAATACATTGTAGTCAATTGTTGGAGGTCTTCGTGAACATCGCTTGCTAGGCGTCTGATCTCGATGTCAATAAAGATGAGTTCGAGTCGCTTTTGCTCCCCAAGAGAATGGAACACATCGATCTGTCCGTAGACCAGGGCTTTGTGTAGGCCTGCGGGGATTGACACTGGTTTCCCGTACTTGAGCAACTCTCGTTTAAGTGTTTGTTCAGGCAATTGATCAACGGGCGACTCCGCGTGCGCTTGATTTTATTCACCTAAGCTCAGACTTCTCAAGGCTTTCAAAACTGGTCTGGTGAAATATTTATTTAGCGGACATGATCAAGGAGCAGAATTCCATGCCTGGCAAGGCAAAGACTACTAGATGATTGAGCATCTGAGAATGATCCAGGGCTGTATAGGCAATCCGTGATGGAGCTGGAGCTAGGTAGCATAGCCTACAGTAGAAATGTTATCGATCCATAGTCTCGAGGGTTAGTGGCATGTACCTCAGAGCTGATTGGAAAATTTTGATCTACAAAGGCTTTAAATTGAGAGTCTGTCTTGATTGTAACCAGCGCTCTCTGTATGTTGATAAATGTAGCATACAATGCTATCAATCGAGTTTAGATGTCTTGGACTTCCCAGGTTGAGAACAAAGGTAAGACATTGTCCTTTGCTTTCGACAAGCAAGCGTCCTCGTCTCAAGGACAAAGGAGGTGAATAAAGTGCATATCATGAAGCAGCAACCATACGACTCTCGAATTCTAACGACGAAAGATGAATTGACGGGGATGGTTCGCTTCCTCAAGTTTGGTTGCCAGACCCTCTTGAGAGCAATAAACAAGGAGGCCCTCAATTCCTTTAAAGAACATAAGCTCAGAGCCCATGACCGCGAGTACAAATGGGAGCATGAGCCTCATTGCGAGCTGAATATTTCGTATCCTATGCCATCTGACGCTCAAGATCGAAGCATGGAAGCCTTCACAACCTCAGTCAAGGAGGATTGTGAATAATAGAGGTACCAAAATTTGACAAACTCAGAGTCTTCGAGGGCGATACTGTGCCTCCACAGTGCATGATATGGATTAAAGAAAGGTCTCTCTCGCTCAGATTAAATGTACCGTCTAGGAGCTGGCGCGTGCCAAGAGTCTTCAGAATCTACGTTCGTTGCAGTAAAAAAGCCCGGAAATCAAAATCCGGAACACCATAATCGTCGGGTGCAGCTAGCTGATACTCTTGCGTGGTGATCCCGGGGTATATTCTCGTCAAGGCCTCCAAGCAGAAGACTTCCAACTACAAGGATATGTCTACCACACACAGATGGGCTCATCTCATCTGGTCACTGGTACATACTCAAACTGATTTTGTAAGAGCCACGCGATGTAATGACGCTTCCAATTGCTGCGAGGAGGTAGTTATAATAGTTCTTCTCAATCGCTTCTCGGGCTAGTACCTCCTGTTTGAAAATTTGGAAACCATAAACTAGGGGTGTGAATCGCGTTTGGATAGGAGTATACCCTTGTAGGATGTGAAGACGTTTGGCAAAACGATGTAGTAAGCATTTTCTTTCACACAGACGGCTGCTTAAGACTTGGAATCGCGGGGAAAGATACCCCACAACAACTAGGGGAAGAGGTTGTTCCACATGATTTCATCAGGTTTGATGAAAGCAAAAATGTGGGGCTTTTGCACCAATTCAGGGGTAAAAGAGCCCCAACTAAATCTCAACGTCTTTTGGGTGCCCCAAATCTTACGCTTCTAGTCTAAAGTGCAGATGCATTAATTTTAGGTAAACAGGATATGGAACAAGATCCTAACCCGAGCTGAGGTTTGCTAGACTAACAGCGGTAGAAAGTTCATCTTTGCTGCATACAATCATAGTAGTCTCCAACATTGCAAGCCTAATTACTGTGAATGTCACATATGGTCGGTCATTATCATCAAGAATGCTGCATCAGAACTTAGACACTCGAATTTCTGTGCTGCTTAATATTTGTCAAGATTGAGATTAAGAAAGATATGATATTTTTATAAGACCAAGTTTGATTGGATGAAGTATGAGTCCAGCACATGGGTTCAAATGGAAAATAGTCGTAACACAGATGTGCATGTTCTAAAGACGTCACTCTAATCAACGTCTTCTGTGAGTGAGCCTGCAAGCAAGGTTGCAAATCCTACTAAGAAAGAGCAGGAGATACACTAATTTCCGAAAAAAAATGTAAAAGTAAAGTCCAGCCTCAGACAGCATGCTTTGAGAGTGATGCCTCATGTCTTTACAATCCTGAATCATTACTCGTTAGTTCGTCAGTACATCGATCGTTCGTCGTGAAAGGAATGTTCGTAAATCGGGAAACCTGCTGACATCATACCGATAGTCCTCACTCCTCCCCTCTTCCCTATTCCTCTCCCTCCTCGTCACTACCTCAACCCCTCTCCTCCTTGTCATCATTTGTGCCGTTCGATATCTCCTCCTTCAAGAGATCTGCAATCCAATCTTCCTTGTCGAAGTCAGTATACTGCGCATCCGGCGGGCTTACATCCGACATCCGAACATATCGAGGCATATCAACGCTGTGATTACTCTCAGCAGGTGATATGGGACCAGGAAGAGACGGGCTGTGGACATTGCTGGATGGCTGCAAGAGTCGGCTATACAATTTGTCGGACAGCTGGGGAGTTTGCACAACGCTAAAAGAGCCATGCCATTCCCCAATACCCACGAGCATCGGAGCCTCACCATATTGGCTCCAATTCGACTGGTGGTACGTCTGGAGCTGCCAGTATTGGGACATATACGAGTCTCCAAGCGGGGTATTGGGTGCCTCGTGATCATTGAGAGATCGATAGTGAAGCCGAGTATAGTACAGGGCAGCGCGGATGCTGAGCTGCTCTGCAAGGCTCCGAGGCTCCAAATGACGAAGGTCCACCATCTCAGCGTTGCCGCTGTCATTCTCGAGAGTCTTGTACTCCGTCTTCGACTCCTGCCCAAAGCTCACATTAGGGGATAATGCGCCAGCGGCTTGTTGATTGTGGTAGCCGCCCGGGCTGTAGGCAGGAGGTGGTGAGGACGCAAGAGGCGGTGAAGACCCCAAGCTTGGGTTAATTGCTGGAGGTGGTTGGGAACGAACTTGCTTCTGAGAGGGCGAAGAACTTCCATCATCGATGTCCGGTGTGGCGCTGTATTCTCGCTTTCGCTTGCTGCCTGGGGTAGTAGCTGGTGAGGGATAGTAGTCGGCAGCATCTTGACCCTGCGCATACTGTTCAGTAGCAGCACGGGCATCGCGCTTCCGTCTCTCGATCTCCTCCAGCCTTCTTACCTCCTTGGCATGCTTCCTGTCTCTCCCATCACGCTCTTCCTGGGAGATGGCACGACCTGTAGCTCTCTCGGGATGTTTGCCACGACCAGCCAACTTCCGCTTCTCAACCTCAAGCTTGGACAGAGGAGTAAGTCCCTCGGTCGAGTTCTCGTCATTCTGAAGACCTTCATGGCGAAGACGCCTCTTCGTTTCCTTTGCCAGCTTATTAGGTCGCCAAGCTGGAGAGTCGTTGTTATCCCTGAACCTTGAAGTACGCTGGTTTAGCGTTGTTAGGCCGAACAGTGGCTTCCAACCAGACGCTGTCTTGATATTTCGTGGCATCCTCGCGCGACAATCGAGAAGAGTCATACCATATATCCGCCTAAGGGCCTCAATCCTTCCACCTTCAATCTTACTCGAGAAAGCTCGAGGAACATCTGGAAAGTCCCTAACAGGATGATTGTCGGGATCCAGCATGATCAGTCCATCGTATGTCATGCAGCGACCAGGTTCGGGTGGATCTTGTTGACGATCGGGCTGCTCGATCAGGTAGAGGACCTTGTTTCCTTCCGTATCCACGATGTTGCCCCAGGAGTCTCGAACAGCTATATTCCAGTGCTGCTGATCCAAAGCGGACGCAAAAGTGGTGATGTCGTCTGCGTCTCCTCCATGCTCGGGGGCAATGTCATAGGTACCTTTAGCATTACCCTCGACGATGAAGGCGTGACGATAGTCGTCGTGAGGCGCCGCCAGACGCCAGATCTTGTCGTCATCATCCCACCATTCCAAGCGACCACCATCCTGCTCTCGGACTTGACCCTTTGGCTTGTTGTTAGCTCCCACCGATCCAGTCTCTTCAATAATCTGAGCACGCTTAGCTGCACGCTTCGACTGTGGTTGATCTGGCTTAGGCTTGACAGTTTTTCTACGCTTTGGTGCTGGAACATCTTCATCGTCTGTTTCTTGATCATCGTGGACGTATGAAGCGTACGAAAGAGCGGGCTCCTGAGCGAGAGACTGATTAGACGATGAGCTGTAGAGTCGTTGTGAATCAAAGGAGCTCGCTGACGGGTCGTGGTACGACTGTCCAGGCTGATCTTGGCCTCCAGCTTGCACATAACCATCTGGTGGAGAGTATTGGCTTGCTTGAGCTGGCTGATCTTGGCTTCCTGCTTGAAAGTATCCATTTGTTCGAGAGTATCCGTATGTCTGCGTAGGTGGGTCGTAACCACGTGCTGCTATGTACCCACCTTTTACTGAACCATCTGGCATGTACACTGGCGGTACGAATGCTGAGGGTATGTACGACAATCCGTGCCCTGCGGCAAATTGGCCGGGCGTCAAGTTCGCATGGCTAGTGTTGGCATTGTTATTACGAGGATGAAGTGGGGACGACATGGATCTGATCCTCCTTTTCGACTGCCGATGCCCTGATTCTGGTCCGTGTTTTTGGCTGGCTGCGGTATTTGCGATGGGAGAGAGGGTGTTGGTGAGACAGAGTCAGGCAAGATCGGAGAGCGTATTAGATGAGACATTGTGTCGTGAGTATGTATTCAAGGCTGAAGTGTCGTCGATTGTACGGTGAGGAGGTCATTGTGATACGAATGTGTATCGAGAGGTCAAAGTGTCGTCGGCCAGACAATGAGAGAACGTTCGACAAAGATGTATATATTGACTAAAGGAGCTTAGTGTCAAAGTAGGTGCTAGTGGTGTGTTTGTTCTCCAGACTTGAACAATGCCTTTGTGTACACAACATAGAAAGCGACTAGAGACTGATATTTTCATATGATCAAAGGACACATATCGCTCGATCATTGGCACTGCCGGCTACCGCTGAGTGAGAACGTAACTCTTCGTTCTCTTCTGGTACTCGTGATGTCGTTAATTTCATAAATGGTATGCTGTGAATGCCCAGAGCTTTTATTGGCACAAAGTGGTGCATTAATTATGGGTTGCCCTTTACGGAACAGTCAGTAGGTGATAATGGGTTCCTGGAGTAAATCTATTCATCGAAGGAGTAAAGACCCCCCCTTTAAAAAAAAGGGCGTAGAATGGCAAGCTGGCCGCAATATATATCATGTAAAGAATCGGGTTCTCTTACTATCACCACTGAACAAACGTGACTATCATACGTGATTTTGTTCGCCTTCAGTGATGAGGGCAATCATTCATCGGCTGACAAGTCTTAAGTCTTAAAAGATCTTGAGGATTGACAAACTCACTGTCAGGGCCGGTTTCAGACCACGCCAAAAGAAACATCATTTTGCGGTTTACTGCACGACTTTCTGAGATTCAGACCCACCAATCGTCATTCATCCCCGTACATAGCATAGCTTTTGGCGCCGAACCTGCAGGGTTTCGGGTCGTAAACTTTGATACAAATTGCACTGCATCCAACCATGGAGACCTAGTCAATGTACGTGCGTAATATGCTTGAATTATGGTTATGACACGAGAGCGTAGTATTCTGCTTGTGACCTTGACTGAACCGACGATTTGTTCAGTCAGTTGCGAAGAATTGCCACTGTGGGGGAGGAATTCTTATTGGAACATCTGACTCGCCGTGAAAAGGTAGAAGTGGGATAGCTCTGTTTCTATATAAGCAGCACTACGGTGCCAAAGCCTATCGTATTCTAGGGAGCGAATGCAGCAGGACGGAACAAAGCAATGTGCAGGACTCAAATAAGATCGTCGTGGGGGTGGGGGTGATAATTGATAAGAAGACCCACTAGGCTTTAAAGCGTAGCGTGGCCGGAGTAATCGAACAGCAGTGGACAACACTCCGGTTGTTTCGCAAGACTATGCCAATGACTTCTCCTGGATAAAGTCAGTAGCATGAGCATAGTATTGTTACACTGAAGGCTCTTTACATCTAGTGAGAAGCACGCTCTCTCGCCTAGCTACTCCGTGCTCCGATGAGCCTTTCTTTGCGCCAGTGTAATCATGCTTCTTCCTATTCATTACAGCATCCTCGAGTACGCAAGGGCTGCTATCAATTGACTACCTATCATGTTGTGCACACTCGATATGAATATCTCTAGACCGCAATGTAGGCTAAGAAAGTGAAGGAACAAGGAAAGAACGCATGCTCATCGTATCGTTGATTCTCCAGCAGCTATGCTCCCTCCGACTTCTCGTCCGATCCTTCCACCGAAACCTCCTCTAATCCCTCCTCCGCCCTCCTTGCTTCCTCCCCTTTCGCCTCTACTCTCGAAGTGAACTCCTCCCCAATCAAGCCCTGTGGCATACTGCAAGTGGTCTTTTGGCAATGCTCTAGCGCATCCACAATGTTGTCAAGCCTTGGAGGCTGGCGTACATTCCATCTCATTGACCTGTGGTCGTGCTTGGTCAAACGTACCAGCTCCAGTGCATAGCCACGTCTCCCAGCCATTGCCCAGGTGGTGTCAAGAGTGTCTTGGTACAACTTGACTTGCTCTTGATAGCTGAGCTGGTCAACAGCATATTCTGGGTATCCTCCAAATGGCTCCTCATAAAATTCAACTATATCGGTGAACATCACCGTTGTAGGCTCAATGAGACATTCGTTGAGGATTTGATGCATCTTGGACACTGGTTGGGTACTCAAGAGCTTGTAGGGGTCTGAATCGTATTCTGCAATAGGAGGAGGGATACCAAGGAGGAACTGCAGCAACCAACCAGATCCTGTGCCTTGTACCGGCTGCGCATTGGGAAGGCTAATTTGGCTTTTCATGGTGCAATTGCCTGAATTGTCCTCGTGATTTAGACTTGCGAGTCGATAAGTGATGATAGCTTCCGGGGTCGATAGGTCTAGGACTGGCTCTTTTGGTGGAAGGTCATTAAGAAGGGACGCTTCACGCTCCACCAGTCTCTTGGCCCATTCAGCGGCTTTCTCAAAAAGAAAATCTCGATCTTTGAGTCTCTTCTCCGCTTTCTCTTTAGTCATAGTCTTCTTTTTCGCCTTCTTTGGCGCTGTTCCCCAGTCGATCGCTCTCATATAATCGACCTCGCCGAGTGACTTTCTCACTGGGTTTCCCCCCTCTGTGGTGTTCTTTGCAATCTGTTCGGGGAACAGGGTTGAGTATATGTAAGCTTCTATCGCTTTGCTACTGGAATTCTTGCCCCATGCGATACAATTATTCTCCAGTCTCCAGCGGAGGAGCTTCATGTTCAGCGCATTCTCCTCGAGATGGGTTCCTTCCTTGCGAGTGTTCACGCGTGCAAGGATATCATGTCGCGAGATGTTTACATCGCTTCTTCGGATAGCCTCAATTCTTTCAGGCTCCACCTCGCATGAGATGCTCAAAGGAACGTCCTTGTAGTCCTTGATTGGCTTGCCCGTCCAATCAAGGACTGTCGAGGTTCCCTGTTTGAGAAATCCTGCAGGACCTCCTCCCTTACGCCAGTCATCGCATGGCTGGAATTGGAAAAGAATGCGAGGCCGATGTCCAGGTATGGCGTTCCCGGAGGCCTTCCAGCTCTCTAAACTCTGCTTCTTGGCGCTAGGGGGGTCATCCGTTTCCCAGCATTCATGAGCCTTGTGAAACGCCGTTCGGTCTGATGGTACTGCGCCTTTGCTTGATTCGTACCCTAAGAACAGTCAGTGATGGCGAAAAACCGAAGGTGGGCTGACAGACTTACGGTAGGAGCCGAGAGCATCAGTCATCTGAAGCAGCTCCACCAGTGGGTGGCATAATTCGTGTCCGCTCTAACCCATTTAGGAGATAAGTTTCAAACCAGTATACTGAGGATTTTATTGCTCTACACGCCTTTCTACCAAGATTCTGACTTGATAGCTTTACCCCCATTGCTCCATAGTAATCTACACCGTCGAGGTATGTTGGCGATGCGCCTGAAATCTTTGTTTTGGTGAGCTTGTGAGGGCTTGGCGACTATCCGGAATGGGTTAGAGCGGACACGAATTATGCCACCCACTGGTGGCTCCTCTCGGATTTCGTCGTGGCAAACAATGTGTTGCCAGCAGGACAGGTGGGCTCGCAATCTCGGAAGGCCCTTTCCCTGGATCAGCGAAGCTTTGAATACGTTTCCAAGAGAGCTGCGAGTGGTACTCCGTTGTCTTGCTACAGTGGTGGCGAAGATACGACGATAGAATCTGGCTTGTCAAACGAAGTGGAGGTGGGCTTGGTAAGTAGTGTTCAGTAGCCTAACCCAATCTTACATCCATCACCCCCAGCGACAGGTCCGGTGCGAGAAGAGTACTGCATACTACCGGGCTGTTTAGCTAAACGGAATTTGTACCCGTCAGTAAACAGTACTTATGATCTCCCCACCTAGTAGGAGCTAGACCATTAAATTTCATGATCTGTTGATCCAGAGCGCAGCCTCATGTGCTGGTATGGGACTCTCCAAAAGTTTTGATATATATCTCCTACTCAGAAGGCCTCCCCAAGAGCATGAAGAAGCCTTTATCAAGATTGCATTCAACTACTTGGCCAAGCCTCATGTATCTTGGGATTTTGACGAATTTATCCGTTTTATTCTTCACAAGCACTGACTTCATTCCATTGTTTACAATTCCGGCAAAGATACATAGATTTGTGTCTGCCGGCTCAAAGAAGTAATCTCGTTCTGGTAGGTCAATCTTATGAACTTCGACAACTGCTGCCGCTTGTAGTGGAATGACTCTCATCTTCGTGGCATTTACAGGTTGGTTCATGCTTGCACCCTTAGACAAAGGTGCACTTTAACGCATACAATTACGATTATCATTGACCTTGTAGCATGCCGAAAAATGAGAGGACGGATAGCGCACATCCAGGAGCTTTCCACCGCAAATGATACACCCAATAGGAAAGAGCGTGGGCACGATCTTGCCGTTTGTGGGCTTGCGCTTTCCTTCTCCAGTGTAAACGTATGTCATGATATCGCCACTTGTTGAGGGACTTTTGGGCGCAACCGCGCAAAATGGAGTGAGCATGGACGATATATCATCTAATTGAAGGTTATGGTGGCACGCACTTTACTTCGTTAGCGAGGTAGGGCGGTAACTGTAAGGGTAGCTTACCAGAAGGAGTCGAATTTGGCTTCTTGACTTTGGCTGCCTTGGTCACCTTCCCTAGCAACAATCGCATTCTTCTCGATGTTGTCGCGAGACGACCAGAAAATGCCATCAGGGTTACTACTGCGCCGGCAGCAACCCGGGAAGTGAGAGAACAATGAGCGGTGATCAAGGAAGAACTCGTCGCAAATATCGTAGCCCATCTTGTGCGGCTTCGGCTTGTCTCGCCTTCGATTACCACGCGCAAACCCTTTCCTGTGCGTGGTACGGGAATGATGCGACCGTTATTTGGGTCCACAGACGGAACACCGTCGTATTTGGTGACCTTTGCGCAGAGGGGATAAGTCGAGTCATTCCCGAGTTGAGTGTTGTTGGAGGCGACAGTAAGGCCTTCTGAATCTGAATTGTCGGCTTCGATGGGCAGGATGACCTTTGGCTTCTTCGCACGTGGTGTAGCCTTGGCGGCGGTACGAGACTTAAGCTTCTTAGTGGTTGTGGTTGGGTCGACGGCCACAGTGGTGGTGTCTGAGCCTTAGCCAGTGTTAGCATCAGCAGTTGGGGCAGAATCCGCAATGACATTACCAGGAAGGTCGAAAAGCGTCGCAGCAGCAATCTCAATTCTATCATCGTTGGCGCCTTGGACGACGGTAGCAGCAGCTTCGATCTCCTCGTCACTCGAGATTTGTTCAGCCTCAGCAGGTGAATCCATGATTTCAAGGTATCTGAGTAGCGTCTCAGTTGACTGAGTGGAAGTTTGGACGACGGTAGCAGCAGCCTCAGTCACCTTGACGCAATTTGTAGGGGCGCGCACTGCCGCCGGATTAGCGAGACCGGCGAGGGTGAGAGCAGGACTAGTAGATACCTCGAATCACCTCCTCAAGGAAACCACGTTACAGGCAGTATGATTCTGGCCCAGGTCCGCTGCCACCTTCTCTTCTGGACAAGGACACGTCGTTGCCAGGATGATTCTGGCCTGGGTCCGCAAGCTCTGTGATACCGTTTTGATGCCTGTTGCAGTAGCAATCCTTGGACTAACAGAGAGACAAGGGAGTAGTCTTGGACTCTCGCGGTGTCAAACGCTTAGCACTTGTCCTATGCCAGTGTTAGCCGGTGTGATTCTCTACCAGGCATATTTGGGAGCGTCTCTAGGATCTTACCGGGTGATTAGCAAGAGCGCAAGATCCCAAAAGCACCAAAAGTATCGGATCGAAATAGACTTGCAAGGCTCTGTGAAAATCTATATATTTGTTATGTGTATAAGGATCAAGTGTTTGGTAGAGATACAATACTGCCAGGAGGAGATCTTATACTACTAAATTACGCTAAACCGGAGTGTTACAGTGACGTATACTATAACCTAAATATATAGCAGGGCCTTCCAAAAAGAATAACACCCGGAATACACTAAGAAGTTACTACCTAACAAGCCTGGAATATAAGAGTGAAGCAGATCATACTTTGGGCTCACAATACTAGCTATTTGTAAGGCTGCTACCCCCAAATTTGATCATTGCCATGTTCGTCTTACCATATATAAATATCTTTGTTACTCAGTACGGCCTACAATAGGCCACATCTTTGGCGAATTTGCGTGGGATATTTCCATGAAGCAGTCTACTTATGACTCCTTTTGCTCTTAATGATAGGAATTAGATCATACGCCAATTGTCTACGTTGAGTTCTTGGGCTAGTAAATTACTGGATGCCTCAACGTCGCGTTTCTAACCACAAATGTGTTCTACCACGCTCTAAGGATCATGCCTTTTATTGTCTCGATTTCTAGATGACAAGATTACTTGACAACAGAGAGGAAACAACAAGTTACTTATCTAAACACGTTGACGCCCGCTCTCTGCTATTGAAAATATGCACAATCGTGATCGTATACCCTCTGATTGACTAGCATTGGCCACTTGCGGCTTGATTCTACGTACAATAGTGGTCATCCACCTAGCCTAAACCACTGACCAGTTGTAGCTCTCCTCCCAGACACACGTGCCAGTCTCTCCTCTACTTGTTCTTCAAATACGCGTTCAGGTCCTCCATCTCAGCTTTGGTCAGGTCACGGCATCCTTTCGTGTCGTTTCCAACTCTGGCCTCTTGCGAAACATGACTGTCAAGGAACTGCTTTTTCTTAGGATCAACCCCGCCCCTAGCCCAGCTGATAGCCCCCATCCTGTCCCGAAAGCGTTCCGTACGGTTGCTCAATGCATTGGGATTCCAAATCTCCCGGTATTTGCCCTCTTTGCGAGTCTTGATGAAGGGTGGCCTATGGAAGCAAGTCAGCATTGCGGTTACAAAGGATGAGGCCAATGGTACGCACATTCGGGCACGAATGGTGCGGTAGTTGATGTGGGGATGAATGCGCAAGGCTGGCTCCATGAATTCCCCTTCGAACTGATCGGAGAGGACGAGGGGAAGTTCGCGGCGATTGGATACGCGTCCAAGCCAGTAGTCGATGACAAGTCTCTTATGCCAATAGAGATCTCCTGCATTGAAGACTCTGATTTGATGCCTAGAAGCCTCGTACGTAAACATTATAGGTGCGTAGTTGTCTCGTTGGGTACCATAACGACGTTGATATCGGTTAAAACAGGTCTTGTTGGTGGCACCGATTCCTTCCTTGCGCGGGAAGTCTGTAATTGTGTAAGCAGGATCCGGTTTGTAAAGCTGAACGTAACTTACGGTATCCATACTGTGTCCTTGAGTTTTCCATTTCAGAAAGCTCCCGGCGGATCCAGTGGTGAAAGATTGCACGCTCTAGCCAAAGATCCATTAGCCACCCGGTGAAATTTTCGATAGCTATAATACTTACTCGCTATGTATATACCGTCCTCGTCGATATAGGTGTACCACATCCGGCCCTTCTTGTCGAAGTTGATACTAATTTTCTTTCTCGGATATCTCGCAGCATCACTGTGAGTCCCAGTCTCGATATCTTTATATTTGTGTTGATCGTGGTCGTATCTGACTTTGTCTGACTTCATGAATGCATAGTTCGTGGAAGCCATCTTTACAACGGACAAAAGCGAGAGATCGGAAGCGGTGGAAGAAATAGAGCTCTATGTAGTCGAACGTAGAGTGCGTAGGGTAACAGTGTTAGGGCTTGTATGGTGAAGCTTGTATGGTGAATTTGACGGTGCGCATGCAAGAGCTCTGCGGTGAGAAATTTTCAAAGTGCAGTGGGCGGAAATTGACCGTGATGTAGAGTCTAGCTAGCGGAGGCCAAACAAGGCCGACCGGACGGGGCTCCGTAAAAATGTCATATAATATCTTTCTGCGCGTCCCCACCCCTAATGTTTGATCAACAACAAAGCCACCACGCTGCACAACTTTCACAGAGGCAATGGCTACTTTTAGCCACAGACGCTATACACGCAATGCAAGCATTATGGATCAAACACTTCTTACACCGGCAATCAAACTCATATGATGCTGCACCCTAATCGGTGCATTAAGCCTTACATCATGCAACGATGCGGGCGAGGCCACTAGATGCTCCTTGAAATTGACCAGAACATAGCCTTGCAGAGACAGCGAGCTGATAAGGCATGCGTCGCGGGTTGTGGAGATGATGGGTGTCTTTGAGGTTGTGAGATTTTGCGGAGATCTCGCGCTTCTCCATGGAGGCGGAGAGAATTGCCCGTCGCCATTTGGTGTCTTGAAAGTAGCAATTGGGCCCAAGCTTACTACGTGCTTTTCGCTTTTCAGTCGACCAAAAGATTGCAATTGATGGTCTGCATTGGACAGCTTGATGACAGCGGTCATCGTTGTTAGACGTTGTTCTCCGTCAGCCTTACAGATCTCGGCGCGCGTCGGCTAGAGCGTGTAACGCGTTTATGCAGTAATGATGATACAAGAGTGAGGTGAGATCTCCATGGTGTTCAGCCTCATTCTAAGTAGATAGACCTCTAAGGTGAAGGCTCTAGTTGATTTTGGTAACCGGTCAAATGCTTATCCCTAACCTCTTGAACCCCACACCCACAAGTCATTACGAAGTCCTTACACAATTCCAACAACGCTACGATGATCTTCTCGCAACAGGCAAATACCAGCCCTTCGTCTACCCATACAGAGCTTTTGGCCCATACCTGCTGATTTTGTACTTACTACTTCCGCCTACAAAATCTAGACTAGTCTACTGTGCCCGTTATCCTCTTTTCGCTCTCATCGTCTGTTTATCTGTTTCGGCAATCAGAGAATGCAGAAGTCCTATGGTCACCGTAGGATATGGAATAGGCCTGTTGAATACCTGGGCGATCTTGTGGACAGCGAGTCTGATTATCTTCAATGATGCGCGTGCGGACTTTATGAGGATTGAGGAGCACGAGATTGAATCTGGGAGTTCTGACGACAAGAAATTTGCGAATGGGAATGCAACTGGGACAGCGAAACCCGCCGATGAAGATTTGAGAGAACGCCAGATAGATGGATCTATCAAACGAAGCCAAGCAAATGCCGAGAAATCATCACCCAGCAAATCCACCACTACCTACATCTGGCAAACGCTCCCTCCTACCTTTCTCCATCGCCTCGACTGGGTCCTTGACCTCGTCTCCAACTTCCGTGGCGTACGCTGGACTTACCGTACGTACTTCTCGGTGTCACTCTTTTCTGCCCTGCCTCAGTCGTCGAATCGCAAGATACGTCTTGCGAGTCTACACGTTACATTGATCATGCACTAGCCGTAACAATGAATGCTGACTCCAATATCTGCGCAGAAATCTCCAACCTCGCGCCACCGCCCCCACATATCCGCTCCGCCCTCTCATCTCCAAAACCACCACCGCCAACTCCCTTCTCTCACCTCACACGCACCGATCTAATCCGCCGCGCCATTCCCCGCTTCCTCATCTGCATCATAGCACTCGATGCTCTGAAGACAATCACGCTTCAAGACCCCTATTTCTGGTCCCTCCCTCCCTCAACCTCCTCCCCATTCCCCTACCCCGCAGCCTCACGACTCGTATTATCGCTAGTTTCGGTGTATGTCTCGCTCCTCTCAATCTTCCTCCTCGCGCCCCTCATCTTCGCCATCCTCCTCGGACCAGAGACTATAGGTCAACACGCCTGGCCATGGCTCTACTCACCCTACTACGGCCCGCCTTCTCAGATCTGGGAGAAAGGGATAGCGGGGCTTTGGGCAGGATGGTGGCATCAGCTTTTCCGGTATGCGTTTGAGCAAGCAGGAGAGTTTTCTGGGAGGATGATTGGGTGGGATAAGCGGACGCAGAGGGGGATGGTGTTGCGAATGTGCGTGGCATTTGCGTGTAGTGGAATTCTGCACGCTTGCGCCTCGTACACAACTCTTGGCAGCAATACGAGGCCGATGTGGGGTAGTTTTACGTTTTTTATGCTGCAGCCTGTGGGGATTATTGGGCAGAGGGTTGTCAGTGCGTGGATGAAGAAAGTCGGACTGCGAGGCAAGATTCCAGCGTGGACGAGGCAAGTTGGGAACTTTGCTGTGGTTGTTGGGTGGTGCTGGCTGACAGGTCCAATCGTGGCGGATGATTTTGCCGCGACTGGAATCTGGCTGGACGAGCCGATTCCATTCAGTCTCTTTAGGGGGCTGAGAGGAGAGGGCTGGTGGCATTGGAGAGGGAGCTGGGTAAGATGGCACTCCGCAGACAGGTGGTGGCAAAGTGGGTTGGCGTTTTAACCTAGGTGGAGTTTTTATGAGGCAGGGTTCATCAATACGTTGTGTTTATGGGGAGGTATAATTGACCAGGGATGACAGCGATGCTTCCATTAGATATGCATATAGAAATTGTTTAGACGCTACACATCATCTCCATCGTCGTCTTCTTCATCGGTATCTGGGTCCATATTCAATGTCGGCATTACGAAGTCGCTTTCATCACTTTCTCCCTGTTCCTCATCATACCGTGTGCCGAATCCTGCAGTAATCGCAGTGGATATTGGGACAGTCGATGCTTGCCCTGAGATCTGAGTTAAGGTGGGTGTTTGCGGTGTGCTTTCTGGCTTTTCCACGGTAGTGGCCGAATAGTTGAGTAAGCGTGCCCTTTTGCTTGGTGAGTCTACACCGCTAGATTCCACACTTCCAGAGGTCGCAGTGTTGGAATTGCTTGTGTGATTTTCCAAAGAAGGATTTTCCTCTCTATCTCGCTTGCTGGAAACGTATGAAACTGCGAATGGAGTTTGCGGTCCAGAAGCTTGAGCTACCTGCTCATTCCTTCTAGAGCCAGTGGAGAGTTCCTCCTTGCTATTTTGAAGATCGGCAGGAGCGTTCTCCACGATTCGGCCAGCTTTAAAGCCGAAGGCTTCACCGTGCATAACATCCAGAGTACCTTTGTTGTCGAACGAAGGGATGTGGAAGTCTTCATCCTCGACCGACGCTGCTTCTTCCCCATTATCTCTTTTCGCTTGCACCATGGGCATCTGCGGTCGAAGCAACGCTTGGACTTCTGACGCCTCTGAAAAAGCTCTTGCGAGGAATGGCATGATGCTGCTTGCTGCCTTTTGTCCCGTCATACTCTTGATACTGGCTGGTGGGTTCATCACGCTGGCTAGCATTATTTCCTTGTTATTAGTGAGGATCGCTGTTCGGTCGATTTGGCATCGGGTGGCATAAGACAGGAAGCCGGGCGGCAAACTTGTCAGAGTCAAGGGAAGAAGTTTCTGTGCTGCTTCAATGGTATCTATTGGTCCGCTTGGAACCTTGCAGCGAGTCTCTGCCGTCTTCAGGTACGAGTCTGCGTTGCCGGAAGCATTCCCATTTACAGACTTCTTACTGGCAGGCGATGAAGCTTCTCTACCTTGCTCTGAGGCCTCATCTGAAGGCAGGAGATCTGCACATGCTAGTTTGACGCACTGCGAGAGCGAAGTGAGATGGGACCTGGGAAGGGAATGGCCGAACGTATTGAGGACCTGTGATACAACCTCATAAGCTGCTTTTCGAACCTTGCTGTCGTGATGCTCGTTCTCCATTACCCAGAAGACCTGATCTATGGCAATGTGCGAGGTAGCCGCGAAATCATGACCCAGTCGTGAGATCATGAGTGACAAGATCCGCATTGCGGAAAAATGGAGCTGGGGTAATCCAGCAAAGAGTCCCTCGCGCTCATTTCTACTTATCTCTGGCCTAATCCGCGAGCTTTGTGTACTGCTAGGCCGTAGTGCTGAAAGGACTCTATCGACTAAGTTCATGATATTGCTCAGTGGAAGCGTAATAGGCACTGATGTCGTACAAGCTATGAAGGCTTGTACAATATGCAGGAACCCATCTAGTCTCTCAAGACCAGCGTAGATACCAGTCCATTCTGGCAGTGGCAAAGGCGCTGGCCGCTGATCGCTGACTACCTCGCCGTACGATTGTGATTGTGAGATATCATTCTTTTCCACAGGTCTCCAATCCTCGACTAAGGCTCGGAAGATGCTATCAGCTGTCCTTTGGGTCGACGTTAGAACGCTTTGAAGAGACTTTGCCCATTCTTCACGCGCAGTAACCTTAGCACCACAGACATGAAGCAGCACAAACAGGTGACGAGCGGTTTCAGCTACCTGTCTAGATGAGCTTTTGAATGTGTCTGCAGCACCAGGATCTGATGGTGTTGGAGCAATCAATGGATGAATCACAGTTTGAAATTGAGGCACGAATGGGCGGAACAATGTTGGGTGGAAAACGATTAGCTCGCTCGAGGCTTGCAGGACATCAAGTAGCAAAGTATTCGAAACTAGTGACGAATTTGATGGTTTCACCATATTGAGACAAATGGTTATAAACCCTGCCAATGATGGCGTCGTTATCTCTCTGATAAGTGACTGATGTTCTTGGGTAAGGAGAAAGATTCGAGTCAGGGTGACGATACAAAGCTTCTTCGTACTCGTCGGATCCGGTCTCTATATGCTCCAGTCAGCTTTCATGACAAAAGCCGAAGTTTCTACGTGGGCGTAGTGGCCATTAAGGTGTCTGCAGTTGAAGTTCAGATGGGCGAGATCGTGAGTCTACTTACTCCTAGAATACTAATGAGACCTCGAACCCAAGGGCCTGCCGATTGTAAGAATTTCCAGCCTCCGGCTTCGACGGTTGCTTTGATCAATATAACGGCTGAGTATCTGGCATGCGGACTTTTGTCTTGTAAAAGCGCAGAAAGCTGGGTTTTGAGCTTGTGGACTAGCACCGAAGATTCCGCACCATCCACCGTCTGGACTCCTTTTTCGGACGATAGAACGTTGGCACAATTGGAGATACTTGCCGCCAAGAAGGGAGCAATGTGTGGTAATTGTTGGGAAGGAGTGGACGAGATTCGCTGGGTAATTACTCGAAGAGGAGTAGAGGATTGGATCGCACTTTGAGTTACCATGATGGCAATCGCGTGTCACTAGAAGTCGATCAGGTGTATCACACTCGTGGCAATTCTTCTTTCCCAAACATGAGACCTGAAGTGAAGGGATTTTGTCAAAGAATTTTGTTTGCGCTAGCGCGGCATAAAAGTTATGCGTGATTTGTGTGCTAGAACTAAGGCGCGGCGAAGCTCGCGTTCTCCGAGAGATTCAGTTTGTTGCTCAAGCTTTCCTTACCAGTTGGCCCATGGGTTGCAGCTGATAGTGTGCGCAGGTGAAAGAGAACCCAAGCAACGCCCATGGAGCCATGCTGAGTGTGAGTAGTGCGCTCTGATATGTGACCGCAGCTGACCAAATGCGTAGCACAGGGAGCAGGATAAAGCTCGTCATTATCTTGATCTTCTTGACAATGCTCGATGCAATGGACAATGGCAAGAGATACCTGAGGTGACTAGGAAGGTTGGGAAGCATTCGCCCCAGCGACAATGTACGTGGACTGCGGTCTACGCTCTGGCCCAACCCCATACCAGATTATTCAGGGTAATTTTTATTGAAAAGATACTAACCCCAGCTGTGAATAGGCCTCACAATCGCAGCGCAGACCGAGCGCCGAATCATCGAACTTGTCTCCACCCGACCATCCACCGCTTCATCCTCAAACGGCTTGCTCCAATTAGTTCCTTCTCTAGAAACTGCCATAGGAAAAGGCCATGCCTTCCCCGAAGATGCTTTTCAGGCCAGGACTTGCTTAGCATGGCTATATTCAACTATTGGGGATTCAAACATGGCGCTATTAAGTCTGCCCGTCGGATCCGGCCCAGCAGCTGAAAGATGGGCGCAAGAGGTGGGCATCACTGCGCGGTGGACGCACGTCTGTGTTATCAAAGGCGCGTACATACGTGGTGAGTAGGTCTACCTGAATGGCGGGTGGTGTGCAATGGCTGAGTCTTCAAGGTCTCTCTTTGGAAACGGAGGGCAAGCCCCAAGAGGCAAGTCGGACATATGCCTCAATGATACCATACCTTTCGAACCTACCGTCAACGTTCGCAAGCACGCTAGAGCATCAATCTTGGACAGAAAAGGTACTCGCGCGCCATTGCATACTCTCTAGCCGCTATGTGAAGGCGAATGTTGCACAACCTCAAGAGCTGCTTTCCGTCACTTCGCCCACACCTCCTGGATCATTACTTGCGCCCTTTCGAGCATTTGCAGACCACTATGAGAAAAGCTCTTCGAGGAATGCGAGTCACGACAGCTCACAGGGGCGTGTGTGGCAAGCCTACTACGATACTTTATCTGTCCTGGTGCAGCGTGGCATAGTCCAGCCCATCTTCACAAACAAAATGCATCAAGCTGCAGAGTTGAAGAAGGTCCAGGCCATGTACGAGGGTACTCTCCTAAAAGAAGTCAAATTTCCCAGAGCCGATCAAGCGAATTCGCAGATCGAGAGCTGGGTTGATCAAGTGATGGCTAACTGGCGGATTCTGTGTGGCTATACGTGGCAAGACAGTGAGCTTGAAGAGGGGGGCAAAGCTACCATGGGACACGTTGTTCTTGATGTGGGTACACCTCAGAGGTCGTGGCAGTTTCTATAAGCCTGTAGCTGATCAAAACCATGACTTAGATTCTCTATAGAGCGGCAACGCGGAGCTTCCACTCGACGCGAGTCCTACGGCATCTTTTCACAGTGCACGCAGCCCTAGCAGAGTTCTATCTCGCTAGTAAAGCACTCGATTCGTATTTTGAGATCCTTCTCAAAGGTCAAGCACGGGCCGAAAAGTCTGGTGAAATCGAGATAGGCCTCGATGATGATGCGACGGCATTAGGCACTGCAGCCGCAGGGATCAAGATGCTATGCTACTACGGCCGACGGAAAGACATTGAGAAGTCGCTCAATTTGGCGAAAACCACCGATGGGTGGCTACGAAAACTGCATTCCGGTTCTTCGCCACAGCCAATCGTCAGCACTGAAGACTTACCGCGAGACTTGGTAGATAAGCCAGGGATAAGCAAGCCTCCTGTACCAGGCAAAGCTTTGGCCCTAGGCTACCATGCCTTAGCTGTCAGCCAATTTTGCTGGGCTCGCCTGACTTACGACACCTCGTCGCGATCCGATCTCCAGTCCAAAGCGATAACAAATATTCGAACGGCACTGGATCCTACTTTTGGAGAGGAGCAGAATACCGAGATACTGTACTCGCTCGCTTCTGTTTATGCAGAGACCAGAGATTTGGATGCTGCTATTAGCACTGTAAAGCGTGCTTTGTCTTCCAGCCTTGGCGCGCCAACCACCAAAGGAGTCTCAAAGACAGATTTTGCTGCGGATACTGTAGACGAATTGGACCCAGACTTAGACGAGCGAGGACTCTTCTTGAGATGCTGGCACCTGCTGGCATTATTACTCAGCGCAAGAGAGAACTTCACAGCCGCCATAGCCTGCTGTGAAGCGGCTCTTGACTTGTATGGGAGCAAATCGATTCTTCACGGAGACCTGAAGTCACTAGACGCTCTGGGAGATATGCCATTGCCTGAAAGGAGGCACATCGTAGAAGTCAAAATGACACATCTCGCTCTCGCCGAGGTGATTGATGGCCCCGAAGAGGCGGTCAATAGCAGCGGGGACCTTCTAGGTCTCTACACTAAACTCTTCAGATACTCTGAGAAACCGTTATCGCAGTCCAAGGCGCTTGATGCAATACCACCTCCAGCGAATGCCAATGGAACGATAAGGAGCTTCCGAGGTAGCATACTCGGTCTCCCCAATCACCCCGGCTCCAAATCTCGACAGACGAATCTCAAGGCAGAAGATAAAAAAGCCTCAAGCTCGTTACGCTCATACGAGTCGTCAGACGAGAGTAACCGACCACCAATTGTCACAGTTACTGGCGACAATAGTGCTCCAGTACTTCAAAATCCTAATCACCATTCCTATTTTCTCGGCAGGCATGAGTCAAACAGACTACGAAAACGACACAGTAGGAAAAACTTGGGCAGTCAAAGGACAAGTCGAGCTACAAGTCCTGCTCGCGTAGGTACTGCGAATAGTTCTCGTCACCACATCCACTTAGGACTTCCCCATCGAGGTCGCCAAGACGGGACAACTACAACAGACGGCTCACTGGACGCACTCAAGTACAGCGGTAATGACTACGATTCAAACGAAGTTGGGGTGGCCATATCTCACGACCTCCCATCCATGCCCTCAACCCCGGCGGCAACGTCCGATCCCCCAAACCCGCTGCACACCATCCCCTCTACGGCCGAGAACATGAGCAAAAGAAGTCCAAACAGCCACCCCGTCGCTCCCAAGCCGACTCCAACTGCTCAAACCCCACGACCACAACCAATTTCCATCCTGCCAACCCTTCTACCCCTTCTAGAGCCCATCTATCCACCACCAGAGGCAAATCGTCACGCCCTTACTTTGCTTACTAAAATCTGGTTACTGATCGCAGCACTGTATCGCCGCGCCTCTATGCAAACAGACGCGCAAGGCGCCCTCTCCGAAGCCACCACTCATGTTCAAGCTATCGAAACGAGCATCGCAACCCGAGACGGCAGCAGCGCAGCGTCTTTCGCTATGGCGGGTTATGGTGGGCTAAAGTCTTGCGGGGAATTGTGGGCGGATGTGATGTCTGAGCAGGCGGCGTTGCGATTAATGGAGGGGGATGTGGAGGCTGCCGCTGCTTCTTACGAAACAGCATTAGGTCACTATCCAGAGCACGTTGCTGCTACTGTCGGATTGAGTGATATTCTGCTCGACGCGTACGCAAAGCCGCCACCTACTGAACCTCATCCTTTGGCTGAGGCTTCGACCTCGACACCTACGCTTGCTTCTCTGCCTATCGGGCCAGCACAAGATCTCGCAGAGTCAATCTCACCAGCAGACCTCCTTTCCCGCCTCGCGGCGCGGGACCGAGCGTATGGATTACTCTCCGCACTTACCAAATCGGGCTTGGGCTGGGATTGCAGCGAAGCGTGGTTTGCTCTGGCACGGGCTTATGAGCAGAGTGGAGAGGTGGAGAAGGCGAAGGAGGCGTTGTGGTGGGTCGTGGAGTTGGAGGAAGGCAGGGGGGTTAGGGGTTGGAGTAATATTGTATAGTATCCTATGCATATGATGGAAACCCCCACAGTAGGTCAGTGTAATTGTCTTGCCATGCGAAAAGACGAGATCGTTTCGTATCTCTAGGATGAAAGGATAAAACCATGTCGACTAACTATCACATGAATATTTGCGTCGAGCCCACTACTATTAAGCCTATCCGCTCATGTATCGCTCTATTGAGTGATTCGTTGGGCACCATACCATGCTGAGAGCTGATCTGTAGGCTTAAAACTTGCTCTAATTAGACTTGTAGAGCAAGCAGTACTACAATGGATCAGGCTATGTGCCAAAATAAGTGGCATTTGCGGTTGGTATACGGGACTCTATAAGTCCTTTTTCTATGGACGTTTTTATTTCCAAGGCAACGCTAATATTTAGTATGCAATAGCTGCCTGTATGCCCCCAGGCTAGTTTTCTCCCGAGATTAGTACGTGTCGCCTATAGTAACAGCCGGAGATACGTTGTTATGGAGTATGCGCGTCGCTATAGGGGTTTGCGCGTCGCCATGGGGTAAATCCGCCATAAAACCATAGGGGCATACTATCGCTATGGGGTAAATCCGCTATAAAACCATAAGGGTATACTGTCGCTATGGGTAGGAACTCCGCTATAAAACTATAGAGGTATACTATCGTTATAGGGTAAAAACTCCGATATAGATAAAAATTAATACGGAAGTAAAGTAAAATTTATATTACTATCGCTATTTATCGTTATTATTTATATATAGCTATTATTTAATCCTAGGCCTAACGTTTTTATTATTTATTTTATTATTAATTTACCCTTATTATAGTCCCCGCTTTTTATTTATTTATTAGATTATATCGTCGTCGTTTTTAATATCTTTATACTCCTCGCCGTTTACGTCCTTATATTAGGGTAGCTAGTCGGGATAGTTTTTAACTAACGGAGGTTATATATAATCTTTTCCCTCTATTTACTCTTTCTTTATTAAAAGATCCTTATAAATATAGTTTTACTTTTATATATAGTTTTATTTTTATCTATAAATTTACCCTTATATATAGTCCTCCTCTTTTTTAACTACCGTTAAGATTACGGTTATTATAATTACCGTTATTATAATTTCTATTATAAACTCCGATATAACTACGTTAACGGCTTTTTATTTAATTAATATAATAATAAGAGTAAGGTTATTAATCTAGGAGAATATAATAATATTTCTAGTTTCGAGGGTAAAGAATAGGAGTTTCTCTTCTAATTTATAATATTTATTCTTAATATTTTCTAGAACCTCTCGTAACTTTAGACGGTATTTTATATCGACGCCGTCTTTATTATTATTATAGTGTTTTAGTATTAAAACCTTCTAAATATCTTTATAAATAATAAATTTATATTTTTTAAATATAATTACCTATTCCGCCTATTACTTTAAGGTAATAACGTTAAATAAAATATACTATTACTAGATATAACGACAAGGTAACTAGTATTAATAGTGAAATAAATAAATATATATAAATTTATCCTCGTCGAGTTTACCCTAGATAGGCTCGTTATATTCTATTACTTTTTTCGCTAATTAAAGCTATTTAACGAGTAGTTTCTAAATAAAACCGGTAAATTACTCTAATTTAAAATATTTAGAGTATTTAGTACTTCTAAATATATATATTTTAATTATCTAATTTTACGTACGCGTTTTCTAGTTTTAAACGATAATAGTAATATAATTTACGATTCTAGTAAGGCTGAATTTAAATTAATTACCGCCGGTATACTTTTTAAAAGAATTATACTAGGATTTAATCCTATTAATCGATATATATTATAGGAGAAGATAGGAGTACTAACGGGCGTATTATACTTATTTTTCGCGTATATCCTATTATTCTCTCTAGATATATCTTAATTTTTTTGAGGGCGTAGTACGGAGAGTTATTATAATTTCGCCCTCGTAGCTAGTTTTAATATAATATATATATAAGGCTTTATAAAGGTGCCCAAAGTAGGTAGTATATTTTTTATAACTTAATATCGCCGTAGAGTACGTTTTAAATAAATATAATAAAGGAAATAATTTACCTCCGTCTCGCCGTTAATAAGGCCCCGGAAAATAAATTTAACTATATATTATTTAGCTACCGAGTCGTCGGTAATAAAATAACGTAGGTTCTAGTCTTTATAAAGGCGATACTATTCTTTAATTTACTTTAAAGTAATAATTATAATATTATCGTCTTTATATTTATTTAGGAAGTTAATATTTAGGATTTAAATATTACTTTTATCGCGTATTATAATCGTAAATAAAAACTACTCTAAATAATTAATTTTATAAATAGAATCTATAAAAGTAAAGTAACCGCGATATATAAGGATTTATAAATACTCTAGGAAATATTAATATAAATAGTAATTAAATAATAAAATAAAATTCTTACCTAGATTTACCTAAATAATAATAAAAGAGGTTAATTTATTATATTTATACTACGCCGTAATATTAATAGTAATATTATCGGCTTATTATCTTTTATATAAATAATTTCGTTATTATTATATCTATTTAGATTTATTACCCCGAATTCTAATATTAGGATTTACCCTCTTCATCGGTAAGTCCGGAAAAATAATTCTATAAAATCGTTACTTAATCGGTGTAAAATGCGTATTTTACGTATTTCGTAGGCTATTAGTAAGCGAAATATAGTATAGTAGAATATAATTAAATCTAATTTATCTCAGCTATATCTAAATTATATAAATAATAACGTATTATTATATAGATAATAGTAGGGATAGTTAAAGTATTAAAAACGCGCTTCCTTAGATCTAGGCTAGATCTAGGCTAGATCTAGGCTAAAGCTAGGCCTAAATTTAAACGGTATCTCTAACTTCCTTATAGATATTATAGGTATACTCGGTAATATATTCGTAGATTAATATTCTTTTTCCGTTATTATTTTAAAGGTCTTTATTAATAGTCCTTAATTCCTAAGGCCCCGTATCGATCGTAAATCTAAAAGAAGGTTAAGGAATATATAATTAAATACCGTATTAAATAGCGGTAGATATAATTAAAGTATTAAAAGCGTAGGCCCTTAATAGCGAGTTTAGGGATTAAATAAAATCTAGGTTAGGCCTAAAAAATATCTAGGCCAGATCTAAACCTAAATCTAGGCCAGATATAATACTCGGTTTTTTATTATCGTATTAAATATAATAGAATGGAGGATTAGAATCGTAAGCGATAATAATATATTATAGTAAATATTATTACGTATAAAATTATATAGAGGAGTAATAGGCTTCCTAACTCTTACTCGAGCCTAAATATCTAACGACTTAAAAACGTAAGAACACTTTACTAAAATAATTAAATACTATATCCGTAACTACTCTAACCGCGCTTTTATTTAATATATATATTATTTTTTTAAATCGCCTTTATACCTTCCCTAGTATTATTACCAGCCGTAGTATTATTAATATTCTAAGTACCATTATTATATCTAGGATTATTACCTCCGTTAGCGCCTTCTATACCCTCCGCGTTCGTTATATTTATAATTTTAAATATATCTACCCTAAAATCCGCCTTCGATTTCCGCTTCCCCTTTACGTACTCCCTAATTCCGGTATTAATATATAATATATACTAAAATATTTCCTCTAACTAGGCTATTTAATATATTTTCTTCGGTATTTATTTATATAACCCGATAGAGTAGAGGGGCTTATAGAATAACTATAGTCGTATATATAAAATTCAAGCCCACGCCTATCTACCGCGTAAATCTAATTAGGAAATTAGGTATACTATTCTCTACTAGCTTATAATCATAATTAACCTTTCGTATTAATATATATATAACTACGACCCTCGCCTTATCGGTCCCGAAAAATATTTATATTTTAGGTTTAAGCTCCTCTCGGATATACTATAATAAAGAAAAGTTAATATTAAATACTATATTTGGAAAAGAGAACGCTATATTTAATATATTAAAAGAAGCGAGTTTAGGCTCTTCTATACTAAAGATTTTAAAGAAGGGAAGGATTTATTTATTCTACTACTAGAATTATCTCGATAAATAAAGATATAATTAATATATTTACCCCTTTATATTTCTTAAAAATAAAGGCGATAGCCTTAAGTTTAAGGGATATTTTCTTAAATATTATATAGTCCCTACCTAAGATATAATCTTCTTATATCCGATTATTATCCTTATTTATACTAGAGGCCGCGGCCGTATTATTAATCTACTTCTTATTAAGAGTTTTAGAGGAGATAACGAGGGTAGGTAGAAATCTATATAATCGGAGAACCCGTAGTATAGTAGGTACTATATTAAAATAAACCAAAATTAAATATTAAGGACGTTAGTATAGGAAAGAGGTATTATAGTCTTAATATTCCTTTAGTAGTCTTACCGCTATTAGAGCCTTTCTAGTATAATAGTCTTCTAATTAATAATAGTAGACCTGAATCGCGGCTAGAGTCCTAGTAGGTAAATAGTCGTAAGGTCTTTTTAATAAAGCTTCTTAAACGTTATAAGATATATTTAATTTAATTACTCTTTTTATATCGTAGTATCGAGGTATAAAGGAGTATATTAGCGAGGATATTTATTACCTTAATAAATCTCTCCTATACCCTAGTTTTCTTATATATCGGGTAGTAGTACTCGTAGACTTTTCTAGGTTAATAAGTCCGAAGCGTTAATAACCGAATTAATAATTATTTTAATAAGTATCTTCTATAGTAGTCCGAGGGGCTATAATATCCTTTAGGTTTTAATTAATAATCGTTCTAAATATGGTTATAAAATAGAAGTTATATTTAGAGCGAGTCTTCTTTATTTTTTAAAAAGAATAATATAGATCTTTATCTAAGTTTTTTACCCTATTATATTCGCCTACGATTACGAAGCCGTACTAGAAATAATAGATTACTTCCTCTTTAGTCTCTTTTTTCGCTTATTTTATATAAAGATATTTATATTCTTCGTTAAAGACTTTATTAAAGGCTAATTATATCTACTGTATAATAATTATATATAGCGATATATTTACTGCGCTCGGGGAATTATACTATATAGGGTCAATACTTTTTTACTTTTAAATTATATTATCTTAAGGTCCTTTTTATTATATACCGTCGCTAAGCTCTTCGTCGCCCTTTTATTTATAATATAACCGTATTTCTATTACTATATTAATAATTATAAGTTATACCTCTAGGCCTTTAAGGTCGATTACCGATTTTAATTTACTAACCTAAATACCGAGATCGGGCGGCGGGATAAGGAATAGTTTAGGCTCGTTAACTAATATAATATAAATAACCTCTAAGCCCGGTGAATATAGATATTCGTAGAATTATTAATTCGTAGGATATTTAGAGCCTATAGGAGCGTTTTTACGGTAATATTAAGACTTTACTAGTTACTCCTTTTATTTACGTTAGATCTCTACCTATTTCCGGTATAAATAACGATAGAATACGATAGCGCCTATAACTTCATAGGTCTTTATATAATTAGAATTAGTTAGGGAGTTTAATAGATAAAATTATAAACTTTATATTTTTTATATCTATTTATATAGTCTAGACGAATATTATAGTATCCTAAATCTTCTTCGTTATTTAATATAACTATAAATATATAAAGTTACTATTAATAATAGCTTAACTTTAGTATTCTAGGAATCGTTATTATATTATTACCGCGAGAATTATTAGGGTAGGCGATTTTCGCGAATATAATAACGCGTTCCTATATACTATCGTGAATATATTCGTATAAATAGTTATTATTAAGTTTTTTAAAGCTAGGAAAGTAATTAATAAATATAATACTATTAAAGAAAATATCGATTAACCGTTATTTATATATTATAGTTAACTCTACCTTCTTTTCTCTAACCCCGTTATTATTTTTATTATTACTAGTAACTAGTTTAGAGGATTCTTTAAATACGAATTTATTCTTTTAGTTTAATTACTCGGAGGACTCCTCTAAAGGCTCGGGGGATTCGTAAGGCTTCTTAAATAAAAACTTCTTCGGAGGCTATTTCTACAGTAGTAGTAATAGATCGTCTTTATTATTATTAAAGCCTAAGAGCTTCGTCCGGCTCTTTAGTCTTTTTATTATTAATAAACGGATTAAATCTTAATAAGAGGTACTAAAAGAAAGGCGATATTTTAAAGTTATAAAGAAAAGAGGTTAATCTCGAAATAAAGAAAACGGGAAATAATAGGTAGATACGAATATATTTTTAATATTAGTTTCTATAATGGCTCCTTTTTTTCGAGCTCCTTCGGGCGCGATAATAGGTTTTTATTTATAATATATTAAATACCTAGAAGAGGGAAGAACGGAGGAGGAAAAAAATAAATTTAAAGTTTTAATAAAGGTAAATCTATCTCTTAAATTAGATTTATATTAAAGAATAAGGGATATAATTAATTAAAATTATTATTTATAATAAACTTACTTTTTATTAAGTTTATACCCCGGTCCTAGAAATATTAAATATTATTTTATAGGTCCCTATCTTCTAAGATATCTATATAATACGCGTCCTCCTCCGTTATATAAAAGAGATAATCGAGTATCGAGTCCGTTATAAAATAACGAGTTATTTAATATCCCTAGAGTAACGCGAATCGTAAATAAACTATATTAAATTCTTCGTCCGGTAGATACGCGGAGATTATTAAAAACCGGATCTCGTATATAAAATTCCGTAATATAAACTAGCTTAATATATAGTCGATCTTAAAGATTTAGAAAGGCCGAAAAGAGGAAAGATTATAAACGGTATTAATTTTTTATTTAAGAAGAGTATCGTTCGAGCCGGCTACTATTACTATTTAACTTTATAGGTTAAGAGGTAGTATATTATTAAAATTATTCTTAATCTTAATTACCTAACTAAAGTCCCCCTAGTATATAATAATACCGATATATATTTATTCGCCGAAGCCTAGATAGCCTTAGACCTCGATTTACTCTTTAAAATTAAATATTAAATATTTACCTTATTAGGTTCTTTCTACTTTAAACGCGTCTTTATAATTCCGCTAGTATTTAAATATATCTCTTAAATAACGATATTTATTAATAAACTCTTTAGCTCGTAGTAGTATATCGTTAATATTCGTATTATAAGTTAATACGGGTATTCTTTTAATATCCCGGATAATCTAGTTAACCTTAAATAGCTTCGTATCGTATTTAAATAATATACGCCGGGGCCGTAGCGCGATAGTAGTAATAAATAAATAAATTTAATAATAATTATAGAGTAAGGAGGGTATAATAATTCGCGTAATTTAAATAACTAGTTATAGTAAGGTATAATAAATTTTATAGTAAATTAAATTAGATCTAGCCTAATATACCGTAAATATCGGGCGATATTTAAATAAGATTATTAAAAGAATAAAACGATAGGTAAAGAGGTCTTTAGGTTATTATATACGAGTATATTTAAAAAAGTCGTCTTTAGAAGGACGGTTAATACTTAATATTTAAACCTATATACTAACCGCTTATACTACTATAATTTTACGTAATATAGTTATTAAATCGTACTAGAAATAACCTAAAGCACGGTTTATAATATAATTAATATCGTGATTAACGGACTTCTAGGTCTTATATAACGGGCTTAAATAAAAGTAAATATTAAAAAGTAATAAAGAAGAGCGTTTATATATATAATATATTAATATTAAACTAGCCTTCTAGTGCCTTAGATCTAGCCTAGATTTTACCTAAATTTAACCTAGATTTAGTCTAGGTTTAGGCCAGATCTAGGCTAAAGCCTTTATATATTATTAAATATAGATAGTTTCTTATAGATTAAGAGTAGATTACGTAAAGCTTTCGATATTATTTTCGCGCTCTTAATAGCTAAAACTATATCCGATAATAATAAATTATCCTCCGTCCGCGGCCCTAATTATAATAAAGTACCGGAGACGATAATAATTAAAATAGAAGACCTAATTAATCTTTCGGCTTCTAACGAAGATATTAGAGGGACGAAATATTCGGAGGAGGATATAACTTTACTCGATAATAGTTATAACGATTTATCTAACTTTAAAGGATTATTAGAGAATACTTAACCGGTATTAAATATAATTAATTTATTCTTATTAGACTCTATAAAGGACTCGGCCTATATTCGCTATTTTATTAATAATAATAGTAGTAAGAAGTTAAATAAGGCCACTAAGATAGTTAAGATAATAATAGTATTAATTATTAAAAATATTTATATACTCTCCTTAGAATATAATAACTCTTTAGAGTAGTATTCGTTATCGCCTAATAGGCTAGTCTCGGCGTCGATATCTTTCTCGTCTAATAGTTAGGATAAAGTTATTATTATTAATATATAAAAGGAGGCTGCGTCTAACGCCGAGGTAGATAACGTAGTTTTATTACTTTAGAAATAAAACGTAGATAAAGTATTAGAGGTAATAAAGGCGTTAAATTATTTATTACCTCTAATAAATATTATTAAAGAAGCGGGAATAATCCTTAAGGCTTTAAAGAAAACTACCGATATATTAATCCTATTAAGCCATATTACTTTAGGGAGAATTAAATCCTTTACTTTAACTTCTCGCCGGTTAATCTTTATAACTTAATAATACTCCTTTAAGTCGAAGAAGTCCGTACTACTCTTTAAAAAAATACGGACTTCTTCGACCTAAAGGAGTATTACTAGGTTATAAAGATTAACCGGCGAGAAATTAAAATAAAGGATTTACGGTTCCTTAACCTCTTTAGATATAGAGTACGCTTCACCCTTAATAATAATAAATATAACGTTTATCGTACCGTCCGTATCTTAGGTCTCCCCTCCGATACTATTATAATAAAGTTCTTAGAGAAAGTTCGAGGTGATATAATATTTAATACGAAGTTATTAAATACTAAAAGTATTACTAGTAATATAACTAGGCTCGTTATATTCTTTTACGAGCACGTAGTTATAGTTTATAAAGAGTACGCCTAATAATATCCGATTTCTTTTAACGGTCTCGTAGCCCGAATCGAAACCGTATTAACTCCGATTTAGCCTATCCTAATTAATTAGCGAAAGATTATTAACGATAGAACCACGCGCTACTTTAAGATATATAATTTTCCTTATATTATTATACCAGTAATATTAAATAAAGAACTAGCGGTCTCTTAAATAATTAAATTTAACGCGGTCGAGAGTATAAATATAAATAGTGATAGCGTTTTAGGTTTACGCTTTTCTTCCGTTTATACTACTAGATAAACTTTTACGCTATTTAATTATACCCGTCGATACGAGGGTTATATCGTTATATTTATACTAGATTTATATACTTAACCTCTAGAGACCCTTCTCGATAATAATAATAATTAACTCGCGGTCGTTAATTATTAGTAAAATATTCCGTTTATTTTAAAATAACTAGGAGGGTAAGCCCTCTCCTACGCTTCCGTAATTTAAAGCGGCGATATAATTTAAAGTTTAGGCGGGGGCTACGCTAGCGATAACTCTTAAGGTAGCGAGGATAATAATAATTAAGAAAAAGATATAAATAGGGGCGAGGATAATAATAAATAAAATAAAAGTAAAGACGACGGTAACGATAATAATACTCGCTCGGGTAGTAGGGAATCGTTATTTATATCGCCTATAATCGTGACTTACGAGGGCCGGACGGTTTTAATTAATAATAATCTCTAGTTATCCACTCCGATACCCATAATATAAATATTAGCTATAGATTTTTTCGGTATTAACTACGGGGGGAAAGTAAAAGGGTTAAGAATAAAAATATATATTATAGGCTCGTAGGGAGGCTTAATAAAAATATCGTCGGTCTTAATATAAATAAAGCTAAGGTATAGAGAGCCTAAAGAGTTTAAAAGTTCTATTAATAATAAAGCCGCCGTTATTACCTACCTACTTTAAGGTATAGATAATATCTTACTACTAGTAACTACCCTATTCGAATATTAAAAATATTATATATTAGCTATTTAGTAGAGGAGCTCGAAAGATAGGCCTTATATCGATACCGTTTTAAATATTATTCGCCCCGTCGTTATCTTCCCCCTTATCGTCCTCGGAATTAAGGATCTCTAGTACCGTTTACTTTTAATTAATAATATAATCTATATATCTATATCTTTAAATCGAGGGTAGTATATCCTTTAATAACTAGGAGGACGGTATTTCTTTCTTCTTTATAAAAGTTATAGGTATATTAAATAATATATTCATAAATTAATATTTCTTTTCCGTTATTATTCTAAAGGTCTTCGCTAGTAACCCTTAACTTCCGGGGTCTTATATCGATCGTAAATCCGAAAAAAAGTTAAGGAATATATAGTTAGATACCGCGTTAGATAACGGTAGATATAATTAAAGTATTAAAAGCGTAGGCCCTTAATAGCGAGTTTAGGGATTAAATAGAATCTAGGTTAAGTTTAGAGGGTATCTAAGGAATATTTAAACTAGATTTAAACCTAGATCTAGGCTAGATATAGTACTCGGTTTCCTAAATATAATAGAGTAGAGGATTAAAATCGTAAGCGATAATAACGTATTATAGTAAATATTATTATATAGAAAATAAGTATTATTATATGGAAAAGCGCGTAGAGGGGTAATAGGCTTCCTAGCTCCTACTCGAGCCTAAATATCTAATAGTTTAGAAATATAGGAAGGCTTAACCTGATTAACGGCGGTTTATTCTTATATTTATTTACTTTAACCGCTTTTCCTCCTTATATATATAATACTATCTTAAATAGTATTTTCTATATTAATAATAAACGCCGCGGTATTATTAATATTCCTAGTATTATTACTCCTTCTAGTACTATTACCTCCGTCGGCGCCTCCTACGCCTTTTATATTCGTTATACCGATAATCTTAAACGCGTCCTCCCTAAAATTTATCTTCGATTTATACTTTACGTCTACGTACTTCTCGATTTCGGTATTAATATTTAGTATATAGTAGAATACTTCCTCCTTCTACTTTATCCGATACGTTTTTTTCGGTATTTACTTATATATCCCGATAGAGTAAAGGGGTTTATATAGAATAATTATAATTATACGGGTTAGATTTAAGCCTACGCCTATTTAACGTATAAATTTAATTAAAATATTAGGCTTATCCTTCTCTAGTAATATATTATTATTATTAATCTTACGTATAAATACGTATTTAGCCGCGTCCCTCTTCTTATTAGTCCCGAAGAATATTCGTATTTTAGATTTAATCTCCTCTCGGACGTATTATAGTAAAAGAATATTAATATAAAAGGGTTAGTTAGAAAAGAGAAAGTTAAGTTTAATAAATTAGAAGAAGCGAGTTTAGGCTCTTTTATATCGGAGATTTTAAAGAAGAGAAGGATTTACTTATTCTACTACTAGAACTATCTCGGTGAATAAGGATATAATTAATATATTTACCCTTTTATATTTCTTAAAAAGGGAGGCGATAACCTTAAGTTTAAAAGATATCTTTTTAAGTATTATATAGTCCCTACCTAGGATATAGTTTTCTAATATCTAATTATTATCCCTATTTATATACTAGTTCTCGATCTCTTTATTAGTCCACTTTTAATTATACGTAGTTAAGGAGACGGAGAGATAGGGTAAATTAAAAAAATAAGCGGAGGAGCCGTACTACTATAAATACCTGGTTAGCGTTAACGTTAGTCGGGCGGTCGAGATAATTCCATATAAACGTGGTATTATATTAATTATCGTCTTAATAAATTTATCGTTCTACGAGCTTCTCTATTATTAAGGCCTTCTAACGGGCGACGAGGGTTACGTAATATTTCTTATAATTATAAGGAAAACTGGTTTTAAAGATACTTTAGTGGAGCTTTTTAAACTCGATAAAGTCGTAATTTTTCTAATTACTCTTTTTATACCGCCGTATTAGGAATTTAGGAAGTAAATTCCCGAATATATTTATTATATTATCGAATTCTTGTAGTCGATTATTTGAATCTTAGTATTTAGTAATAATATTAGTAAGAATCTTTAGGCCGGCTAGTTTAAAGGGGTAATATTTATATTTAAGATCGTTCTAGGAAGTATTATATATAATATTTATTAGGGCTATAATATTTAATGGATCGGAGTTAATAATCGTTCCGGATATAATTATAAACTAGAAGCGATATTTAGGGCGAGTCTTCTTTATTATCTAAAGAGAATTCTATAAATCTTTACCTAGATTCCTTACCCTATTATACTCATCTATAATCGCGAACCCGTATTAGAAACGGTAGATAATTTCCTCTTTAATTACTTTTTTTCTATTCTTTATAAAGGAGTATTTATATACTTTATTAAAGACTTTACTAATAGTTAATTATAACTACTATAAAGTAAGTATAAATATAAAAGTATTTATTTCGCTCGGGAGATTATATTACGCGGCGTTAATAAATTTAGTACCTTTTAATAATTTTACGTCGGAATCGTTCGGGTTATACACCGTTTATAATTCGTTCTTCGTTTATATATTTATTTAGTAACTAGAGTCGGCGCTATAATAAATAATTATAAACCGTACCTTTAAGACCTCGAAGTCGATTACCGATAATATTTTAATACTCTAGGTATTAAGATTAACTAGCGGGATAAAGAATAATATAAATTTATTAACTAACCTAATATAAAAAGCTTCCGAGTCTAGTTAATATAAATACTCGTAGAATCATCGATTCGTAGGATATTTAGAGCCCGTAGGAGCGTTTTCGCGGTAGTATTAAAACTTTATTAACTACTCCTTTTACTCTCGTTAAATCTCTACCTATTTTTAATATAATTAAAAATAGAATACCGCGGAACCTATAACTTTAAAGATCTATAAGTAAATAGAGTTAATCGCGAAATTTAAAAAATATATTAAAAAGCTTTATTTTATTTAAACTTATTTCGTCTCCGATAATAGTACTAAATTATCCGAAGTCGCCTTTATGGAATAATATAACTATAAATATATAGAGCCACTATTAGGAATAGATTAACTTTAATATTCTAGGAATCGCTATTTTATTATTACCGCGAGAATTATTAGGGTAGGCGATTTTCGCGAATATAATAACGCGTTCCTATATCTTATCGTGAATATATTTATATAAATAGTTATTACTAATTTTTTTAAAGCTAGGAGGAAGGTAATTAATAAATATAATACTACTAGAGAAGATATCGACTAATCGTTATACTATAATTAACTCTACTTTCTCTTCTTTATCCGCGTTATTATTTTTATTATTATTAATAGTTAGTTCTGAGGATTCTTTAATTAAGAATTTATCCTTTTAATATAATTACTCGGAGGACTCCTCTAAAGGCTTAGGGTTTTAATAAGGCTTTTCGGTTAATAATTTCTTTAAAATCTATTTCGGCGGTAATAGTAATAAATAATCTTTATTATTATTAAGGCCTAAAAGCTTCGCTAGGCGCTTTTATCTTTTCGTTACCAGTAGAAAGATTAAATCCTCGTTAGAGGTATTAGGAGAACGGGTATATTTCGAAGTTATAAAGAAGAGAGGTTAATCTCGAAATAAAGAAAACGGGAATTAATAGGTAGATACGAATATACTTTCGGTATTAATTTCTATAGTAGCTCGTCTTTTTCGGGCTCCCTCCGGCGCGATAGTAGGTTTTTATTTATAATATACTAAATATCTAAAAGAGGCTGGAACGGAGGAGGAAAAGGATAGATTTAAGATCCTAATAAAAATAAATTTATCTCTTAAATTAAATTAAATATTAAAGGATAGGGGATATAACTAACTAAAGTTATTATTTATAATAACCTCGATTTTCATCGAGTTTATACCTCTATCTAGGAAATACTAAATAGTACTCTATAAATTATTATTTTTTAAAATACTAGTATAATACCCCTCTATAATATAATATATAAGGTAATCGAAGCTCGGGTTTATTATTAGGTCGCGAGATACTAGATAATCCTAAAGTAATAAGAATCGTAAATAAACTATATTAAGTTCTTTAGGTAGTGGATATAAGGAGATTTTAGAAAACCGAGTTTTATATACGAATTTCTTTAGTATATACTAGTTTAATATATAATCGATCTCGAAGCCTTTAAGCGAGCGAAGTAGAAGAGGATTAAAAATAGTTCTCGGTTCTTATTTAATACGAAGATTACTCGAACTAGTTATTACTATCGTTTAACTTTAGAAATCCGGAGGCGGTACGTTACTAGGTTTATATTTAATTTTTAACGGCTTATTAGAGCTTCCCTAGTAAATAATAATACCGATATATATTCTTTCGCCGAAATCTGTATAACCTTAGACTTGGATTTAGTCGTTAAATTTAATTATTAAATATTAACCCTACCGGACTCTCTTATCTTTAAACGCGATTTTAGGGTTCGGTTAATTCTTAAATATACTATTTATAAAGTGATATTACTTTACGAGCTCTTTGGCTTACTAAAATATAGTATTAATAATATAATAGTAAATCGGCGTATATGCGCCTTTTATATACGTAATAGTCTAGTTATCTTTAAATGGCTTTCCGTTATAGTTAAACGATAGAAGGGGTTATTATAATACTATAATAGTAATAAATAAATGAATTTAATAATAATTATATAGCTAGAAGGGTATAATAGTATATATAATAACTATAATAACTAATTCTAGTGAAGTATAATAAATTAGATAGTAAGCGTACCTAGATCTAGGCTTAGATCTAGCTAAGACGTACGAGTTAAGAGCTCGGGCGCTAGTTTTTACGGGTATAGTACCCGAGATTTCGTCTCCTAGTATAAGGCCACGCGAATATTAAATTATCCGAGGTTTACCCGGCCTACTTAAGGCTTTACTTTAAGAAATAATATTTATATATTATTTAATAAAAGAGAAGTAAAAGAGTACTAGAAGAGATTAATATTAGATAATATAATATTTATATAATAAGGCCTTTAATCCAGTCGAGTTTTAAGAGATATATATACCTTCGTATTATTAAATCCACGAATATCGTTTTTAATAATTTAAATTCCGTGAAAATTATTTCAAAATAAATATTTCGAATATTAATATTCTATACCGTTTATAATTTCACGCTAAAATTAATAATCCACTTAATTACTGTCTTTAGCGTCGGTTATATATATTTCCCTAACCCTTTCCACCCGTAGAACGAATATTACTTATATTAGAACTATTAAAATTATATATAAATCTATTATAGTAAAATCTTTCGGTACCGTCTATTCAAATTAAACGGTCTTACTATAGTATATATCGAGTCTATAGCCCGAATATTATCGCTAGCGTAACTATCTTAGCCAAGTAGGAGTTAGTACTATAAACCTACGGGGTAAGAGACGTTAATATTTATAAAATATAAATTTTAATATTAATTTCCTACTTAAATAGTCTAAGGTTAGGGTTTACCGAGATCTAGTTTAAATCTAGCCTAGATCTAGCCTAGATTTAGGTAAACTTTAATAACTTAATTTAAACGCGTCCGAGTTCAAAATAATAACTTTATTTATAGATATATAAAACCGCGTTCCTAATAAATATTCTTTTCTTAAACTTTCTACTTCTAATACCGGATAACGCGAAGTATATAATAAAACGACTATAGTACGGCTAATATAGTTTCTTCTAAACGAAGAATTACTTGGGCCTATTATAATACCTAAATACGTATAAAGGGCCTTAATTTAAACGTAGGAAACTAATAAATATCTTTAGCCTTATTAAGGATTAAACGGGCTTTATATTCGTTTAATACGAAATCTCTTAATTCTAGGAGCTACCCGCGCCTAACGGTAGTAGGTTAGATACGGATTAACTAGTAGAATTCTATACTATTTATTATAATATAGATAAACCGCCTCTTAAGTATCTAGGGATTAATAAAGATAATAATAAAGATATCACTACCTAGGAGTTTATACGAGTATATTAATAATTTATCTAGGCCCTTATCTACTTTGATAGACGTACTAGAACCGGCTATAATACCTTCCTCCGCGATTATACCGTTTATCTCCTCTAAAAGCCTTCTATCTATATCTAATTCTCTTTATACGGAATCTTTCACCGACTTTATAGGGCGAGACGCCGGCTTTATTATAATAACGTATATAAAACTAGATCGCGCGTAATACTAAAAATATCGACGAAATACTTTATAGTTAATAGTAGTGAAAGATATATACTACCCGTTCGGTAATAAAGTTAATTAGATTATTACTTATTTATTTTCCGAATACTATATAACTAAAACGAGTATTAACGTATACCTTAAATTTATAGAAATTAAGGTAAATTAAAAAGAGAAGGTGATTTTCCGTAATATAAAATAATATCGGTAACTAGTAGAATATGATATTTAGTAGGGTATATATAATAATAGCTAGATAATCGATAATCTCCGCGTACCCAGCGAGATCAACTATTTTAATGATTTATATTTCAAATTATATTACTATAATATTATTAAAGTTATCCGCTTTTTCCTCGGTTATAAACCGTTTAAAGATAATCTAGTATATATACCTATAAAGATTATAAACGATAGTAATAATAGGGTAGTTAATGAAATATATATTAATACCTAGTAGTAGGAAATATAACTGTAGATCCTTATTAGAGGTATTATTATCCCTCTTATATTATCGTCCGACGAGATAATAATAATTTAATATTATAGCGACCTTTCCCTCTAGCTAGTATATATAACTATCGGGAACCTCGATTATACGACGCGTAAGGCCTAGAAGCGACCTAACCTAGTTCTCCTAGGTTTAATCCCTCGTATTAAGAACGGAAAGGAATTCGGTAATTATATATAATTAAATATCTACTATCTCGCGCTAGGGCGTATACTCCAGCGTATATATAACCGTTATTATTTATTCAAATAATATACTAAAGTGACTAAAGTAATTAAAGACCTAGTAATATAAGGGATCGATATTATATACGCGGATAATTAACCCCGAAGATACTATCTAATAATTATATCGCTTATGGCCGACTATCTAGAGTAAATCTTAATAATAAGGGTAAAATAAAATCGTTAATATCTAATATACTTGGTCCCGCCTAATAAACGAGGGGAGTTAATTAAGACGTAGGAGCCGCGGACCTACGAATATATACATCGAAGGATAAAGGTATAAAGGAGAGATCTCGACCTCGTTAAAGATTTAATAATTATCTACGACGTTAAAAATTTCGCCTAGCGTTATTATCTAGTTAATATCTATATTATTCTTATTATCGATATATTATACTAGCTTTTAAAAGGAATTATTATAAGATTAATTAACTAAATTCGGGATTTAATTAAAGACTACGTGGTTCCTATAATTATTAAACGGATAAAGAAAGGGGTAACTAGGCCGAAGAAATCTTTAAAGTAATTAATAATAGAGATTAAATTAAATTACCGTTTTCGTTAGGTATTAAGTTTCGTAGGGTTAAAATTATTCAAAAACTTTAATAAAGTAAAGTAATAAAGTAGTAACGAATAAAAAGCGATATTATAATAATTAATAACCGTCGTTACCCCTTTATTTATTAAGCGCGTACCGGCTACCCTATATTACGTACGGGCTATATTTAACTTTATTATACTTACCTAATATACGTCTTATAACGGCGATACTTTATAATATATATAGTACGCGCTCTACCGTATTTATAAGTTAAAGGTAGTCTTCCGTAAATACCGGCCGAGTAATAATTCGGACCTAGACTTAAAAGACTTTACCGATCGGTATTTTAATATATTAAAACTATACGCGATAACGTATTATACTAAATATATTCGAAGATATAAAAGTACCTAGAACTTCGATATTTATTATAAAGAGGCGGTTTATAGGTTTCTCCTTAAAGAACCCTTTTCACGGATAAATAAAACTAATAAATTCGAAACGTAATTACTACGGTATAATATTATATACTATAATATAAGGGCTATATAGGAAGTTATAGTAATATTTTCCGTTAAACCTACCGCTGTTCCTAATAATGAAATAGAATAGTAGAATACCCGGCCGTATCGAGAGAAATTAGATTTAAATAAGTATATACCTATTCCTAATAAGGATACGCCGCTATATTACGGTATATAGGTACTAGATACTAATTATTATTACCTAGTAATTACGGTAGCGAGGGCTTCTTACTTTAATACTAAAGATCTTATTAACGTTATAACGGTATTCGTACGGGAGAGCCGTAAAAAGTAGGATAAAAATCCGGGCTCTATTAAAGATTAGCGGAGACGGGAAACGGATCTTAATTAAGCGGGAGATATATATATTTCTATATATCGATTATTAATATATTAGGTTCGTAATAATAAGGAGAGCCGGAACTTAGGGCGGTTTATAAAGAGATTAATCTATTATACCCCTAACTTTCGTTCTACCGGTAAACCTCGTAATAATTACGTTTAGATTAATAACGAAGCGACTCGTTTATAAAGTTAAAGCGAGACCGAGTAGGAGGCCCTTTATATAATAATCGGCCGGCTCGAGTTAATTATTAATATTTACGACTATAAACGACTAAACGATAAGGGTAAATATAGGGTATATACTAGCGCGTTAGTTACTTTATATTAACTAAAGAATAACGGGAGAGTCGACGATATATATAGGATATTCGAAGTAGAGTATATCCTAACTAGTAGAACGAAAAGACCCCGAGAACTATATAGTTATCGCCTCTTCGAAATATAAGATATTATCCAGAGTACGTATATAGTACCTACTAAACGGGAAGAATATTATTATATAAATAATTTTATCGACTAGGACTAATATAATACTATTTATAATTCTAACTTTATAACGAAAGGTACTAGGGTAGTAGATTAATTTATAGAGTAAATATAATAACTATATATCTATAAAAAATCACCGTCCGCGATAATATACTTATTATATCGCCTAATAATACGTATACCCCGGGCTTTTACTTAATAGTAGTACTATAACCGTATAGCGGCCAATAATAATAACGAGAGTAACGGGTATAGTATAGAGATGGATTATAATTAGGGTATAAACTCGATTGATAGTAATTAATAAAAAGAGAATTAAAGGGTCTAAACTAGGTAGGAGATTTATTAAATAAAAGTTCTTAAGATACTATTTTTATAGAATTAAATAAGAAAAGGAGTAGACTCCTAAATTAACCCTTATTATCTAGCGCTCCTTCGGTATATATTTCGCTAATAGAAATAAGAGTATTTAATTTATAAATAAAGATATTATAACCTATCTTTTATAGGATTTATCTCGGTCTACCCTCTATTAAACTCGTTTTAATAAACGGCCGCCGTTTCTAATCGTATTTATAACGCCTTTACGCTCTTATAATTTATAATATTATATAACCCGAATTCGGCGTTCGGATTAACCTTAGTTTAGATTTAGTTTAAATCTAGCCTAGATTTAACCTAGATCTAGGCTAAGGCTAATCCGACGCGTATTTATTTATTATTATCGCGTATATAGTTCTACCCTCTTTCCTATATATTAAAATAAACCTATTCTATATCTCGACTAGTTAATATACTTTATATTACCGAATAATATCTAAGTCTATATATATACGACGTAGTAATATACTAAACGGTAAAGTTAAATTAAACTATACCTCCTACGTATCGTAATACGGCCTTAACTAGTTAAAGAATTTATAGTAATAACTCCTTCGATAAGGTTAAAGGCTAATTTTAATAATAAATTATATTAATACTTTTAGAGTAAATCTCGGCTATAAATAGTTTACCTATTCCGATATACGAGTAATAGTATATATTAGGAACGCGTTAATTATAAGTCCTTCTAGTATATATTAACTAATATTAACTATCGATAAAGACGAAGAAAGTATATACGGAGGTAAAGAGGTCGATACCGAGGCCGACGACGATAGTATTAGGCTTCCTGCCCCGAAGCGACGGAAAACGGACGACGTATCTCGATTAAACGGATTAGGTAGGGCTACGCTATATATATATATATATATTTTATATAGGAGTTAATAATATAATTAACCTTTCTATAATCCTTATCGTCTATCGGCCGTTATATATCCTTATCCTCGTCCTACCCTAGCTCTTATATATATAGACTAGGAGATACGAGGTCTTCTAGTAACGCGTTATATAAACCTTTAGCGAAACGCTACCGTAATTATAACGCGTTATAATTAAGAAACGAGTCGTTACTACTATAGGCGGGCGTGGGACGTTATATTAAATCGGCGTTATATACTTAAGGCCACGAGGCCGTTCTCTAGTATATAAGATAAATAATATTAATAACCCTCGTTACGGGATATAGGGACTCGGGATATAGTTTATAAATAAACTTTAATAAAAAAAACGAAGTCAGCGCTTTAATCTAGAAGCTTTAGCGGAATATTATTAATAAATATAATAAGGCCCTCGGGCTAAAGGATAGGGTAGTAAAGAAAACTCTAAGTCCGACGGAGGCCCGAGAGGTATTAATCTACCGGGTTTAAACTAAAGATATATTAATCGAAATTAATTACTCGATTATATCGGTAATTACCGCGCCTTAATAATAATAAGGGTTCGATAGGTCGTAGCGGTATACTATATCTTTTCTATAATAGGACGAAGTATTAAAGAGATAGTTACTACTAAAATAAAGAATAGAAGATGGATATATAATTATAATAACGATATAAATCTTAATATTTCCTTATTAAGATTTAATATTAATTATTAATAAGCCTAAACTACTTTATCGTTTCCTTAAAGATCTAGTAGTAAAAGTTATAATCTTATTATTCTTTTAATCGGACCTAGGTTAGCTAGGAACTCGTAATAATATTAAATATATATTTAGGCCCTTAACGGGAACTATAATAATTATAATCTACGTTATAATTTATTATACTATTAAAGAATATAAAATAAGGAAGTAGATACGGATTAAATTCGAAGGCGAATATATTAAAAGTAAATTAAACTCGACCCTTTTCTTTATATCTCTTAATATTAATATAAAGTAATATAGAGCCATAGACTTAAATAGGGGAGACGTAGGAGGAATAAATATTTATACGATAGAGTATAATAGTAGAGGCTTTATCGGGTAGGATTAATTAAGAAATAGGAAGGGAAGAGATACCGGTAGATAATATAAACGATTTCGTCTATAAATAGAAAGATAGAATCGATAATTTAGTCGGTTATAAAGGTTTCCGTACTATATTTAATTATCTCTTAATTATTAATAAAACTACTATAGATTCGCCGGCTCCTCGATAATATAATATACGGGAGGACGAGATAGATATTATAGAAAGAGATAGTACGAAAGAAAGGAGTATTAATAGATCTCGGAAAAACGAGTTATTTATCTTTATAAGGGTAAGTATTTCTCTTATTCTAATAAAACTAAACTGGCGGACGAGGTACTAATAAAAACTCTAACTTATTAGATAGTATTTAACGAGGTATAAGAGGAGGTAGAGTCTTTATATAGTTTATTATTAATCCTCGAATACTAATATAATTATCTAGGCGGATACTCGAGTAACTTTATTTAATAAATCGGTAGAAGACCGGGGTAATAATATACGTAGCGTAGAGAACCTTATAAATCGCGAAATAGTATAGTATTATAATATTATATTTATTATAGATATATACTAATACTATATACTAAATAGTAACTACCGGCCTTTATTATATAAAAACTTAAAGATATTAAGCCTAACGAATAGATTAGTTCCTTTAATATTAATAAGGATCCTACCGAGTCTACGCTATATACGTTTAAGCTCTTTATTATATACGAAGGCTTCTAAAAGAGGTTAAAGTTTAAGAAGAAGGAAGAGAAAGCGATATAATAGAAAGAACGGGGTTAAGATTATATAGTGGACGATACGCGTATATAGAATATAATACTCGAGACTACGAGGAAGGAGAGGTACGTTATTCTAATATAAACTACCTAGGCTAATAACCCGGACGATAAATAAGAGATGGATTATGTATATAGTAGATTATTCCTATAACTAAAGATAATAGCGGCCTAGATCTGGCCTAGATTTAATTTATATCTAGGCCAGATCTAGGCTAGATCTAGGTATAGGTTAGTTTACGAGAATAAATAGTAACGGTTTCTTAATAAATGGATTTTAGGATATCTGTAACTCCCCTATAGTATAACGAGTAGATAAAGTAAAATATGTATTAATTAATTAATATATATATAAAGATCTAAATACGATAACGATATTAAAGGCGCTAACGGTAATGATTATAATAATAATACTATTATTACTTAAAGTATAAATGGTATATTTAAAGTACTATAGAATAATATTAAGGATTATCCATTTATTATTATTTACCCGTTGAGTATTAATTATACTAGAATCAGCTATATAAGTATATTTTGGGTACTAAATATACTAAAATCAACTGTATAACTGCATTTTGGTTGTATAATATATTTAGAATACGGGACATGAGCAGATACGCATTTCCAGTATTTTATGTAATTTCGGTGCAAAATGCGCAAAAATCGGGGTTTCCGGACTTGCCGATATTCTAGTTAGTACTAGTATTATAAATATAATTTAGTATAATATAAGAGCCGCTAGCGTTTATAAAAAATATAATAATTAATAATAAACTTTATATCTTTTAGATTATTTTTAATTATATAAACCTAGTAACCCCGAGCTACTTTAACGGTAGTAGTATTTATAATAATAATATTAATTTTAATTAAATCTAAATAATCGAGAGTATAATTATACTCTTTATAAACGTCGCTATTACTACTACCCCGAGCCTTATATAAAATTATTTCGACGCGGCGGAAGAAAGACTCTAGTATTTTAAAATAAAAGGGGTCGTAATATTTAATTAATTTTAATTTTATCTTATAAATACTAAGAGTACGCGACTATTTATTATATATTTCTTTATTTTTATAATACCTCTCCCTTATAGCGCTAAAGGTAAAGAGGTATTAATAATATTTTATTAAAATATACTCTTTATAATTCGGCTTCCTTAAGTACCGGTACTATATATTATCGATATATAATTAATATAAAAGGAACTACGCCCGGCTCTACTCGATAGATTTAGTAATAAAATAAAAAAGACACTATCGCTAGGCTACGATATCGTTAAATATATTAAAAATAATAAATAAAGATTTTTTATCCTAGCGGGCGCGTTTTACTAACTAGGCGTAATCTATAACGGAGGTAATAACGATATATATAATAGCGATATTATTAAGTTTAAAAGAAGTTATAACGATAGTAATATAAATAATAATAACGTTAATAGGAAGGGAGGGAGAGAGGGAGAAAGAGATTCGATAGTAAAATATATAAAAAAATAGGAACGAGACGGTCGTAATATTTTATTTAAATTTAAATTTAATAAATTAATTTATATTATAGGGTAGACTTTAGTAGGAGTATTATTATAAATATTTATTAAAACGGCGGGCTAAGCTCTACCGCTAGCCCTATCGAGACTAGGGTAATATTAAGATTCTAATATATTAGGGCTAAATCCTCTATAGAATAATTAATATCTTTTATACTATATATTATTATATTAACCCCGTGTCAAATAGTAGTAATAGTAATACTAACGTAGAACTATACCTCTTCTATATTAGTAAGAACGATTATTTTAATTATAAATAGTAAAATAGCCCCTAAAACGGCTAATATACTCCCTATTAACTACTATATTCAAAATAATTTACTCCGTATCGATAGCGAGCCTTATTTATATTATATTTATTTAATACTTCTATACCGTACTCTACTACCTTGAATAAGTATTTCTAAACTTTTTATTAAGTTATTAAAGTAACTTATTTAATACCCTTTTTATTTAGGGTATTTATAATAAATATTAAATTAAGTATTTAGAACGTCCCTTTATTTATTTCTTTTTTATTAATATAACTACTTATTTTAATAAACTACTTATTAAGTAAATGTCTAGCCTAGTAAATATATTATTAATTATATCTTTTACGCTTCCGCTATAAAAAAAGAATACTAGAATACTAGTTTTTTAATACTACTCTTATTATTCGCCTAGTATTACTACTTTTAGTATTTATTATTAATTATTACTTTAATTATTACTTTGGAAGAAACTTAACTAAGTTTTATTATAATTAATTTTATTTTCTATTTATAAAAATTCCTACTATTAAGTAAATATATCTTAAAATAAATAAAAGTTACTTTTAATATTAGACGAGTAGTTACCTAGATAATTATATAGTCTTTTAATCCTCCTATTAAAGTATCTCTTTAATATTCGTTAAAGAGGGGCCGGAAAGCGAAATAATTTAATAATAACCTCTCGAAGTATACTAAATTCAAATAGCCTACTATATAACTACTTTAGGTTATTAATAAAATAATTATAATACCGTTTATTAACGCTTTCCGAAGGGATATTAAAGAACTTCGTTAACGCCTATAAAAGGAATAGTCTTTAGAAGACGAAAAAGAAGATAAAGAAAATATAACTCCTCTCGAGTATTTAACTATAACTCCCGAATAAATAATAAACTTTATAAAATCGCTAAAGATTTAGGTCGTTATTAATAAGTTAGTTACTAAAATAAAAGTAGGCTTAATAAGATCTTAAGGCTTAATAGAGGAGAATAACTTAACTAGTTATAACGGTATTAATACTAGAGTAAGCGCTTAAAATAAATTAAAGCTCGAAGAGATTAAATTCTTTAATCCTAAAAGCGATAAAAAGGATAATCTATTTATTTTAAGAAAATATACTATATATAAAAATATTTTCGACTTTAAGGATCGCGTTAACGATATAATTAAATAATATAACGAAGAGGAAGTACGAAAGTTTTTATTTTTATATCTTAAAGAAGTAACCTTTAAATAGTTCTCGAATAAATTAAATATTAATACTAAAGTATTAATACGTACCTTCGCTAGCCCTAAATAGATAGGTCGTTTTATTAAGCGATTTAAAATAAAAATACTAGAAACTATATATAAACTTCGTTTTAATAAATATAAATTTATTTAAATACGTACTAGGGAGACGCCTAGGTAGTATATAAATAAGATATTTAATCTAATTAAGGCCGCCGATATTCCTAGTATATATTAATAAATATCTATAATTTATAACTATATTAACTCTAATTTTAAATCTTTTATTAATTCGCCTAAACCTAGTGTCCTACTAGATAAATTCTTTAATTTATTTAATATTAAGAAAGAAGCCTAATTAGGAATAATACGAAATAATAAAATAACTAGGCCTCTACCGCCTCTTAAACCAAAAGGCTTACGATAAAACTAGTAGAATTATTAATAATTTAACCGGTTCCGGCTATAATAGAACTAGTTACTTTAAATTACTTTTTATTAATTTATTAATCCGGTTTATTAAAATATATTAAATATTCTTTAAACGTAGTAGTAGCTTCGTTAAATTCAACCGTTATTTACTTAGTTATAAATTATTAATAATAGTACTAGGAATATACTTTTCCCTTTTAGAAATAGAAATCGTCCTAACTTTTAACCGCGCTAAGAAAACCGCGGGCCTATAACTAGTAGTTATAATTTTAATTATTTCGGGTAATAGTAAATACCCCCTAGATATATAATTATTTATTATAGAACCGAGGTATAAAAGAATTATTCTTAAAAAGATAATATTATAAAATTATAAATAAAAGAGTAATTTATATTTAATATTAATTACGTTAATAAATAGAGCTAGGATTAATAATAAAACGATTACTATAATAAATAAAACGAAATAACCGGTTATTAAACGACTATTATCGATTCGCTTAAATAGGTCGAGTATCGTATTTATAAAGAGTCGTTCTCTTCTAAAAATATACTATATATATATTTTAGAAATTAAAACTTAGGTAGGAACCCTACTAAAACCTCCTACCCTAAATATTTAATTACAAATACTATTTAGAAGAGTAAATAATCTTTAATAATAAACGAGAATATAGAAACCTATTACTAGGTTAAAACGAATAACGAATTACTAAAATAGAAACTTATTATTAAATTAAACTACGACTTTTCTAAAAATACGGGAATAGGATAAGTATTTAAGAAATACCGGTATACCGGTATTCGGGTCGGTTTAGACTCTAGAATTAAAATAAAAAAGAGTTATAAAGATACTAGTTATAAAATAATTATCGCCGACTATAAATTTATAATACACTTTCTTTTAAAACTTAGAATCTATATTATAGTAACTTTACTCTAAGTTACCGGTATTAGTATTAATCGCTATATTATTTCTAAATATATCGTTACCTCTTTATACTTCCCCGGGAAAGATAAAAGCGATAATAAAATAATAACCGAAACTACCTTTAAAAAAGTCTATATTATAGATAATCTTAAAGTAGGTATATTTATTAATATAGATATTATAGCCCCTAAAGGGATAAATATATTAATATCTCGGTAAATAATTTATATCGGTAGCTACGATATAGAGTACCTTATCGATATCTATTTAAAAGATATAAGTATAAACCGGCCGGTATATACTACGAAAATAAAAGTTATCCCCCTATAAACTACGAAAATTATCGAAGTCTATAAGTTTAATCTACTAGTACGAGATTATTTCTTTAAATTAATAGATATTAACCTATACCTCTTTACTAGAATTATTAATAATAGAATAAAATTAGTATTTATAAAGAATAAGACGGATAAATATATTAAAATCTCTAGGAATATAAAGCTAGGCTAAATAGTCGAGGTTTAATTTAATAACTACTATAATATTACTATAAACGATAACGACGTTCGCGAGCTCGCTATACGAAGGCCTCTATAAAAGTATAAAGAAACTTTTATTAAAAACGCTTTTAATAATACGGTTACTACTAGTATTAATTTATTACTTTTTAAATAGTCTTTAAAGGGTAAAGATATAAAGAACTTAATTAGTTCCCGGCCTTCTATTTTATTAATAAAGATAATTACTTCGGTAAAGGATAATATCCTCTTAAATAATATTATTATTTATAGTAAATAACCGGAGCTAGTAAAGGTTATTAATTAATTCTCTATACTTTAAATAGAAGGAGGCTTTATTAATATTCTAAAAAATGAATAAATATATATACTACTTCGCGCCGATTAGGAAGATAAATAACACGGGGTCAATATAATAATAAATAGTATAAAAAATATTAATTATTCTATAGAGGATTTAGTTTTAATATATTAAAATCCTAGAGTTACCCTAGTCCCGATAAAGCTAGCGGTAGGGTTTAGCCCGCCGTTTTAATAAATATTTATAATAATACTCCTACTAAAGTCTACCCCGTAATAGATCGCCTAATTTAAAAGAAAGAAGTTAACGCCCTCGTTAATATACTTATATAGGGTATCGCTAGTAATAACGTAAATAACGTTTATATATAGAATTAAATAAGTAAATAGTATATATTCTAAATTATCGACCGATTACGGGTAGGCCCGTAGAGTATTAAAATTTAACGTAGAGCCGTAAAACTTAGTATTAAAATCGCGATAGCGAGGTAAGGCGATAGGGAGGTATAGAGATAATATAAATAACTAGCGGTAGGAGCTATAGTATTAATAAAATAGAGGCGTATACGTATTATATTATAGGAGTATTAGTACTAAAGAACTAGTACCCTAAATATATATTAATAAAATAAAGTCTTAGTATAAATTTAGGTTAAATCTAGGCCAGATCTAGACTAAAATCGTTTAACGATACTTTTAGAATTATAATTATTTTAGCGCGGAGCTAGTCCCGATTCGATTAAATAATTATATAATTTTTATATTATCCGAAGTTCTTTTCTATATAAGTATACTATTTAATTAAGAAGTAATAATAACGAGGGGTATATACTTAAATCTATATAAAAAAGTATATAAATAATACTATACTAGGATATTCGGGCCATATAGTTTTACGTACAATTAAGCGAATAATTTAAAACTATTAAAAAATAGTTTTACTAGTTCTCGGTATAATACCTCTTTAATATTATCGTAGTACCCGTACTCTAAATAGAGCTCGATAGGTAGATTTAATATAACGATTATTTCCTAATAAAAGTAAATAAAGAGCGATAACGTAAAAAAGAAATATAATTATATTTTTAGAGTTATCGACTCTAGAAGAAGAATTTAGTTTAGTATTTAACCTAATATTCGTATTTCTTAATAAATTTATCTACGAAAACGTTTTTAATATTTATCTAATAGTCCTATATAAATCCCTAGTCTTTTTAGGATAGGAGGTATTCGGTAATATAACCCTTCCCCTTTTTAATAATATAATTATCGAGGATATACTCTAGTTCCTATTCTAGCTTTAAGTCGTCTCGCTCGGTTTCTACTAATTTAGGGTTAGTAGGCCGTGGACGTTTAAAAGAGTCCTAATTTAATAATAGGTACTACTTTAACTATACTATTAAAAATATATTATAAATCTTCTAATTTTCTAGGATATTAAGGCGGTATACGAGCCTACCGATATAGTTAAAAACTTTAAATAAACTAGTTATTTATTAATCGTATTTACGACCCGTAAATTTATTTACCGGAATATTATAATTTTTATATAAACGTAGTAAGGCCTAGTCCCCTTTACGGAAGTATTAAAGGTAATAAATATAATTATAATATTCCTTATTATATATTTAAGCGAAGGTAATTATATCCGAAGTTTAAATATATATTAACTTTTTTAATAAAACGTTATTCTCCTAGTTTCCTAGGTCTAACGCGTTATTAACGGTAAAACCGAAAACTACTTTATTTAGGGTATAGTTAATAGGCTAGGAAAACGTATTATTATATTATATAATTATAAAAAATAATACCTCTTCCTAGACTTTAGGGTTTTATAAAGTAGTAATCTAGAATTATAATATAATTTTAATAGTTTAATTTATACACTCGCTTAATTTATCCGTTTATAGATAATAAGTAATAGAAAATATTAAATTTATTTTAAGTTTATTAAATAAAGCCTTTTATAAAATATTTATAAATTTACGGTCGCGGTCGGAAAGAATAGCCTTCGGAATACCCTAGTCTATTAATTATAAATAACGTAAAAGTATATCTATTTATTACTCTACCTTCTATATTAATTTTCCTAGAATCGCGGTCACTTTTCGGGAAAATTTATATATAATAGTTATAATATTATCGAATCCTTCCTACGAAAGAGGTAAGGTTAGGATAAAATCGATAAAAATCGTATAAAAAAAAGAAGGCGGTATAAGAATAAATTATAATACTCTATAAGACTTATACCTAAGAGTATCGAATAATTAATATTATAAATAGTATCGTAAATACTCTCCTAGCTTTTTATTTAATTTATATATATACTAATACCTAGTTATTATTTTATAGTATTTATATCTTCCTATATATAAATTAGAATAGGCGACGTTAAATAAAGTTTTAATATATAAAAAAGATATATATAAACGCTCTAGCGTATATACGCGATTAGTAACTAAATTATTAGTACGTTATATTAAGTCGTTATTCCCCTTCGAAAAAGGAAGATTTATGGTATCCTCGCCGGTTTCTATATTATAGTTAAATATATAGTTTATTTTAATTTAAAAATCGTTATTTTAATACCTTTAAAGTAATTTTTATTTAAATTAAATATTTATTTCTATTAATATATAGACCTTATATATATATACCTAGAGTATATTTAGCTCGTTTTCGGAAAAGTCCTTAACTACGTCCTTCTACTATAGTCGGGATAGGGTATCTAGTACTATATATTTAATACTAGATTTATAACGGATCTTTATATTTTAAAAACACTAAATATAATCTAAGGCCCGTATAATATATAAATTAATCTTTATTATAGACGAGGTAGTTATATTTATTTATTTAATTATACTAAGCGCAGCTTTATAATTAATATAGACGATTATTTTAGGGGTTAATTCGACTATATATTTAACCTTAATAAATATTTATATTATTTTTACTAGTTCTATTTTAGTAGGTTAATAACGTATTTCTATATCCTTAAAGAATTAATTAAGGAAAAGAATAAATTAAATTTATTTCTAGTCGGGATAAAAGTCTTTTAGTTTTTTTATAATATAATAAATTATAACCCCGTAACCGAATTCTTTATTAGTATTAAGGTCGATAAATAGTTCCTTTTTATCGTCGAAGTAGTATAAAAAGGAAGGTTTAGAAAGGGTATTCTAAATGATTTTAAATAAACGGATCTCCTATAAGGAAGGTAATTTAAAACTAGTTTTCTTAATATATTCTTATCGCTAAACGCCTATAGGGGGTACTTTATTTAATAATATTATTTTCTTATTTTATAAAGACCTAGCTAGAGTAGTATAATTTTTAATATAATCTTTTAATTAACTAGTTATTCCTAGGTATATTTTAAATATTATTAATATTTAAAAGAAAGTTAATTATTTAATAATTATAAACTTTTCTTTAGAAGTTAATAACCCGAACGAGTTAACTTTCTAGTCAAATAATATAATTAATAAATAACCGATAAACGCCTTTTTAGGGTTAATTAAAATATTAAATTTAGCGAATAAGAAAAATATTATATATAAGTATTAAATATAATCCTTAAGAGTTTAAAAGAATATTATAATATTATTAATATATACTCGGGCGAATACCTTATAGATATATAGGATCCGGTCTATTTATTATTATATATACGTAGGCGAGTTCTTGAATCTTATTATTATAATATTAAAAGTCTCCTAGCCGCGGTATAATATAACGGTAAACTTATATTTATTTTTAAAATATATATACTATTAATAAAAGAAACTAGCCGCGTTAATAATAATAATCTAATAATAACCCTTAACGGCGCTGATTATATTATTCTATAAAGGTAAATAATAGATATTTATTATAACTATAATATTTAAACTTCGAATATTAATAATAGTACGGCCCTTTTTAATACCGTTTAATCTTATAGTCTAAATAACGAAGATTAGGAAATTAAATAAAGTAGTTTATATCGTCTATTTAAACCGTCCCTAAATATATAGTTTATTAAAGGTTTCGTTAATAATCTTCCGGCTCTCGTTATTTATAGGATAAATATATACTATTTTAGGTACTTTATCTTCCTAGTCGGCGCGTAGTAGTATATATATTTATTCGTTTTCTAGAATATTAATAAAGCCTCCTTCTACCTAAAGTATAAGGAATTAATTAATAATCTTTATTAATTCCGGTTATTTATTATAAATAATAATACCGTTTAAGAGGATATTATTCTTTACCGAAATAGTTACCTCTATTAATAGAATAGAAGGCCGGGAACTAATTAGGTTCTCTATATCTTTACCCTCTAAAAATTATTTAAGAAGTAATAAACTAGAGCTAGCGGTAATTATATTATTAAAAGTATTTTTAATAAAAGTTTCTTTATACTCCTAAAGAGGCCTTCGTATAGCGAGCTCGCGAATATTATTATCGTTTATAATAATATTATAGTAGTTATTAAATTAAACCTCGATTACTTGGCCTAGTTTTATATTCCTAGGGATTTTAATATATTTATCCGTTTTATTCTTTATAAGTATTAATCTTATTCTATTATTAACGATTTCGGTAAAGAGGTATAGGTTAGTATCTACCGGTTTAAAAAAATAATCTTATATTAATAAATTAAATTTATAGACTTCGATAATTACCATAGTTTATAGGGGGATTACTTTTATTTTCGTAATATATACCGGCCGGTTCATACTTATACCTTTTAAATAGACGTCGATAGGGTACTCTATATTATAGCTACCGATACGGGCGATTTACCGAAATATTAATATATTAATCCCTTTAGGGGTTATAACGTCTATATTAATAAATATATTTATTTTAAAATTATCTATAATATAGACTTCCCTAGGGGCGGTTTCGGTTATTATTTTATTACTACTCTTATCTTTCCCGGGGAAGTATAAAGAGGTAACGATATATTTAGAAATAATATAGCGATTAATACTAATACCGGTAACTTAGAGTAAAGTTACTATAATATAGATTCTAAGTTTTAAAAGAAAGTGTATTATAAATTTATAGTCGGCGATAATTATTTTATAACTAGTATCTTTATAACTCTTTTTTATTTTAATTCTAGAGTCTAAACCGACCCGAATACTAGTATATTAATACTTCCTAAACGTTTATCCTATTCCCGTATTTTTAGAAGAGTCGTAGTTTAATTTAATAATAGGCTTCTATTTTAGTAATTCGTTATTCGTTTTAGTTTAATAATAGGTTTCTATATTCTTATCTATTACTAAAGACTATTTACTTTTCTAAATAATATTTATAATTAAATATTTAGGGTAGAAGGTTTTAATAGAGTTCCTATTTAAACTTTAACTTCTAAAATATATATATAGTACGTTTTTAAAAAAGAATAACTCTTTATAAATATAATACTCGATTTATTTAGGCGAATCGATAATAGTTATTTAATAACTAGTTATTTCGTTTTATTTATTATAGTAATCCTTTTACTACTAATCCTAGCTCTATTTATTAACGTAATTAACGTTAAGTATAAATTATTCTTCTATTTATAACTCTATAATACCGTTTTTTTAAAAGTGGTTCTTTTATACCTCGGTTTTATAGTAAATAATTATACGCCTAGAGGGTATTTACTATTACCCGAAATAATTAAAATTATAACTACCCGTTATAGGCCCGCGGTTTTCTTGGCGCGGTTAATAGTTAAGACGATTTTTATTTCTAAAAAGGGAAGATACGTTTCTAGTACTATTATTAATAATCTATAATTAAATAAATAGCGGTTGAATTTAACGAGGTTACTACTACGTTTAAAAGATATTTAATATATTCTAATAGGCCGGATTAGTAAATTAATAAGAAGTAACTTAAGGTAACTAGTTTTACTATAGGCGGAACCGATTAAGTTATTGATAATTCTATTAGTTTTATCGTAAACCCTTTAGTTTAAGAGGCGGTAGAGGCCTAATTATTTTATTACTTCGTATTATTCCTAGCTAGGCTTCTTCCTTAATATTAAATAAATTAAGAAATTTATCTAGTAGGACGCTAGACTTAGGCGGATTAATAAAAGATTTGAAATTAAAGTTAATATAGTCGTAGATTATAAATATTTATTAATATATACTAGGAATATCGGCGGCCCTAGTTAAATTAAATATTTTATTTATATACTACCTAGGCGTCTTACTAGTATATATTTAAACGAATTTATATTTATTAAAACGAAGTTTATATATAGTTTCTAGCGTCTTTATTTTGAACTATTTAATAAAATAACCTATTTATTTAAGGTTAGCGAAGGTATATATTAATACCTTAATATTAATATTTAATTTATTCGAGAATTATTTAAGGGTTACTCCCTTAAAATATAAAAATAAAAACTTTCGTACCTCCTCTTCGCTATACTATTTAATTATATCGTTAACGCGATCCTTAAAGTTAAAAACGTTTTTATATATAATATATCTTTTTAAAATAAATAAATTGTCCTTTTTATTACCTTTAGAGTCGAAGAATTTAATCTCTTCGAGTTTTAATTTATTCTAGGCGCTTACTCTAGTACTAGTACCGTTTTCGTTAATTAAGTTATTTATTTTTAATAGGCCTTAAGGTCCTATCGGGCTTTCCTTTATCCTAACTATTAACCTAATAATAAAGGCCTAAATTTCTAGCGATTCTATAAATTATATTATTTATTCGGAATTTATAGTAGGTTATTCGGGTTTAGGAGGAGTTATAGTTTCTTGATTTTTAAATTCGTCCTCTAAAGGTTATTTCTTTTATAGGCGTTAACGTAGCTCTTTAGTATCCCTTCGGAAAGTACTGATAAATAGTATTATAGACGTTTTATTTATAACCTAAAGTAGTTATATAGTAAGTTATTTAAATTTAATATACTCCGAAAGGTCGTTATTAAATTACTTCGCTTTCCGGCCCCTTTTTAATAAATACTAAAGAGGTATTTTAGTAAAAGGATAAAGAGACTATATAACTATTTAGGTAACTACTCGTCTAATATTAAAAATAACTTTTATTTATTTTAAAATATATTTATTTAATAATAGGAATTCTTATAAATAGAAAGTAAAATTAATTATAATAAAATTTAGTTAAGTTTCTTCTAGGGTAATAACTAGGGTAATAATTAATAATAAATACTAAAAGTAGTAATATTAGGCGAATAATAAGAGTAGTATTAAAAGACTAGTATTCTAGTATTCTTTTTCTATAGCGGAAGCGTAAGAGATATAATTAGTAATATATTTACTAGGCTGGACGTTTACCTAATAGGTAGTTTATTAAAATAAATAACTATATTAATAAAAGAGAAATAAATAAAGGGACGTTCTAAATACTTAATTTAATATTTACTATAAATACCCTAAATAAAAAGGGTATTAAATATATTATTTTAATAACTTAATAAAGAGTTTAGAAGTACTTATTTAAGGTAGTAGGGTATAGTACGAAAGTACTAAATAAGTATAATATAAATGAAGCTCGCTATCGATACGGAGTAAATTATTTTGAATATAGTAGTTAATAGGGAGTATATTAGTCGTTTTAAGGGTTATTTTACTATTTATAACTAGTATAATCGTTTTTACTAATATAGAAGAGGTATAGTTCTACGTTAATATTACTATTACTACTATTTGATACGGGGTTAATATAATAATAAATAGTATAAAAGATATTAATTATTTTATAAAGGATTTAATTTTAATATACTAGAATCCTAGAGTTACCCTAGTCCCGATAGGGCTAGCGGTAGGGCTCAGCCCGTCGTTTTAATAAATATTTATAATAATACTCCTACTAAAGTCTACCCCGTGATAATAAAGTACCTAAAATAATATATATTTATTTTATAAATAACGAGAGCCGGAAGATTATTAACGAAACCTTTAATAAACTATATATTTAGGGACGATTTAAATAAATAATATAAATTACTTTATTTAGTTTCCTAGTCTTCGTTATTTAAATTATAAAATTAGATAGTATTAAAAAGGGCCGTACTATTATTAATATTTAAAATCTAAATATTATAGTTATAATAAATATCTACTATTTACCTCTATAAAATAATATAATTAACGCCGTTAAGAGTTATTATTAGATTGCCGTTATCGACGCGGCTAGTTTCTTTTATTAATAACGTATATACTTTAAGATAAATATAAATTTACCGTTATATTATACCGCGGTTAAAAGACTTTTAATATTATAATAATAAGATTTAAAAACTCGCTTACGTATATATAATAATAAATAAACCGGATCCTATATATTTATAAAGTATTCGCCCGAGTATATATTAATAACGTTATAGTATTCTTTTAAACTCTCGAGGATTATATTTAATACTTATATATAATATTTTTCTTATTCGTTAAATTTAATATTTTAATTAACTCTAAAAAGGCGTTTATCGGTTATTTATTAATTATATTATTTAACTAGAAAATTAACTCGTTCGGGCTATTAACTTCTAAAGAAAAGTTTATAATTATTAAATAACTAACTTTCTCTTAAACGCTAGTAGTATTTAAAATATACCTAGGAATAACTAGTTAACTAAAAGATTATATTAAAAATTATACTACTTTAACTAAATCTTTATAAAATAAGAAAATCGTATTACTAAATAAAATACCCTCTATAAACGCTTAGCGATAGGAATATATTAAAAAGATTAATTTTAAATTACCTTCTTTATAGGAGATCCGTTTATTTAAAATTATTTAAAATACCCTTTCTAAACCTTCTTTTCTATACTACTTCGACGATAAAAAGGAACTATTTATCGATTTTAATATTAATAAGGAATTCGGTTACGGGGTTATAATTTATTATATTATAAAAAAACTAAAAGATCTTTATTTTAATCGGAAATAAATTTAATTTATTCTTTTCCTTAACCGACTTTTTAAAGATATAGAAATACGCTATTGACTTACTAAAATAAAATTAATAAGAATAGTATAAATATTTATTAAAGTTAAATATAAGGTCGAATTAACCCCGAAGATAGTCGTTTATATTAATTATAGAGCTACGCTTAATATAATTAAATAAATAAATATAACTACCTTATTTATAATAAAGACTAATTTACGTATTATATAGGCCTTAGATTATATTTAGCGTTTTTAAAATATAAAGACCCGTTATAAACCTAGTATTAAATATATAGTATTAAATACCCTATCTCGACTATATTAAAAGGACGTAGTTAAGGACTTTTTAAAAGGCGAGTTAAATATACTTTAAATATATATATATAAAATTTATATATTAATAGAAATAAATATATAGTTTAAATAAGAATTACTTTAAGGGTATTAGAATAACGACTTTTAAATTAAAATAAATTATATATTCAACTATAACGTAGAAACCGGCGAGGATATTATAAATCTTCCGTTTTCGAAGGGGGGTAATAACTTAATATAGTATATTAATAATTTAACTACTAATCGCGTATATATACCGGAGTACCTATATATACCTTCTTTATATATTAAAACTTTATTTAATTCCGTATATTCTAATTTATATATAAGAAGATATAAATACTATAAAATAATAATTAGGTACTAGTATATATATAAACTAAATAAGAAGCTAGGGGAGTATTTACGATATTATTTATAATATTAATTTTTCGGTACTCTTAAATATAAGTTTTATAGAGTATTATAATTTATTCTTATACCGCCTTCTTCTTTTTATATAATTTTTATTAATTTTATCTTAACCTTACCCCTTTCGTAGGAAGGATTCGATAATATTATAATTATTATATATAAATTTTCCTAAAAGATAACCGCGATTCTAGGAAAATTAATATAAAAGGTAGAATAATAAATAAATATACTTTTACGTTATTTATATTTAATAAACTAAAGTATTCCGAAGGTTATTCTTTCCGACCGCGATTATAAATTTATAAATACCCTATAGAAGGCTCTATTTAATAAATTTAGAGTAAATTTAATATTCTCTACTATTTATTATCTATAAACGGATAAATTAAACGAGCGTATAAATTAAATTATTAAAATTATATTATAATTCTAGATCGTTACTTTATAAAATCCTAAAGCCTAGGAAGAGATACTACTTTTTATAATTATATAATATAATAATATATTTTCCTAGTTTATTAACTATACCCTAAATAAAGTAACTTTCGGTTTCACCGTTAATAATATATTAAATTTAGGAAACTAGGAGAATAACGTTTTATTAAAGGAGTTAATACGTATTTAAATTTCGGATATAATTACTTTTATTTAAATATACGATAAGAAGTATTATAATTATATTTATTACCCTTAATATTTCCGTAAAGAGGACTAGGCCTTACTATATTTATATAAAGATTATAATATTTTAATAAATAAATTTACTAGTTATAAATATAGTTAATAAATAACTAATTTATTCAAAATTCTTAATTATATTAATAGGCTCGTATACTACCTTAATATCCCAAGAAATTAAAAGATTTATAATATATTTTTAATAGTATAGTTAGAGTAGTATTTATTATTAAATTAAGACTCTTTTAAATATCTACGACCTATTAACCCTAGAGTAATAAAAACCGAGCGAGACGATTTAGAGCTAGAATAAGAACTAGAGTATATTTATAATAACCGCGTTATTAAAAAAGGGAAGGGTTATATTACTAAATACCTCCTATCCTAAAAAGACTAGAGATTTATATAAAATTATTAAATAAATATTAAAAATATTTTCGCGGACGAATTTATTAAAGAATATAAATAGTAGGCTAGATACTAAGCCAAATTCTTCTTCTAGGGTCGATAACTCTAAAAGTATAATTATATTTCTCTTTTATATTATCGCTCTTTACCTACTTTTATTAAGAAATAATTATTATATTAAATCTACCTATCGAGCTCTATTTAGAGTAAAGGTACTATAATAATATTAAGAGGGTATTATACCGAGAACCGGTAAAACTACTCTTTAATAATTTTAAATTATTCGCTTAATCGCACGCCGAGTTATATAACTCGAATATTCTAGTAGTATATTATTTATATACTTCTTTATATAGATTTAAGTATATATCTCTCGTTATTACTATTTCTTAATTAAATAGTATATTTATAAGAGAAAAAACTTCGGATAATATATTAATTACGTAATTATTTACCGAATCGGGACTAGCTCCGCGCTAAAATAATTTTAATTCTAAAAGTATTATTAAACGACTTTCTTTAGTTAACTAGATTTATATTAAAATTTTACTTTTCTAATATATATTTAGAGCCCTAGTCCTTTAGTATTAATACTTTTATAATATTATATATATACGCCTTTATTTTATTAATATTATAGTTTTTATCGTTAATTATTTACGTTATCTTTATACCCCTTTATCGCTTTACCTCGTTATCGCGATTTTAACTCTAAACTTTACGATTTTATATTAAATTTTAAAACTCTACGGGCCTACCCGTAATTAATCGATAATTTAAAATATATATTTCTTATTTATTTACTTCTATATATAGACGCTATTTACGTTATTATTTACGATACTCTATATAAATATATTAACGAGGGCGTTAACTTCTTTTTTTTAAAAAGGGCGATTTATTATAAAGTAGACTTTAATAAAAGTATTATTATAAATATTTATTAAAACGGCGGGCAGAGCCCTACCGCTAGCTCTATCGGGACTAGGGTAATATTAAGATTTTAATATATTAAAATCAAATCCTCTATAGAATAATTAATATCTTTTATATTATATATTATTATATTGACCCCGTGTCAGTTTATTTATTTACTCCTCGCGTCTCTAATTCGGTATTGTAGGCGATCTAGTACTAGCTACAGTAGCGTTGCCTTGGAAATAAAAGGCACCTTTTTCTATGGCCTGGGTATGAAGGCTTGGCGTTTATCATCAGGCCGTCTCTGATTAGCTTTCGGCAGTAGTGTCCTTCTCCATTGGATCGTTGTCAAGGAATGTGACCTCGAATATGCCTCAACCTAATGTATCCGGCGCCGCGGTACAAATGTCTTTTGGATTATTCCCACCTTTTCTGGCGACCACGGTGCGATTACCGACCACTAAAATCTACGGAACCAATGCCGCCCCAAGTTCGAGACCCCCAACGTACGAAAAAAGAAAGTATGCCTACGGGAATGACCCCGTTGATTATTACCATGTTTTCGCAGCTAGTGCCAGCTGCCGAATGAGTAAGATTGCCTACTCCACCTAGGTTTTCTGACGGTTCGGGCTTGCCGGGAGGGTTAGAAGGTCCTCTAACTCGTTACCGGACTGTCGCGGTGAATTTATACTAGCCGGAGTTACGACGATCAGAAACAGTTAGTGTGCATATGGCTGCGGGGGCGCGCCACTCGATGAAGGGGTGTTGTCAAGGAATGTGACCTCGAATATGCCTCAACCTAATGTATCCGGCGCCGCGGTACAAATGTCTTTTGGATTATTCCCACCTTTTCTATCGTCACAACGAATTCGGCTAGCCTCATCGGGAATGCCGGTCTCTGACCGCATGGATTCTCTCGTCAGCGAGGTCTGATAGAAGACTTCCTTTTCCTTTCCATTGAGAGAATATTCACACTTCGCACCCTCAGAAACATTGCAACACGTCGCAATGGAGGCTCTTCTTAGACAATCCCGCTCTATGTGCCCCTTCCTCAACAAGACTTCTCCCGCCACACTTCGCTCCCTCTCCACCACCACTCGTCATGTATCTCCCGGTGGAGGGACCATGTCCAACCTGCAAGTCCTTGCCCGCCGATGCCCGGTCATGGGTAAGGCCTTGACTGTCCAGAGCGCAAAAAACGGCAACAATGCTCTCAACGGAGTCTTTGGTGGAACTCGAGCATACACCAGTGGCAAGGCGAAGATCCATACGTCGAGGGCTCACCAGGCTTCTGTAGAGCCGGAGGTAATCAGGCGTGGGGACAATAGTAAGAATGACTTACATTTCACCACCGGTATCAATTGACTAACTCTAGGAATAGTCCCAATCCATCATGGCGCAAAGCCGACTACTTCAGACCAGCACGACGCTGCCACTCCTGGACCTAAGCCTGCCGCCCCTAAATCGGCAAAATTCGACTACGATGGGTTTTATAATAGCGAGATGGACAAAAAGCACAAGGATAAGTCATACCGCTACTTCAACAACATCAATCGCCTCGCCAAGGAATTTCCTCAGGCGCACATGTCTACCCGGGATGGAAGAGTTACAGTCTGGTGCTCAAACGACTACCTAGGCATGGGCCGCAACCCAGAAGTACTCAAGACTATGCATGAGACGCTCGATACCTACGGGTCTGGCGCGGGTGGAACACGCAATATCTCTGGGCACAACCAGAATGCCGTTGCTCTGGAATCGACCATAGCTCGCTTACATGCCCAGGAAGCTGCTCTGGTCTTCTCATCCTGCTACGTCGCCAATGACGCAACACTTGCGACTCTCGGTAGCAAATTTCCCAACTGCGTTATTTTGTCCGACAGCATGAACCATGCCAGCATGATCCAGGGTATCCGCCACTCTGGGGCCAAGAAGATGGTCTTCAAACACAACGACCTAGCCGATCTAGAAAACAAACTCGCTTCCCTCCCACCAGATGTCCCCAAGATCATCGCCTTTGAATCTGTGTACAGCATGTGCGGATCCATCGGTCCCATCACCGAAATTTGCGACCTTGCAGACAAGTACGGCGCCATAACCTTTCTCGACGAAGTCCATGCCGTCGGCATGTACGGACCACACGGCGCTGGCGTCGCTGAGCATCTCGATTATGAAGCGCACGCCTCCGGGCAAACCAAAGGAACGATCATGGAACGCATCGACATCATCACCGGCACTCTAGGAAAAGCATATGGCTGCGTAGGCGGCTACATCGCCGGTAGCGCAAAGATGGTCGATACGATTCGCTCTCTTGCGCCAGGCTTCATCTTCACTACATCCCTTCCCCCTGCGACCATGGCAGGTGCAAAGACAGCTATTGAGTACCAAATCGAATTTCAAGACGACCGCCGCCTGCAACAACTACACACCCGCTCCACAAAAACCGCGCTCGTGGAAAAGGATATTCCCGTCATGCCGAACCCCTCCCACATCATTCCTGTACTCGTCGGCAACGCCGAGCTTGCGAAACAAGCTTCCGACCTGCTCTTAAAAGACTGGGGCATCTACGTCCAAGCAATAAACTACCCCACCGTCCCTGTCGGCGAAGAGCGCCTCCGCTTCACGCCCACGCCTGGCCATGTGGAGAAGTATCAGAAGGAGCTGGTGGTGGCGTTGGATGCTGTGTGGACTCAGCTGGGTATCAAGCGCACGAAGGACTGGGCGGAGATGGGTGGGTTTGTTGGGGTAGGGGTTGAGGGAAGAGGGCATGTGGAGCCGCTTTGGACGGATGAGCAGTTGGGGTTGCATAGTGAGGTTGAGAAAATGGGGTTGAGGGTTTTCGAGGAGGACAAGGGAATGGCGATGGATGAAGTTGATCAGGGGACGAGGGTGCCTGTTGCTGCTGCGGCTTGAAAGCTCTATGAGGACGATTTAATTGAGCCCTGTCGAAATGTTGGAAAGCGTGTTGAAAAGCCTTGGGGATGTAGCTATTTCTATGACCGTCTACGACATCTTTACGCATACAAGTTGGTTCATTATACGTGCGCTTTTGCATCTCTTAAATAATGGGGTGGAATTTTTGCACATGAATATCAGCACTTAAAGTACTAAAAATACGACGGTGCTAATCCAATTCGAGCCATTTTTTCTCCCCGTTTCTTTTGGATCCAACATCGAATGTCTCATTCCTTGGCAGGCCCGGCTCTAGAGTAAGTCAGAAGTACTTTCGCTCAAGAAGAGTGAATAACTGCAGTGTTGAAGAGGCGCTGGAGTGGGAAGTAAGCTTATCTAGAGGCGAGACCGCTAGGGTTTTGCCGTTTCTTCTTGGAGTTGAGTTGGGGTTGGCAGTCGTTTCGCTTGGAGACACGTAATGGAATTGGGGTTCTGAGAGGTAGATGAACGTGGTCTTGGGCAATTATTGGGTTTGTCACCAGCGAGGTGCGTAATGTGGAAATAGCTGAGCATGATTTCTGCTTCATGTATTGGTGATGGCTAATTGCGGATTTTGTGTGGTATATAGCAGCCTGCTACTCGTAGCAAGCCGTAGCCAGCACATCGTCGTGTCTATCATCATCTCACATCCCATCATCCACACCTTACACCGCACAATCGCCACTCCTATCTCTTCTTCCCCCTCCCAACCGGCACCCTCATCTTCGGAAACACCAACGGTAGTCTTAGCCTCGCAATCCGATGGTTGCCAGCTTCAGCCTTGCTAATCCCCAACACGCCCCTCTCCGTCTCCGTCGGTGCCGCGATGACAGCACCCAGCTCTGCATAATACTTTGAGACATCCTTGACCTCGAGCCTCAGATCATTCTGGATATCGTGCGTATCACTCGTACAGTCATCGAATGCAAGGGCGAGTGCGAGGATATGCGTGGTGAGGTTATCGATATGCCACTTGTTGAGCTGCGATCCCTCTGCGAAGCGTCGTCCTACGCCGGCAACCATGTCGCTACCCCAGCCCTCCACTAGGCTGCCCATATCTTCCATCTTCGGCACCCTCAGCCCTGCCTTGCCTACGTTCTTGAGGCTCTTGAACCATTCCACTAGCAGTAGCAGATATTTCAGCGTCTTAACCCTCTTGACATTTCCACCTTGCACCTCAGCGTTCAACCTCCTCGCAACAAACATGCTCTTCGTCTCTATATCCTGCCCCGCTTTCACCTTATCCATCCACTCCTTCACACCGATTGTCCTCAACACATTCACCCCTCCAACCAATTCCTCAATCGGATACACATCCGCTGGTGTCTCCGCATCCGGATTCGCCTTCGGCCGCGGTTTATTTTCGTCGATCTCCGCTTGCATTTTCTCACGTGTGGTCATTGAGGAGGTGGCGGGCATGGATGATACGACTGCTGAGGCCAATGGATCAAGGGTGGCGCGTTTGTCTGGGGTGTTTTGAGACTTAGGTTTGGAGGGGGAGGCTTGGATTGCGTTGGCTGTGAGGGCGCGAATGGCTTTTTGGGATTTTTTGGTGCCGAAGGCGAGGCCGAGGGTAGAGCGGGCGGAGAGGGTATTTGGGGCGTCTTCTTCTTCTTCCTGGCTGCTCGCTATGGCTGCTGAGCGGAGTGTACTGCGAATGACTAGTTTTCGGGCCGGCACCAATTGGAGTTGGCCGGTTGAGGGGTCATACACGCCAATATAATGTTTTAGGTGGTTTTCGGAGCCATTGGAGGTTTCTTGACGGGCTGTGTAGTCGAGTTTTGGGTGGGCGGAGGAGTGGAGGAGGAGCTCTGTGCCTGGTGGTGAGGGACGAGAGGTGCTTGGGAGGGTTTTGGTGTAGGTTTTCATGGCGAGCTTGGAGGGGAGGGTGAGGCCTGGTGTAGATGCTGAATAGTATCAGCCGGGGTCAACAGCCAGTGTGGGAAAGAGAATTCCAAGTACCCAGCACTGGTGCCCATTGCTCGCCATCTTCGATCACCGAGACCTTGATGGTTTGGGCTGGGCTTTCAATGGCAGCCTTCTTGTTTGGGCGACCATCGTGGCTTTCTTCATTCCTCTTGCGTTTCTTTTCAGGCATCTTCGCTGCTCGAATCAATGGAAGGGAGCTGTACAAAGAATTGAATCTCATTCGTCTTGCCGACCAAGGCTTTCCTCGGCAAGAGGTCTTGGCAGCCGACCACGTAACCGTTCACAGCTTAATTCATTTCACACTCGACATCAATGCCCACAGCGCATCTTTGCGAAATGCCGTATACTTAGCTCTACTGAGAGAACATGGTTGTGTTCAATGCATTTTTCTGGGGCAAATAGCTGTACACTAATCTGGCTATATACAACGTACAGCTAGTCCTGTTAGGCAGGCAAGCAGCATCAAACACGGCAACCTCCATATTTGAAGTCATGACTCTCTAAATAGCGTGCAATATCCTCCTCTCGGCGTGAAAACCAATAAGCTTCAAGGGCCCACTCCAAAGGGAATCATACAAGCGGATTCTTACTCGGGCTTCTCCTCTGCACGCTTGGTGGCTACGAATTCACTATTCGACGTCTCTGGCGCTTGTGATCCCTCCCTGCCGATAGGCTTGTAGGAGGTGTCTCGGTATCCGCGACTCGCTTCTGCGCCGTTGTGTCGTTCCCGGTTCCTTTGTTCGAATAAATGGCCTCCGGAGTTGAGGACGATCGGGCATCTTGCACCTTCTTGTCCGCCGAACCTTTACCCGCATCAAATCGTGGCACTCCATGATTGATGTGCTTGAGGACATACTGGCCGCCAGTCTGCGGCCGATTGACCGAGTTTTGGGCTTGATTATTGTCATCAGCGCGGTTCTGGGGGGAGCCTGTATGTTTGGCTGTTCTTCTTCAGGTCCATTCCGTCCGTCAGCATCCAGCGTCCAATCCTCCGCGTCTAATTCAGGGGGCATCGCATCGCCTTTCCGATACTCTCCTTCAACAAAAGAGAACACTGGAGACAAGCCCGATCCAATCAAACCCCCGGTAAGGCAATCTTGTGCCGAGAACCTCTCTTTAGGATCCATCTTCAACATGTGGTTTACCAGGATAAATTTCATATCGATACACGCTGCGTCTGCTGGAACGTTCCCCGCCTAATAGTATGTAGATGCGGACTTCACGATGTCTTCGCCCCAGGTCTGCCCTGTCTGACACCGGTGCTTTGTCGTGGTGATGTACCACCTGCCAAGTACAACATCATAGGCCGGAACAAGCATCTACCGGGACGCAAGACTAAGGCAAAGAAATGCGAGGAGAGAGATTGAAGAGATTACTCGTATGCGCCAGCGTGAATGTATTCGGAGACAATATATCGAACTTGATCTTGTCTAGAGATCGACGAGATCGAAGCAGGGATGCCTGTGTAGCTGAAACTTCGATGGGAAGAGGGGAGGGACGACGAGGGAGTTGGATGAAAAGGGAGGCGGATGGATGAGAAACGGGTCGAGGGTGTAGGGGCCGTAACCCGCGGCAGGGAGCGGTGGAAATGGCAAATATTGAATTCACAATTTAATTCAAGGCTGCGAATTGGCATTGAGTGCTGATGTAATATACCTCCAATTGCGATACCTGCAGAAACAATTCTTTTGAAGTCTTCTGGCGACGTTCTGCGGCCTTCGAGCGGTCCGACTGAGTAAAAATCTGTGTAGAACATGCCATCAAGTCTCATGTCATCTCAATCAAGGTGAGGAGCCGTGTCTTTTCCAAGGTGAAGAGTGATTCCAATCGCGCCAGTATCGTGGTAATTTGAAGCTGTAAAGATATTTGACAAGGCGATGTCTAGCCGGTCTTGGCAAGGAGCTCCGGTGAAGGAAATTCAACGACGTCTGAAAGAGGAACACACAAATCCGCAGAAAGAGCCACCGAATCCCGAGTTCTTATTCTAACCCGACTCCGAGCATTCATACATTCTGTGGACTATCTTAATATCACAGTATCGACTCATCATCGAATCTCCCTTGTCGACTTAAGCAACGCAAAATCTGACTTCATCATAGACTCTCGTGACTCTCATAGCTTCTGCAGTCGACTTCCTAGCTTTGTTGCGGCCGAACAATTGATGCAAGCATGACATGGCCCATTGAAACCGTTTAGGGGGCAGAACAAACTACTAGTTAGTAAGGCTACTTAACGCTAGTTTAAACGGATAGTTTTGACAGTTTGCATAAAATTCATAAAATCTATAAATCATCCATAATTTTTACTGGGCAAGCCAAGATCGTACCGCTAAGCCTATTCAGGTCCTCCGTTACCCGAAAAGGTAGTCGGCCCTAACTCCTCGTTTCCATAAGAGAAGCCTTCTACAAACTATTTAATATACTAGTCTATACCGTTTTCCCATTAGACAAACCGTGTAAACTGTACGGTTTAAGACATTAAACGGACTAACTATTAAGGGAAAAAAGGGCAAAATGAACGGACTAACTTGCAGTTTGCTAAATAGTCCGTCAACGGTTGGGAACACTATTATCTCTTGACGTACTAGCTTCATACTCTTCGGGAGCATCTACAAAGCATTCAACGGAAGAAAATCTACTCAAAGATGTCGAAGACGCAGCCAGGTTTTCGTACTCCGACGGAACATCGCGATGACCAGGATCAAGACTTTGCAGCAAATCAAAAAACCCGTTCTTCACATCATCTTCAGGAGCATCATCGCCTCTCCGTCGTCGAAATTCCCAAAACCATTCCGCCGCACTGAATCCTCGGCCAGTAGCAGTAACATCCAAACCCTGTAGCCGAGCTCTAGCAAGTATACGTATCGTCCTCGCATCCGCGGTCTCGGCCATAAAATGGAGAGGAGTGCCCCCACAAGGGCGTCACGCAACCAATATCTGCGCCGTGATCCAGCAGAACCTCCAGGCTCTTATGGTTGTTGGAATAAAGAGCATCAGATAAGGGCGTGCAGCCATGCAGCTCTTTCGCATCGATATCGGCCCGGTGCCGCAGGAGCGTTTTGATGGCATTTGGCGCGTTCCGCACTGCGTGGTGGAGAGGGGTCCAGCCCATATTGTCCCGGGTATTTACGTTAGCTCCGTAATGCAACAAAGTTGTGAGTGCATCGGGGGAGCGAACAGCCTTGTCAACGGCCCATATCAAGGGTGTTGACCCGTGATTGTCCCTGCTATTGATTTCTTTAGAACAGATATCCAGCTCCGTTGCTAGATCTCCTGGAAGGATATCAAGTAGGACCTTGTGGATTCGAGAGAAGCTCTGTTCTTTGATCCACTCGGCTGATTCAAAAGAGGGCAGGAACAGCTCTTCGGCAGCGGTAGGGGACCGAAGCAAACTGTTTGTGAATGCGAAACTCTTAGCAGTTCTACGATCAATTGGTATCAGCAGGCCGAGCTATATGTGGTGTTCCAGTTTTGATAACTTACCGATGCGCCATATCTTCAAGATCTGGGTCTGCTCCAAGGTCAAGTAGTAGTTGGCACACCTTTGGTGCGCCAGACTCTAGGGAATACTGCAACATCCTTTAGTATGTTGTGATGGGAAAGTCGTAGAAACTACCGCATACATGTAAAACCGAAAATCCCGTTGGTGAGACATCAAAAGGCGAGGCCAATTTCCGTTCAAACAAATCTCTCATCCGATCAACATTTCCAGCGAATGCGTATGAGAAGATTGGCGAGTCGTTTGAAACAACGCGAGAGACTGTCAATGACATACGAGGACCACCAGTCGCGCAAGAGATCATTGCGACCAAGAACCAGGTTGGAAAGTAATACGTGATTTTGGTAGTAGTGCGAGAGCGTCCCTCGCATTGAAGTTCGTCGCATTTCGTCCCTTGAACGAGTCCACCCGCATATCCTACAAACAAGGACCCAGTCAGTCCTGCAAAAAGCTGGGGAGTGCGAAAACCATGTCGCTTGTGGCAGGCACAACTACACCACAGCTGACATTTAGCTATCGCTCGGTAAGAGGTGCTCAGGCGCAAGATGCCAGATGTGTTCTCCGGAGCCTCGTTAGCCATCGGGTTTGGATAACACGTGGTCATGTCTTGTTGCTTGTGGATGGGGGTTTGGGTGATGGACTGGGGGATTTGGCTCCCCGGAGTTGAGCTCTCTCCGAGGCCTGACGCCGGCGAAGATGTTTCTCGCAGGCCCTGGATCAACTCTGTCATACGGTTTTCATACCCCCGCTGGCCGTGCTGGACTTCTTCAAGTACAAGTCGAACCTTTTGTAGAGTCGAATGATTAACAACACCCAAGGTGGTGAGAATGTTAAGATTTATGTGTTTCAGCTCCTCCTTGGTGATTGCTACCTGTCTGCGTACCTTGAGCCACCGAAGACGGACAATTACGGGCCGAAAGTCTCCGTCAGTTCGAGGCTTGATAATGGCCTGAAGACTTGCAAGCTTGGCCGAAGCCTGGTCAACGTGCGGTTTGAACTTTTCTTTACATTCCAGGGAATCCACATCGCAGACATCGACCACATTGCTAAGGACCGCTTGGAAGTCAGAAATCTCGTTGACGAGGGCGAGGAACTCGTCAGATGCATGTTGCAAACTGTGCAACTTCTTCAATGCACCACCCACCGAGCCAGCGAGGTTAAGTACGGCTATGATGCCTGCAGCGGAGGACAATGGGTCCATAACGTGAATTGAAAGGGGCCTGTCTGCTCAGAAGAATCACATTGTTATTCAGGATCCCCTCGTTCCCACGTAGGATCCCATTATCACCATATGGGATCCTTCCCTGTTCATGAGGTAGCCTAAATTTGATGGACGTCTGCCAACCCTCAGCTAATTAAGTCATCTTCCCCCAACCAATTCTTTCCACCAACTAATCAAATCCGTCTGCGCCCCTCCACTATCACATCTGTAAGTAATAGTAGTCAGTTAAAAGTAAGAATTATTTCTCCACACTCATATGTCAGGTAACAATCAACCGATTTCAGAACAGTTGGACTCATTCACAAACGGCCTGATACATAAAGCTAGACCATCACCATTGTGACTTCTATGAACTGCCAACGCATTGATGCGAGGAAGTGGGGAATCCAAAGTATCTGGATTGCAACACATGTCTGTTAATGATTGGCCAAAGACTTCCCCAGCGCAGTTGGGCGTCGCCAAGGGTCTAGCGCTTTACGGCACCCACGATAAGACAGATGTCGGGCGACCTGCCTGCCTAGCTGCCTTAATTAAGAAAGCGGACCGCGCTCTGAGCCAGCTACTACAGTAGATTTCATTGCCATTGGCGCTGACGCTAAACTGATTGTCCGCACATCTTCATTTGTATGAGGTACCCACCCACGTCAAGTAGAAGAGGATATAGACCTATAATAGGGCTATACAACCGGTATATCGTAGATTTATAGTAGGACCATAGATAGGGGTATAACAGAGCTACAATAGTGTAGGTAATAGGGCCATCTACGGCGTATACTATAGAGTAGGCCAGAACGGGGCTTACCATTGAGCCTACTATGGAGCATGCTATGGAGCAGCAATAGGGCATACCATGGAGTGACTAACCAGAAACACAAGTGTCACAAAAGCAATGCGATATCTATACTCATGTTACATGCCAACGAATCACTGTGAAGAAGGACAACATTTGTTAGGGCTGAAGTCATGACATGTCTGTGAAATGCAGAAGTGAATACGAGTAACAAGACTAACACAAAATCTGTACCAGGTCCGTTATAGACGAGACTGCTGCCTCGAAAGTTCTTCTTCATGCAGAGACCCAACAGGATCGCCACTTTTCTCAAGCCCAGACATACAACACAAAACACCTGACTCTTGCAATCCTTGCTCAAAGATAAGATTGGTCCTCATTCATCGAGCGTTCTAAAAGTCTTCTACCTAGCACCTGAGTAGTGTTCTGTTCACGAAGTCAAACCATTATCGAACTCCTCTATCAATAAAGTGAACAATAAAACGGCACAAGCGGAAGCCTTTCTTGGCACCCGTTCAGCAGGATTGGTCAGCTTGTTACGATACGTTGGTTATCTTCCTTCTTGGCCATCGCCAGACGCTGCGTCTACGACTACAGTAGCTATCTTCACCAGTATGGCTCATAAGTCGACTTCGCCCAACGATGATATCACAGACTACCGCGACTGGAACTCGCCGCTATCGAAGGCTCATGGTATATTTGATCTGGAAGAAGTTGTAAGACGACTGAGGTAAGATCGAAACGTTACTTGCAAAACAAAGCTGACAGAATATCTGAGCAGGGAGACGACACCCACTGGAGATATGTTGATCGAGAGTATCAAGCAAGATGCTCATGAAGCTCATCAGAAGCTGATCACATTAGGTGGGAGGCCAACTCGTGCCATTCAGGAGTCACCACCATGGAAAGGTTTGACTCCAGCGGAATCTGTAGAATTTTTCAATGGAGAGTTTCGTGACAGGCCACCGCAATTAAGCTATGAAGAGGAAGACGATCACATATTCTCACATTGGGGTCATGAGCTTCATAGAGCTAGCGAGGAGCTATATCTATGGCAACAATTCCGCGACTATCAGCGAAACCAGTCAAAGTCTGAACGCCTACCTGAAGAGCTAGATTTAGTATCAACAGACCAAACCTTAGTGGATGTTTTAACTAGGTTGAGCGATTGGCAAGAGTTCCAACAATTTCAGCAGATCAGCGTCAATCAGAGGATAAGAAGCAAGTCTTCATGTCGGCTGCGATTTGAGGAACTTCGGAGAGAGCGACTCGAGTCGAAAGAATCCGGAAAAGAGGCACACTATCAACAGTGGCACAAAGTCGATTGTTGCCTTCGAGATCTAGAGAACCGGCAAGAGAGATTGGAAGATTTCGAACAGCCACTCACCTTCATCAAGGAGGAGTTCCCGAAAATTTTAGCTGAGATTAACGATACAATTGCAACAGATCTAATGCTTCGAGAGGATTTTGAAGCGAGGCTAGAGAAGCAAACAAAGGCGATTTACCAGCGATTAAGGAACCTGGGCGGTACACCAAGTCATACCGTTAGGCGGCCATCTCCCTATGAGAATTCTCTACAGAGGCTTCTGCATTGGGGCTCCGAAATTGCGCTCTTCAAAGTGGAACTCTGGCATTGGACAAATTTCCTGGCATGGCGGAAGAGAGGAAAAGATCTGGACAATCCAGACGATGATATCAGATGGGTCTCGGCCCCTAGAATGCCAGCTCCGGAGTTGTGCGATAGTTTGCGGCAATATAGATACCATCAGCTCGATAAAGCTGAAAGCTGGGTACGTATCTGGAATGCAAAGGCGACAATTTCGAAAGAGGAGAGCAGACATGGATACAAGAAGGTTGTCGAGAAGGCACAACACCACATCCAGCTCGCTCAAGAGGAGATCGACAAGGTCACACGACAACTCGAACACGACCAGAAACTCCTTACCAGCTTCTCCTCGGAATACAACCACCAATTAGATTCAGATGATTCAACCAACAATGTGCACCCGCGAAGGCCCACTCTTTTAGTACAGAACGGATCAAGTACTGCTGCCGATCCTTCGGCAAGTGATGATGCTAGCTCTGTCGTGGCTTACCGGACCCGTTCCAAGACGAAGAATTTGGATATGCTTGAATCCAAAGATGGGCTTGGTCTGATGATCATGGGCGAAGCCGGCAAATCTTCGGAGCCGCGTTACAATCTCAGAAAGACCAAAAAGCGGCTGGCGGATAAGACGCTGGGTTCGGACCACCCAGATGAAGACACTCAGACCGTCTCAAAAAAGCGGCGAGTAGCTGGCAAAGAGGATGCCGAGCAGCAAGCCACTACTCCTACAGGACGGAAGAAGCGAGTATCGAAGCGCCGATCCAGGCCCTAGTTCAATGACTCAGATTGGGGAGGATTCTGAAACGATAGTCCCATGCTTCTACTGAGAGGATGGTAGGTGGGACAGGCCATCTGTGTGACGCTACTGGGAGTACCTAAAATAGCGGGTGTCTTTCTGTCCAGCTGGGAGTGGACCACTAAGAGACTATGTAGTTGGGATGGCTTGCTGTTGCGTGCATTAAGTATTGTTCATCAGATACCATGAATGAGAAAGCGTACATCTCACTTAGAAGAGAACGTCTTACCAGTACCTCCTGATCGAAAGATACTCTTATTGGAAACTCTCAATGAGATCGATTTGAAGATCTATGAGTTGAGGGGCTCAAGCGAACCCCTAAGGACCGGGTTTAGGCGCTAGTCCGGGGATCTCCAGGGGCCCCCTCATTGCGAACGATGTTACCTCGAAGCAAAGTCACTAAGGTATTTTAGGACTGAAGGGGCGGTTTTATAGTTTCTTGGCAGGGCCTGATGACTGACTTCTTCCGCTCCCCGCGACAATCAATTACCGTTTCCGTCCCAACACAAGTCCACTGATCGAAAGGATTCCCTGTTTGGTCACCACTATGACTCTGATTCCATCATCTCGGACGCCACTAAGCCGGAACCAGTGTGGTGAATTCCACTCACCAAGCTCTTGTGTCTTGGCATCCGGATGTCGGTTCAGCTTGCGGGGTAAGTAGTTCAACTTCCAACGCTCTCTGCATGTAGCTCTGTAGTGTACTATGACATCGTGCGGTCTCTCACTGGGTCTACTGACCTATAAGACCATCGAGATGCCTTCCCTCCGACGCGCCTGGCTAGAACATTCCAACCTTGTCCACCCGAGAATCGAATATCCACAACGTTCGATCAACTGATTCCATAAAATGAAGGCTTCCACTCCTCTCCAGCTCCTCTCGACGGCTGCTGTTGCGTCGGCCACTTATATATGCCCGGTCAGCCCGGGCTCTAGCGATGCTCCCGCTATCGTGTACGGCTACGCTATGCAAAATCTCCTCTCGAGCTACTACGACTCGGTGCCTATCAATGAATCTTTCTACTCTTCTCTTCCCTCGCCGACAAAGCCAATGACCGACTTCCTAGCCAACACCATGGGCCTGGCCGTGCAGGCCAAACTCGGCGAGGAGGCACTCTTACAGGCCGGCATGGCAGCCGGGGGAATGAAACCGAGTTGCAGCTTCTCGTACCCGCCGGTCACTAACGCCACATCGCATCTCATGAATGCGTATATCTTCGAGGCGACAATGTGCGGCGCGTTCATCGGTCTAGCGGACTACGTGCAGTCTCCGCAGGCAGCGTTCCTCATGGCAAGGCTTGCAGCCGAGCACGGTGAGTAGCGCGCCACTTTCCACCTCTACCTGAAAGCCAAGCTAAAGGAATCCGTCTCCAGGTATCCATGCCTCCTACATCGGCTCTCACATGGACCCCGTCATATTCCCCACCAACAGCACCTCTTTGACGCCGGCCTTCACGCCCGAGATGGTCAGCATGAAAGGGATGGGTGTCGGACCGCTAGGCGACTATCTCAACGGCTGTGTGATGCCTCCTGCTGCTCCATGCGGCGGGACCGTTGAGATCGGAATGCTCGGAGCCATGCTGAAGGGTGAGAGTAGCTCAAACATGATGAGCAACAGCAGCGGTAATAACAGCAGCAGCTCCGGCACCGTGAGTTCCACGTCTCCGTCCACAAGCCCCAAGGCTTTCACCGGCGAGGCTGGATTCGTCCAGGGTAGCGGGTGGGCGGCCGTGGGGATTTCGGCGCTAGGAGCATTACTGGCGTCGATTTAAAATGCGTTCAAAAAATGCTGAAGCGTCTGTCGGATGGAATTCGCTTTGATCTCCGCACGTGTATATAAAGTACTAATTGAATATCGTCCGCGAATGCCGAAAAAAAGAGTGGAAAAAAATCACTTGTCCCTAGATAACCTCTTTCCCGTCAGTCCGTTCTCAATTTTCGGTTCTGTGCGGCAAGTAAGCATCCTGATTCCCTCGGAGACGTCTTCATATGGTTTGTGAGCTTTTTGTGCAGCAATGCCAAGATGACCCCGCGCCACTGACTTGACAGTGGTTCGCCAAGAAATATTGACGATTCATTCAAGATATTCATCATCCCAAGCTATCACATTCTTTCCATCCATGAATAACTAAACGTCATCAAAATTGCATTATTGTGCTGGGTCTTTCATCATCCAATACTCTATGTATAAGATGATCGATCACTGCGTAAAAAAACCTAAGCTGGCATGCTATCCACCGCAACAGTGTCTCTCAGACTCTGTAAGGACGAAGTACTCCATATCCTTCGGATGACTGCTTTGTATAATATTTCCCAACACCTCAACAAAATACCTATCATTAGACACTCCGCCGTCAACTGTTCTATTCCATCCCAGCGCGATTACGATCTCCTGAGTGGGGACTTTGGGAGCGACGAGCTGTGCCAGGAGCTTTCAACGAATCGCTCTTCTCGGAATTTTCCTGGACATCTGCTTGGTCCATCACCGGCTCTGCCCGTGCATCAAGTTGCTCTATCTCTACATCATCATTACGGGACTTGTCATCTTTCCTTTACTACATGCTAGTTATATTTCTTGGCAAGCCTTGCAACCAGTTCCTCGGATGCTGCAAATACGGCAACGTCACTGTTCGTTGACTTGGGCCGCGATCGTTAATTCTGAGGTCAAAGCTGAGTGGACAGGATCATGGACCTTCTGTTCCACAAGATCAATGACCGTTCACTGGGTTTCAGTAGGACCGCAATATAACATCTTAGGCCGATTGTTTTGAGATTTTAGTCAAACAAATATGCATCTGTGGACTTTGTCTAGCCGTGCAGATATCTATGTGCGTACATTCCATTATTACAATACAAGAGTATTAGTCACAAATGCTCAACCCTTGGTATGTCCTCCTTCTCCATAGTTCCAAGTAGTGTTTGAGCACTTCTAATCACCACATGTCATCTTAAAGTGGACGTGGAACGACCAAGCTTTCTCACACAGCGCCGCTTCCCGTAAATAATCAACGAATGTTGGAGCAATAGACGGGTAACGAATCACATGTTTAATAGTATGAAACCCCTGCAAGTGTTGACATAGTGCTCAAGAAGGAAAGGAAGGTTCTCGGGCATGCTTGGTTTAAAAATATCGTGGTCGACACCTGGTGAAATGGATGGGAACGCAGTGGCCCATCGAGGTCGCAAGCTTTAGTAATTTTGACGGTTCCAGGGTCTTATTGGCTCTTTGGGAGGACACGGTCGCCCGGCGGGTTAAGCCGACGCTTCTTCGCGCCCTGCTTATCTTCAAGAGGCAAAGAATGAGCGACCTTGGCTGGCGTTTTTATGGCAGCCCCAACCGCTTCTGGTCCGCTGTGCACCGAATGGACGCCCGATTTGGCCGGAGGTTTTGCTGGAACTTGGGTCAAAGCTTGACTTGAAGTTGACATCAACTGGCTGACTACCCGAATGTTGGCGCTTATCTCCTCTTCTTTGAGGTCTCTCTCTCCTTCTTTGAGGTCTCTCTCTCCTTCTTTGAGGTCTCTCTCTCCTCTTCTTTGAGGTCTCTCTCTATCAGTGCCGCTTCAAAGACCTTATCCCAAGAGCCGGAATCCATGGATAGGTAGCTTTGATTGTTTTGGGTCGGAGTCTGGCTTCCATTGTCTTCAATTCCTACAAAGGACCTGAAAGGATCAAAGACCCCTTCTTGCAGGCACTCCTCTGCCGAGCTGCGCTGAGCCGGGTCCAGCTTCAACAAGCTGTGGGTGACGAAACCAATCAGCTTGGCAATTGCGTCATTCCGGTCTGATCGCTACCTGCTATTGACCTCAGTGTCATACTTCGCAGCAAACCCGACAATCGACTGACACCATCCTAGACCTGCCGCACGGTGAGTTGCTGGCCACTCAGGCCATCCAAGCGTTTTACCATGGATGATCACCACCCCCAATGACCATATGTCTGCGGCTTTGTCATAGCTGATGATTTCAGCAAACACCTCCAGGACAGCGTATTGCCAAGTCCCACACTGGGTAGCAAATTTCAGTCCCTGCTTGGCAAGGCCAAAGTCCGCCCACTTCAAGGAGATCATCCCCTTTTCGCGAAATTCGATCAACATGTTGTCGGGTTTGATATCTCGATGCGCGACAGCGTGATCATGCAGGCACTGAAGCCCTTGTAAGCCTTGGCAGAGGACCATGATCCATTCCCAGGGTGACAGAGGATCTTTCAAATACATGTGCACGCTAAGACTGCCACCGGGCACGTACTCCATGAGTAACAATGGCTTGTAGTCGTCAAGAGAGTAGTCTACATATCCGACTATATGTCGCTATAGACACCCTTATCAGTTCCCAGAGAAGAAAAATTCTGGGGCACGGCTTACATGGTGAGATATCTCCTTCAGTATGTTCACTTCTCTCTTCCACTCCGCTGCTGTACTCTTGAACCTCTTAGCAGCAACCTTGGCTCCACTTGGCATCTGCCGGGCTGTGAAAACATCTCCAAAGCTGCCATTTCCGATTTTACGTTTGAGTAGATAGTATGGAAGTTGCTCGCGGACTGCGGTTGCGTGCCCACTGACTTGAGCAGTAGCCGTCTGACTAGCTACGCCGAGCTGACCCACGGATGGAAGAGCTTTTTTGCATCGATCACGGAACGAATCACGAAGGGCGGCATATTCAGGTATCACAGACCAACAAGCAAAGGTCTTACTAGACTCAGCATTGCCTGCCCCTGGCCCGAGCAACACCGAGCCCGGTCCCATCATTCAACAGCAAGACGTTGTACTAGATTCTATAGAGCCATTAAAAGATCTCGTGCAAGAGACACAAGTCCCACAATCGGATTCGGGAGGGGCGTTGACAGAATCCATATCCCAAGAGCACAACATGCAAATCGATTCCGAGGAACAACCCGTTCTGTAGCAGCAGAGCATGCCATTAGATCTCGCAGAGGGTCTTGATAATATTGTTCCTCCGCGAACGCAGAGTCTGCCCAGAGATACCAAGAAAATTCCTAAACGATCCTCCACACGCAAGTTACGATCTGCCGACGTGCCACTCAGGAAGAGCGAACGACTGAAATTCAAAGTTGACGGCTTACCAGCAAAAACATCTTCACCGCTCAATCTACTCAAGCATCGCAAACAGCAAAGCTGAGGCGAGTCATCAAGGAAGCGCACAGAAAAGCTCTCCAGACTTGAGCGCGCTCCACTAGCTTCGAATTTTACAGTATGCTAACATCGTCCTCGAGAGTTCAGACCTGCAACGCTTACCCTGGTTGCTCAACGTCCGAATATTCCAATTCATAAGCTTCAGTCGATTGGTAAATTGTGAGAATGGGCTCTGAAGCAACCACTGAGTGTGGACCGGATCTCCACCGTCCCTTTGTTGGGCAGCTACCTTTGGTGCTAAGAAATCTCAATCATAGTTCATAGCAAAACACCAGACATGATACATAGTTTTGCCAATTAGAAACTGCGAACGACAATGCATTCCAATGCCGCTGGTTACAGCATGTTGCGATATTGTACCCTAGATAGCAAATCAGAGGTCTATATGCGGGAACATAATGCATTTTTCAAGATCTAAGCCATAAATATGCTCATATGTATTGGAAGTTAGAGCCAGGTGAATCGAGCATTCGCGCCCAAGAGAATCATGACCTATCCTTCCGCTCATCCATCGTGGTCGACAAGCTGCTATTATCACTGCATGACATGTCTCACGTCCCGTAAACCATAGGGTATGGCTGTTCTGAAACTTCGTATAATTTCCTGCCTCGCTACCACCCGATGTTCGACCGCGTATTGCTAAGCGGCATCCAGCGGCATTATTCATGGATCGTGGACTCAATACACGCCGTGAGAATACTTCTGTAGGTACAGAGTCCCTGGTAGTGGCAGGTGAATACATGATTTCTACGAGTGTCTCAGTCTTGATCAAAAGCCTTACTATACCTGGTACTAGCTAATGTGCGTTTTCCCTCATTGCTGGCGTCGGTGGCTGTCATTGACCCGCATCCTCTCCGTCAAGCGCTTCATGCATACCATCACTGGTACTCATAAGCCGTTCCTGTGTCGCAAGGCGAGAATCGACCGCATTTCTCCTAAGATCTTCCAAAGTCCCACCCGTTTCATATTGCTCTGTTATCTCGTTTCCCGAACCTGCATCCCCATCGCTGGCCATTGCGCGATCATAAGTGGATTGAGATATCGGATACAATGTCACCCAAATTGACATAGTATCTGTCTCTTCAAATACGCCAGTACAGTCCATGACCCTGCCCTCAGGACGAGCCTTCATTTCCTCCGCTGGCAATGGAGCCTTGAAACGGAGACGTTTGAGCGTAGTCCATATCATGTGACCAGCCCGATTGCGGCAGTGTCATCATCGAGTATGATTCGCCGAGTATACGCTCTGTGTACAGCTTACGATCGTAGTAGAGGGGGTCGATGATTGTCCGGCAGAGCTGTTCGAGGTCTGAAGCAGCCACCACAACGGGAGTCTACTCAGTCTTGGCAACAATACCCTTATACCACCTTTCATGATGATAGTGATCAATACGGACCGAGCATGGTGGCAACGGTGCTCCCGGGGAAGAAAACGGAATGGCACTTCGTTTTCTGGATCTTCAGGACAGACCTTGCGGACAATTAAGAAACCTTCATCTGCGTTCAAGCACATAAGAACGAGGAGATCGTTGTTTTACAGCACTGCGCGAGCTTCGTTATGAGTTTTATGGTTTGTGCAAAGGAGAGCGGTAGGAAAAACGTAAGTAGGCCAGGCCCGATCGTTGAGTCGCTGTATATCCTCATCTTCTTCCGGATCTAGATACTCTTGCGTGTGCTTTCGCTTCACAAGTCGATTTTTTCTGTGGCATAATGCTGGATCTGTGGCAAACAGATATTTGTAGACTCTATTCCGAATCTCAGCCGGCAGCGAGTCGGAACGAGGAGCCTCTTTTGCTGGTCGAGACATCTTGGTAGCGGTTTGTTTTGACCTCTTGAGGAAAACCAATGACGATAATCCTCTTTGAAATCTATTCTGATTGGAGGGATGCGTTTTTGTCGAGGATGTGTTCCGTCCAAGAGTCAGGCGAAGTCTCCCGGAGGTGTGACAATAGAAAGCACTTTGTGATGCTTTCTTTTAGGCCTGCCACCTATAGGAATGTTTTTATTCCATACAAAAATATGGGACTGTCAAAGATAGACTCGATTAACTTGTCAACATTGGCGTTTGCAGAGAAAGTCTATGAGTTTGCAGAGTCAACTGTGGTAGAAAAATCTAGGAGAGTCTCAGGTCTTACCCATGTCAAGTACGATTACAAAACAGAATACTACGTCAAGACGGGCGATTTCTGCACGAGAATGGACTTTGGTAGCTAGCTGAGGTGGATTCTGCAGCTAAGGGGCGGCTGAGAATGAAAAGCGATCTAATGGGTAACGTGGTAAAGATATGATTGCCTTGGCGTATCAGAGCAGTAGAAACAGCTATGCAACACCGTCAACGTGAGAGGATAGGAAACAATTGCAAGCCTTTGCATCGAATCTTCACGTGGCACAGTAGAGAAGCTAAGGCGTCATCGAGGAATTCCACAAAGAGGCTTCCTGGTTTCCCTTGGTATCTTCAAGCCAGCGCGTGATCTGCATTCATCAGTATTCGTCCACAACAGACAATAAAATGGTGACTCACAACTTCGAGCGCTATTGATCGGCTCTCTTTGGCATCGTTCCCTGTGTTTGCATATGGTGTCTTATCATAGAGCATGACTCGTCGGCGTCCAGGTTGCTTTCTATCGGGCAGCACTTTCAGAAGGGGTTCGTCAGCCTGTGTCAAGCTCGTCAGGATTTAGCTTCACAGAGAGCCTATCGAGCTTACCAAGATTCTTTGGCTGTCAAAGCCTGGGAGCCCTTCTCATCATCGTCATCACGAACCACTGCAATATCCCGCTCCAAGTCCACGTCGCCTCCCTCGACAGTAACATTAATGCCGCTGCCATCGGACCCCTCTGCATTTTCATCATCATCGCCTGCAAATTTCTCAGCTGGCCTATTACCTTCACTCTGCTCCTCGCTACTAGACATATTGTCAGGACCAGAATTGGACGGTTCTTCACTGAATGAACCTTCGCCCTCATCAATACTCTCCATGGAATAAGTCGCAATCCTATTCAGATTCCGATGCCCAGTCAAACATCTCATTTGTATCTTCCAAGACCCCAGTGCAATCGATGGCTTTGAACTGGTGATAGATCCGACCCTTGGATCCTGGAATCCCCACTGTTTGAAGTGCTTTTAGCGGAAGCCAGATTAGATCCCGGAGTTGCTCGACCGCCCAGCCGGTTCGAGGTAATGCAGTCACCGAAAAGGACTGCCAGCTAGGTCCCGCATATGGCCACACAGGTTTCATACTTAGATTCTCACATACAGTTGGAAAATCAGTCGCGGCGACAACAAGATTAAAGTTATGGTTGTTGAGATTTCCTTTGTAATTTTCACGCTGTTGGATACGAATCGGGAATGCGGGCAATTGTGCGACTTTGGAGGTATAGTGGAACGCAACCCCGGAATGGAAAGCCCGTGGATGGTAGCCAACATTGACTTTCCCGAACTGTAGTAGAATGAGAAGGTTATCCTTGTAGAGCACGCCGTGTGCTTCTTGGCTGATAATACTGCTGGTGCGGAGGATAGCGGTGTGGAAATGGTAGCTGCACCCACTGCTGTAATGACGTGATCTGATGACTTTACATGCTTGGGTCGAAAGTAAGTAGCGGTAGATCTCATTTCGTACTTCCGGTGGAAAGGCTTCGAAGCGGGGGACTTCTTTCTCAGGAGCAGGCATCGTCCGTGGAGTCTGACGTGGCGATGTTTGAGATCGGAGTGAGGCGTATGGGCAGGTTAAGCTGACTTGGGTTGATAGATTTGTCGTGAGGGTTCGTTTAACTGTAGAGGTTGCTTCTTGCAAAAATCTCTCGTGATCTGCACTAGCAGATGGTCCCTGGGACTCCTCGAGCGACTTTTCGATGTGAGATTCCTCCATAATTGATCGTTTCTCAGCGTTTATCGAAGGTCTTGTTTGACTTGCGATTGCGCTTGCCTTTGGGCGCGTGCCAATGTAATCTGAGGATTTGATGAACACCGGGAAGTCAGTGCTTGAGATGCTGCGGGGATTCGCGGGGCTTTTCAGATTGAGCAACAATTTGTTCTTGAAAGGGAATTCAGCGGCTGGCTGAGTATATTATTCCACTCTCATTCACTTCACGGCCAAGAGCAAAACTTGCAGACGAAGCCCATTGAATGTTTGAAATGAGATAATTGTAATGGAGCACGGCAGCATAAGTTTTTCAGTGAAGTGGTAGAAGCAATATCGCCAGGTCGCTAAGGCTTGGTTTTGAGATTCCCAGATGAGAATTTATTGATTCGCGAAAAGACGTGAAAGTCATCAAACCCACATGGCACGGGATGAGTGAGTCTTTGACGAGGAAAACCACTGGAATGGAAGCTGGAAATTGAAGCGGAGCAGTACTACCAGATTGTCAAAAGTAGTAGAGATCAACCTATGTGCTTCAGTTGGGTCGCTGACCGTCTGCGGATGCTCTAGAAAGCACCGATTCTAGTGTAACAGTAAAACACAGCACAGAAAGACCTTGGATAGACAAGTGGCTCAAACATTATCTCACATTGAAAGGCGCCGACGTCATGCTCAGTGAAGTGTCTCAGAACAGTAGAAAATGCCTTGTGGTTGCTTTCTGGTATTGTTCCCTTCTCTAGACCGCGATAAGACAACGATTGATGCTAAACCTGGCCTCGATGTAGTACCCGAGAGATCGCTCTTTGTACTTCAACGATCATTCTAAATAGTGTATTAGGTCTTTGTGAGTTTCTTTGTCTTAACAATCGGCATTGTCGGAGTCTGCTTTGATCGCTTTGTCAGATCGCGTTCCAATACCAAGACAAAGCGTTCCTATTCTCATGGTATTTCATCGTCGAGCCTTCCTATTAACTTCCTCAGGTCAGCACCCACATCAGCAAGAACACATATCATCTGCCCCCGACCCCCAAAACAAGCTCATCCGCAAAAGCGAGACAGATCAGACGCAATGCTTTCCCGCTCGAATTCTTCGGTTATCTTCAGCCCCAGGCGGGGATACGGGGTCCTCGCTGGCGTCTTTGGACTAAAGATCGATGATTTTACGGAAACATCCAAGGCTAGCGAGCCTGTATCCAAAGCCAGCAAGCATGAACCTCGGAGCCAAGACCAATACACTTACGCCTATACGTCTGATGGCATCGAGGTCCTTCAACCTCAACAGAAGCCTAGAGACCTTCAATTGGTGGCTGCTGAATCGAATAACGAGAGTCCTTATTCGATTATTAGCTCTCGGTCGCGAGAAAGCGGTCTATCGGTGCGCGATGTTCCTGAACGTTGGGGACTTGTGAAAGCTGATGATTCCAAAGTTCTTCCCTCCTTTTCCAAGCCCCCAACCCTGCCTCAGCGGAGAGGGAGGCACATCGCGCCGCTGAATAATGCGATCTATGGTGAGTCTGACAACTCGATTGGTACACCTCTTACCCACATGCAGGTCGCTGACCCCCCTATTCGAAACGATTATTCTCTCGTGAAAGAGATTGGGGCTGGAGGCGAGGGACAGTGCTCTCTGCTCATGCGAAAAAGAGACAGTCAACTTCGCGTCGTCAAGACGGTGAAGAGGCCTCACAAGTATGGTGGCAAGCCTGTCGAAGCGGTCGTCCTGCAAGGAGTCTTCCCCAACCACCACGACAATATCATTCGCCTTCACAATTACGAGGCCTTCGGTCAAGGTTCAGGCGTCCAATACTATTTCGAGTACGCCAATGGAGGCGATTTGTACGATCTCGCTTCACGATATAGCGCGCACAACACGTTCATACCTGAACTCTTCATATGGAAAGTCTTCACCCAGCTCGCTAGCGCACTTGAGTTTCTGCATCGTGGTTTTGATCGTCATTATGGAGACCCTAAGAGACAAGGCGTCGTGCATCGGGACATCAAGCCAGAGAACATCTTCCTGCGTCTTTCGGCCAACGAGAGGTCATATCCAGATGTCTTGCTCGCCGACTTTGGGTGCGCGACCTTTGAATTCGCCACCTATGACCGCAAAGGAACGTATGCATGGCAAGGACCCGAGATTCCACGGCAGACGCCCAAGGGGGATGTCTATTCAGTTGGCGCTATAATACATTACCTGATCCATCTCGAGAGCCCACTAGCAGATATGCCAGCCAACATGCCGCCCACCAGACATAATCAGGCAATGTGGGAGGTTGCGCCTGAAGCGAGACAGCCAAGGACGAGCACACCTGAGCTTTACAGCAAGGAATTGTGCGAGTTTATGCTTGTGGCAACGAACCTAGATCACAACACCCGAATTGGTTCGACTAGGCTTTCGAAGGAGCTTAATAAGTTCACTGAAGAACTTCTGCCGAAATTCAGTGGGTCTGATGACGAGTCACACAGCTTTCCCCTGGCTGACTGGGCCTTTGGCAGTTGGGATGAAGCTCCCAGGATGGCTGGTGAGAGCAATACTTCATACGATCTAGGGAATCAGCAGTATTTCCAGATGATGGATGAATGGGAGGCTGAGAAGATGGCTAAAAGTATTTCGAATGACATCTGATATAGTGTTTCATTTGTCAAGCCTCTCTTTCCTTCCTCGCTAGTAGGATGCTATCACATTTCGGTCTTGATACTTATAATCCAATTCAATTAAAGACATTCAATGCAGCAGCATAATCAGCGTGTGTTTTCTTCGGCCTATACTCATACTCCCAGTATAATCGCGCGGTGTGATCACAGGCCATAGTAGAGAGTTGGGTTCATTTCATACCAAAAATATTATCAAACATTTTCTAGATAAATGCCAAGCCAACAATGCCGAGGCAAACGCGAGAGAAACGCGCTAAGCCAGAGCTCTACGCGTCGGCCGTGTTTGTAGATTCGGATCCAGAACGCAATTGCTGGGTCGGTGAGTCATTGGCATTGTCCTGTTGTACGTCATGTTCTGCTTCACATTTGCAAATTACCATGGAGATCCTGCGGACGAACGTGATTTGCGCCATAGCAGATTCGGCCTGCATGGGCCCTTGACCAGGTCATCACGATGTAAGGGATCAGTATGAGAAAGTGAGAGTTGATCAGCAGAAACGAGGAGCCCATAAGAGCTTGAGCAATCGATTTAGAAGCGCGAAACGAATCCAGCACATGACCATGCCGTTGCCTTGAATATTGTCTGGCCTTGTGAGTGGCCGGAACAATCCTCCCTTGAAATCGACCCGCGGTTTTAGATGTCAAACAAGGGTATAAGAATCTCTGACTCCACTTACAGACCATAAGTACCAAAGTCTCTTCCCTAGCCTCTCCAAAGCCATCAGATCGAGCGTTTTAGCACTGGGAAGATCCAATTAGGAGATCTATATTGGTGAAGAAGCCTTCAAGGTTCCGCGGAACCACACTAGCGTCAAATTGGCTGGTCCTTAGTGCATTACTTCATCTCTTATTCCCCGTCGCAAAATCTGTGACTCCTTCCTTTCGTCACTCCTTCACCCACCATACCCGACCAACCAACGCGTTGAAAACCCTTCGCAACATATTGCAATCGCTTCGCCAGACATCAGCAACTGCAGCGCTGCAATATCCGCACACCCACCGCGCGCGCCGCAATAGCTGTAGCACCCGGCGCAAGGCAGGTCGCACAACGCTCCGAGGCAGCAAATCGGCGCACCTTGCTTACTGTGCTCGTCCTCCCTTCAAACACCCTGCAGAATGCTATCACCATCGTCTCTCGACCGCGCCCCCCTCATCCAGTCGTCGCGCACCTCGCGGACACCCTCAATGACCATGCTCTCACCACCAGCTTCGTCCTGCCACTCACCAACCTCCCAAGTCTCCCCTAAAATATACAGCGCATGCCGCTCCCTCCAATCGCTCATTACCACCAACCTTCCTACCTCAAGCTCCTCCGTTACGTGCCAGCCACAGCTCGCTAGCCCGTTTAAATACACGACAAGCACTAGCGTACATTCCAGCAAGACCGCGCGCGCACCACAAACACCACCAGCGCGATGCGCTAGGGTCGCTGAGCCACAGACACCGAAAGCTGAGCCGTCGAGGAAGCGCCGTAGGCTGATTGAGGATGATGGAGGATCGGCGCAAGACCAGGAGAATATCGCGCACGTCAAGCCATCTACGCCAAAGCGCCAGCGCCTTTGTCCGCCATCTTTGCCCATGGGTCTCGAGAGCGCAGATTTCGATGCGCTACAACAGCAAGCAGCCAACGTACTGCTACCATCCACACCGCCCAACCTATCATCAAAGTTGTCCGAGAAAGATGAGGAGGAGGACTGGTGCTCCTCAGACGACAGCGCACTCGTGTCTATGATCCTCAATAAGCTCCGCCTGCGCCAGAGCGACTGGGATGATTGCGCGCGCCGGCTGGGCAAGGGGAAAGATAGCATTGGAGAGAGGTGGAAGGTACTGGTTGGGAATAAGGAGGTGGGATTGAGGCGTGGGAAGGGGGGGAAGAAGAGAGGAAATGTGGCGCAGATGGAGTTTGGGGGACCGTTGCATCCTGAGTGATGGGGTTGAATGCGCTGGCGCAGAGGGAGAGGATGTGCTGAGGTGGATGTTCGTCGGGATGATCATGGTGTGAGATTTGAGAGGGAGAGGTTGATTGCATTGGAAGGCGAAAGGAACTAGCGGACATATACCCATCTCATTCGAGCACGGATACCATGGTTAGGGATTCAGAGATAGACGGATACTCAATCAACATTGAAAATTTCATCTAGGTCGACGTTTGTTACAATCCCACTGCGGGCTCCTCGTTGTAACATGGCCTCCGGATTCTCAAGACAGCTGTAAATTCTTCAATACATAAAGCACACGTCATCTCAAGCATAGCAGCATAATGATCAATTCTGCATTAGTATTTGTAGAGGACTATGCTCTTGCCGATAAGATACTGCAAGACAAGATGAGGGCTGCGGACTGCGGCGTGCGAGGTTTTCCTCCACATCAACAATCATACGAAATGTCTAAAAGAGATGTGGTATACTCCTTCTACAAGAAAGGTTCGATCCCATGACTTAAGGTTGTGCAAAACTTCTGACCTTCGATATCATCGCTGCGGTCCCTAACCACCAACACGACCATTTTCGCATGACGGGCCGTGCCAAAACAGCCATGATCGCGAAAGGACGAGGGACTCCATCGCCAGTATGCAATGTCCTAACAGCGTCAGAATTCACTCAAAAGCTCAAGTCTACCGCGTGTTTTTCTTGCATTGGCAATAATCATCATCTCACCCCATTACTCCTCCATCAAGGTCTCCACCATGGAGCCTCCACCGTCCCCTACAGCGGCTCAATACAAGAGATCGGAATCCGTGGAATCCTTCGAACTCTCCTCACAATGTCCCCCACCTGAAGTCTTTCCGAAAGTCATTGTTATCGGTACCCTCTCAAAGACCTACCACCACCCTCCTACGAACAAGCGAGAGCTGGCACCTCCCTGGCCTCACGAAAGCCCCGTCGCTCAGACACCGCAAGTCCCCAGCCCTCGTCCCAAGGCATCGACTCAAATGATAGAATAGGCGACAACATGGGCGTTAATTCCCGCCCAGAAGAACAATGTGCAACACCCTCTCCCCAAGTGAACTACCAGCCGCAGCGCTCAGAGAGCCTCATGTCGGATCGCCGAGCAGAAGGCATGGGCGCCGGCTCCCGCGTCACGGAGGGATAGGGAATGGTCCAGGCGGAAGGATCGTGGGCCGCCTGGCTTCGAAATTCAGTGTGGATCTGCCTGGGAGTAGTGGTGGTGGTGACAGATATGGGGAAGGGATATATATGGGTCGGGTGACCGGTCAAGAAATATGTATGAGAGGGGTGGCGCTGGGCGGTCGGGGGGAGGTTTCGGTGAAGTCATTGTTGTTCCCTACATCCAGTTTCATACCGACCAGGTTGCTTCCTCTGTTTTCGGCTGCAAAGTCGCGCAGAGTATCCGCCAGCAGCTGAACCAGAAAGTCCTAGCCGTCAATAATTTCATCCAGGATCGTACCTCTCGATGTAGCTCTACTTTCATCGATAAGACAGCTTTGCAGAGTGCCTACAACGGCCACCGCTTTTGTGACTCCGGACCCATCTGGATTGAAGACAGCATGCTCAGTAGCCTAAGTTCCGAAGCGCAGCAACAGTGGAACTCGAACGGTACTCTTCCGGCGGAAGTTAATGCTGCACTTAACAGCACGTTCAGTAGCAATGGTGACTATCACAATGGTGACGACAACAGCGGTTTGTTTAATACATTCCATCCCACTTTCCAGGGGCATACTACATACTACCATTTAGTTGCAGGGGCGATCATCGCTCCTGTGAGCAACACGAACGATGCTACCTTTGCGCCGATCAATACCACTACCGTCAGCTAGGTGGCCAGATGAGGGCAGGGTAGTGTGTTTGATGCAGGGTAATTCAGACGCGATCGGATATGGTGATACAAGGATTTTCCCAGACCCAAGGGCTTTCATTGGTGGTGTTGTTTGTATCTATGTTCACAGCACCATTTGCAGAACCATCTTGACAAAGTGGGACAGAGCAAGTGCACACAGAACCTTGCCGACCGATCTATTTCTTTGATTCCGTTAGAGTGATATGCCTGGAAGGGATACAGCCTCTTCCCCTCTTGGCACTATGGCTTTATGAACAAGAAAGGGTCACACCAGGCTACGCGCTACAAGCCAAAACAAGTCCCCTTAGCAAAGCCGATGTTATTGCTGTTTTCGAAAGCATTCACAAGCGCATAAACGCACGACGTCAGGACTTGCTCATAATCGAAGCGGAGACTACGAGGTCAGAGCATCTAATGTACTACGTGAGCTTCTCGCATCGTACGGTCAAGATTGCCCTTCTCGAAACCTGACATGTTGAAAAAGATGACCTCTTAGATGTCAAGAGATTTTGATGCCAGAGCAACTTTGTGCAAGGCGACACTAGCCATTGTCAAGTTGTTGCCGCCGTTGCCCGAAAAGACCTATGAAGTGTACTTTGATGGATGGCGGAAGCCGTATGACGTGGACGCTGACCTATGGTGGAAACATGTTAGCGACTTCTCCACCTACGCTCATCTCATTGAACAGGATAAAGGTACACTAGGTGATGCATTGGTTGATGAGGTCCAGCGCGTAATCGCTTCTAGTTGCTTCTCTGAGTTCTCAGAGAGATTGGTGTCGAGATCGCGGTAGCTAAGGAGCTGGCTGTGTGGTCGTCGCGGCCTTATATTTTGTCGATGAGATCTGTGTATGACAGAGTTGCCATACGAAGGATAGGCGTTAAGCTCAACGTCAACATTACGTAGGGTGTCAATGGGGACCGTTGTTCTCATTTCATGTCTCTGGATCCTGAACATGGGGTAGCTAATTGTGCTCGAGTCTCCCAGGGTCACGTTCAAGCTAACGTCGTAATACACTCTGTCGAGAGAATTGTAAGTCGTTTGTCGTGAGCATTAAGCGGTCCTTAATAGCAGAACAATGCAATCAGCTCATTGCAAGCCCGATCGGTCATATGTAGTTTAAAGCACTTCGTCCTCGGACTACTAGAGGCTGAGGAAAGACCGGCCTTTTGCAGCGTGTGACGAATCTCATCGGGCTGTTTGGCTGTCTAGCCGGAAATTGCATGGGGCATCTGCAGGTGGGTGACCAATGAATACCTGATCACTCTGTGAGGCTTGATTGACGGTAGACGATCTTCCTGATGCAGCAGAAAACGAGGCGGACGACATGGATGGTCCTGCTCCATTTGCTTTGGCAGGGCGAGCACCAAAGATCGTGCAGGCTTGTGGATCCATCGGATCACATTTTACCCCAGATTTGAAAGTCATCAAGGACAACAATAGAGGGACCTCGGTTCTTTGCCATTATTGGACTGAGCTTATTCAGTGACTGGGGTTGCTGCAATTGCGAGCACATCTGGCTAAAGCTCTATCGCAATTAATTGTACAATAGCGTTATTGGATTAAAGAGTTACTATACACTTCTTATAAGGGTAGTACAGCTCGAATAAAGTAGTACCTTAGGTCGGACAGTCGTAGGCCGAGCCCGAGTGTCCCTAACCATATCCGTGAAGAGTGCCTTAGAGCTGAGGTAAGATAGGTCTAGGGAGCTGCTTAGGGGCTCCTCGGCCTCGCTGTGGGTGAGCCCTTCTCCGGAGCTAGGGGCAGATGTTTGTCGTCTTCTGTTGCCAAGACCCGACCTTCTACCCTTGGTTTACGAGTAGAGAGGCACGGATTGTATGACTCTTCAGGGTCATTGCCAAACAACATAAAAGTTACATGCGCTCACTTTGCGTTCCCACACGCTGCCTCGGTCTCAAAAGGTATTCTCGGATAATTCGCCCAGAATCTCCAAGCTTCATCTCAAGAAGCCTCGCTACAACCTCTCCGCAACAAAATTACCAAGTTGAGAAATTTGCGCCTAGTATGGCGACAGCTACTACGAAGACCGGCCAGCCATTGGATCGCCCTACTCTAGATTCTCTCCTCCGCCGCCGCCTTTTCTATACTCCTGCCTTTGAAGTCTATAATGGTGTCGCTGGTCTTTACGACTATGGCCCACCTGGCTGCTCATTACAGGCCAATATCATTGATACGTGGCGGAAGCACTTTGTGCTGGAGGAGGATATGCTCGAGGTCGACTGCACAATGTTGACGCCTGAAGTGGTGCTACAAACAAGTGGGCATGTGGACAAATTTGCAGACTGGATGTGCAAAGATCCCAAGACCGGCGAGATATTCAGAGCAGATCACTTGGTCGAGGAGGTCCTAGAGTCTCGACTGAGGGGTGATAAGGAAGCCCGTGGCCAGAAGGTGGAACTCGACGAAGAGAAGGAAGCGAAGAAGAAGAGGAAAACGAAAGACGCCAAGGCTGTCAAGCTGGACGATGCGGTGGTCCAAGAATACGAGGAGATACTTGCAAAGATAGACAATTACGCTGGCGAGGAGCTTGGCTTGCTCATCATGAAATACGGCATTAAGAATCCGACAACAGGTGGTGATGTATTGCCTCCTGTGGCTTTCAACCTCATGTTTCAGACAGCAATTGGCCCCAGCGGCCAGCTTGCTGGCTACCTCAGACCAGAGACAGCTCAGGGCCAATTCCTCACATTTCAAAAGTTACTCGAGTTCAACCAGCAGTCCATGCCATTCGCTTCTGCCTGCATTGGCAAATCCTTCCGCAACGAGATCTCACCAAGAGCTGGCCTTCTCCGAGTACGAGAGTTCTTAATGGCAGAAATAGAACACTACGTCGATCCCGAAGGTGGTAAAACGCATCCACGATTCAATGAAGTCAAAGACGTTGAGATGGCTCTATTGGACCGCAAAGTACAGCTATCAGGCTCAACGAAGACTACAAAGATGACCATGGGCGAGGCAGTATTAAGTGGTACTGTGGACAGCGAGACTTTGGGCTACTTTATTGTAAGGATATACACGTTCCTAGTCCGAATCGGCGTAGATCCAGAGAAGATGCGATTCAGACAACACATGGCAAACGAGATGGCCCATTACGCTGCAGACTGTTGGGATGCCGAGCTGCTTACAAGCTATGGCTGGATCGAGTGCGTGGGCTGTGCGGACCGGAGTGCTTATGATCTTACAGTCCATTCGAAGAAGACCGGTGCGCCGTTATGCGTAAGGGAGACGAGGAAAGAGCCACTGGTTATAGAGGAATACCAAATAGTGTTGGACAAGAAGAAGTTTGGCCCCAAATTTAAGAAGGACGGCAAAACGGTCGAGGCGGCTGTTGAGGCGTTGACCCAAGATCTTCGCGAGAAGCTGTCAATCGATCTTAAGAAGACTGGTAAGATCAAAATTGATGTGCCTGAAGTCGGCAATGGCAAGGTCGAAATTGGCAAGGAGTTGATCAGTATCGAGAAGCGGACAAGGACGGAGCATACGAGAGAGTACACGCCGAACGTCATTGAACCGGCGTTTGGTATTGGCCGAATACTCTACACCCTGATGGAGCATGTTTACTGGTCACGAGAAGGCAATGAAGAGCGCGGTGTAGGTCAAATATTTAGATTTCGAGAGATTCCGCAAGCTAATCGTCAGCAGGTACTCTCATTTCCTCCTCCAGTTGCACCCACAAAGGTCTTACTCGTACCCTTGTCCGGCCACCAAGACTTCAAACCCTTGATCAGGCACATGGGTCACAAGCTACGCCAGCTTGGCATTTCCAATCGCGTCGACGACTCCTCAGCAAGTATTGGTAAGCGATATTCACGGAACGACGAGCTCGGCACGCCTCTAGGTATCACGGTAGACTTCCAATCAGTCAAGGACAATACATTCACACTTCGAGATCGAGACAGCATGAAGCAAGTACGAGCAGACGAGGAGGCTATATGTGCGGCGATCAAAAGCATAGTCGATGGCCAGAAAACGTGGGCGGATGTTCAGAGGGGATTGCCAGAGTTCACACAGCAAGAAGCTGACTGAAGCCTCCATCTGCCGAGATTGACATCGAAGCTGGCCTATGATATCTCATGTGGCTGTATACCCGAAGCCACAAAGCCGACAATGAAGAAATACGACATTTTCAATCAAAGGATTGGCCGTCGGCATTCCAACTGTCGGAGGACGTTTGAGGACGCAGATGAAACCGATGTCCCTGACCCGACACTGTGGTAGAGGCTGTCCAAGCGGCAGCGCGCTTAGCTTCAATTAAACGGAAATAGAATAATTCCTTCTAATTCCTTCCTCGTTAAAGTATCTCACAAGAGCCCCCTTAACATAACCATAAATTGAGGTGAGCTGGCCCTCGAATTGAGTTCCTAGCTCATACCAAGCCAAGGTAATGTAACACTCATCACGCGTATTCGTTACTCACTATATTACTTTACCTCTCCCCTCGCGTTCGGGGTCGCTTGTTGGACAGTCGGGATCTCTAGGCCGGTCCTACGTGGCCGTTCCTGACACTACTGCATGCCATGCCACCAGCCTACATGCAGTAGTTGCAGTAGTCAAGTGAGTCCGTAGATCCAGAACAATTAGTCAAAAAGAAAAAAAACGGCCTCTCAAATGTCAACCGGCTCTGTTTGCCGCCGAGTTCTTCGTTACATCGTCATTCCCGTGTCAGCGTTTGGCTAGGAGACGCTTCTTTCTTTCCTCCAAGGAGAATCATCACCTCTGCTGTCTCATATTCTTTTTGAGTTTGTGATTTTGATTTGTGGATATCAGTCCGCTTTGTATCGCCAGTTCCGTGATATTTTGGCATTCTCCTGTGGCCTTAATGGACCTCTACACTCGTTACTTCGCTTCTGGTCCTTAAGTACAGTTGCTGCTGTTATACAGAAGACATCGATTCATGTTACACGAAATAACTGCCCAACGGTGCGACTTTCTGTGCCCACTACATCCAATTACTTCCTTCTACAACTTCAACTTCGTTACATAAATCCCTTCGTGCCACATCGGTAGTACACCCAGCATTGAGACCCAATGTCTGAACAACCCATAGAGGTAGACGACGAAGAAAATGGTGATACATTCGACGAAGGCCTCCCCCGAATTTCCTCAGACCCCGAACCCGAATCCGCCTCCGTCGAATCCAAGTACACCATCCCTCCCCTCCAATCCTCCTCCCTCAAGGCTAACGTCCCCAGAAACTCCACCCGCTCCCTCTCTGGCTCCTTCTTCGAGGAACATTTCGAAAACTCCCGCCGCTACTGCAACGAAACATACTTCATGCCCAACGACGACGCCGAATCCCTCCGCCTCTCCATCGCCCACCAAGCCTACCTCCCCATTCTCGACGGCCAATTGACCCTCGCCCACATCCCCACCACCGCAAGCCGAATCCTCGACATAGGCACAGGCACCGGAGACTGGGCGATGGCGATTGCTGAGCGTTTTCCGGATGCGGAGGTCGTGGCGACGGACATCACGACTGCGTTTCAGCCGAGTACGGGACCGCCGAATTGTGAATTTGAGCTGGATGATGCGAGGGAGGAGTGGGCATATGGGGAGGGGTTTGATTTTGTACATATGAGGGGGATGAGTGGGGCTTTTGAGGATTGGGGCAAGATTTACGCGGAAGTCGGTAAACACTTACGGCCTGGAGGATTGTTTGAGATTAAAGATCGGGGGTTTATCAAGTTGAGGGTCGAGCCGAAGGATTCGTGGGTTAGTGTGTTCAATGGCGCTGTGCAATCTGCTGCTCAGAAAGCTGGGCGGCTGATTGGGTTGGAGCATTTAAGAAAACAAATGTTTGAGAATGCGGGACTGAGTGTGGTAAAGAATAAGAACTTTGAAGTGCCGTTGGGGCCGTATTCGGCCGATCCGATGAAGAAGGTTGCGGGCAAGATGGCGATGATTGCGGCGTTGGAGGGGTTGGAGGCTGTTAGTCTGAGGCTGCTGACGAGGGAATTGGGTTGGAAGGAGGAAGACGTAAGGGAGCTTTGTGGGAAGGTTAGAGGGGAGGTAATGAATCCACAGGCGAGGGCTTATGTGGTTTGTCAGGTCGTGGTAGCGAGGAAGTTAATGATGTGAGGGACGAAACGGCCTCTTTTATGGATATATGAGTTCACGGCTGGAATCAAAGGAGGCAATTGGTGGCCATGGACAGCCGAATCTTTTCAGCTGTGGTGTGCATGAAAGGAGCGTGCAACGACGTTCTTCGCTACTACCTTCACTACCACCAATGGTCACTGGGTTGGAAGCGCATAATTTTGCTATTATCCACGCAATCAGATCTAAGATTCGAGAAGGGGATTTTGTTCACTACCACCAAATTACAATTAGGCAATACAGACACGCATGTCCCCTCGTATTGTGATATTGTGGTACATCGATGCAATGATGTAGAATCGTGCCCAAAACTTGGAAATGTGATCTGCAGCCCGCGTCAGGTGTTACTTGGCCAGATTTCAGACAAAGACCGACACCTACTCGATCTACTCCATACTACGAAGGATTCTTCATGACCTTTCTTCTTGTGTACATAGTATCAGTCAATCTGTACTTTCATAATAGCTAATCAATGGCGTCCTCCATCCCTTCCGCTCAGATCAAGCTGAGCTACCCCATCTACGGCGCAGATTTCGACCCGAAAAACAGTGGCTTCCTCCTCGTAGGTGGCGGAGGAGGTGAAGGCCGGAGTGGGGTCGCAAATAAGATAGTGAGTACATCCAGTCGCTACAGCCTGTCATCAGTGCTAACGACGCCCCCTGGCAGACTCTCCTAAATACCTCCCGCAAACATGACATATCCGAAGTCGTCGACATTAACCTCTCCAGCGACGAAGACTCCGTTACTTCCCTTGCATACGCGCAGTCGACGGAACAATGGGCTACAGCTTTTGCGGGGATCAATTCGTCGACCAAAGACCAGCAGGCGGGCAAGAATGAGCATCTACGATCCTTCCTGCTCGAGTATCCCCCGCGGCGGAGAAAGGACACAAATGAACAAGTCAATGAGAAAGAGATAGCTGTGGGATACACCGGCCATTCTGAGGCATTGGGGAAGGCTTCTTTGTTCAAGCCGAGTACGGCGGCGAGGAAAGAGACGTTCCAAAGGGTGCTGAGACTCTCCAAGAAGAGGAAAGGCAACACCCAAAGGCTTGGCGCAATAGCCACAGGACTGGCGCCAGAGGGAGAGATCGTGTTGTTTGCTGCAGACACGAGCAGACCGGGACCTGATGACGTTCGCGGCCGCATACAGTTGGGGGAGAAGGAAGAAGCAGCGGACGTGGACGTTATCGCGCTCGAGGGCGTTCAAGGGCAAGAGGAGGGGAAGTTCAGAGTCGCATACTGCACAGACCACGAGGTCTATGTTACAGATGTGAGCTACAATTACAATCACAATGCCGAGAAGCTCGAAACGCAGAATATACACGGCACACCACGCCCAGATACGTTCGCGAACAGCAAAGCCCGGCCGAAGTTTCGAAGCCTACGCTTTCTCACGCCTCAGGTTCTCGTAGTGGTCCAGAATCAGCCCAACGGTACCGGAGCACAGCTCTTTCTACTAGAGATATCGGGCATGATCACACTACGCAAGAAGTTACATAAGAAGATCAAATCGGCAACCGCGCTCGCTGTCGCTCACCTTGATGCTGCCTCTCCCTCAGAGATAGACCAACAAGCCATCGCCGTCGCTGGCGCAGACACATCCATCACAATCCTGACCGTCGATCGCTTTACCTCGAAGCCTCAGGGGAGGATAAAGTTTCGACCGCACAGCTTCCATCTCAACGTCCACCCAACCTCAATCACCGCCCTCACTTTCTCCACCTTCACGCCCCCAACAACGGTCTGGAAAGACACACCTCCTCAGTACCTAAAGCTCGCCTCCACCTCTATCGCCAACACCTGCGTCGTGCACACCCTACCCCTGTCACCCTACCCAAGCGTGCCAAAGCCAGAAACTCCAGCGCGCTACCTCCTCACTGCCCCTAAGAAGAGCAGTCTCGCAACAAACACCTTCTCCGCCCTCGTCGCCCTTCTAGCCATCGCAATCGGGGCCTTCTTCCTGCAAGCGTTCACGGAAATAAGAGGCGGGACACCCGAATACCTAGGCGCCAAAGGATGGCTAAATGAAAGGGTCCATGATTGGATCGCAAGACCGTATATGTTTGAGGATGTAGTACCTGCTGCCACTGCTGCGGCGAAAGAACAGATCATTTTGGCATCGGAGGCTGTGGCGTCGCCGTTTAGTACGGCGACGCAGGCAGCGGGAGAGGCGATGGATCCGGCGTTGGAGGAATTTCAGGCCAGTCTTGTTTCGGCGCAGGAGGAGCTAGAGACAAGCTTGAGCCAGGCGTCAGAGGCGGCGAAGACGCCGTTGAGCCAGGCGTCCGAGGCGTTGGAGACACCTTTGAGCAAAGCTTCAGAGTCGGCAAGTGAGAACTTGAGTAAAGCCTCAAAGGCCGTGGGAACACCATTGAGTAAGGCATCTGATGCTGCGGGTTCTTCCTTGAGCAAGGCCTCACAAGCCGTTGAGACTCCTTTGTCCAAAGCAACAGAAGCAGTCGGCTCTACGGGATCCCAGGCCTCAGACGCAGCCAGCAATGCCGCCTCAGCCGCCCAGACTAAACTCGGTCTCCGCGACCTGCTCGCTCGTCGCAATCTCGGTAGCGATACCTCTGACAACGCCAACGACGGCACGGATATCATCGTGCGCCATTCGCCATCCGAAGGTGGCGAGACAGCCTTGTCGGCTGAGCTGAGAGATGTGAGTGGGTTGGTGCAAGGGGAGCACAAGGCGAAGAGGTGGGAGGATTTGGCGGAGCATGAGAAGAAGGCTTGGAAGCAGAGGTTGGTTGAGGCGGGCGAGTGGGCTGTTGTGGAGGGAGAGACGGTTTTGAAGGGGGTTTTCTTTGGTGGAATTGCGAATGCGGTTGGAGGGATTGTTGAGGGATGAGGAAAGTTGCATGAGTGTACTGAGTATTTATCATCTATTTCAAGATTTCCACTCGCAAGTTCCTATCTCTCTCCTTCTGTTTCGCACCACACTTGTCTGCTTACTACGTTCCCTCAAGCCGTATTACTCGGGCTGAATGATCGTGGAACATGCATCTCACTTTCTGTCATTTGAATTGTCCTACTGTGGCCATTCAAGGGTAAAACACACATATACTATATTTCCTCACTGAAGTCGTCGCTTGGGTCATTTCTCTGTTGGAATCATAGCCATAGCCATAGCCATTCGGCCTCACTTTTGTTCTACGTCAACGCCCCATCATCATGATCAGGGTCGCTTGTGCAACGAACATGACACTCTCACACAATGATCCTGTCGCGCTTTCAACAGAGAACAAAGAAGATTCTGAGCCTACCAGCCAGGAGTCGCACAAAGATGCTGGAACACTTGTCGCTCATGACTACTCTGGTCCCACGATCAAAAAATAGTATAACATGGTGCAGCTAGCACCCACGTTCTCGTGCTTTCATTGATTCCACCATACCAACCTCCTTTTATCTCTCGTCTTCACTGTCCCGCCAGACATCACCCGGCCCCCGCGAACATCTAGCCCCCTCCTCAACCATGTGTCGTGTCTACGCGCTCTCCTACACCTCATGCCGCTGCCACAAAATCACCGGCCTATCCGTGCCCTGCTCCGCATCCTTCGACTGCGAGGAGATGACTTGCCGGGCGCATGAGAACGAGTACACCGGTGCGGGTGGTGCGCAACAACAGCGAGGATATTGTCAGGAGTGCTATATCCGTATGGAACACTCTATCCACAACTATTATGTGCATTTGAGGAATAAGATCGAAATGGAAGGGGGCTGTATGGGTTGGGAGAGGGTTGAGATTGGGAAGGCGAAGAATAATCTGGTGAGGGCTGAGTGGGAGGAGGGGAGGGCGTTGAGGGAGTTGTGTGGTAGGTGAGGGTGGTGGATGGGATGGTGAGGGGGGAGTTTTGGTTGTGTTTGGTTGGGGTTTGGGATTTAGGTTGAGGGTATGGAAGTACTTCATTGAGATATGTATCGAACGTGCATAACACTGCGAGGTCTAAATTCCCGATTGAGCGTCTAAGTAAAAAATTGGAGCACGTGACAAGAGGCGGATACTTGAGATGTGTCAAGAACCCTGCCCTGTTATCGCTTCGTGAATGTTGTCGTAGAGCAGTAGATGTAGGCTTCGAGATGATATTCGAGCGTGATCGATACAACATCTTAGACTTGATGCGCATACCATCCGATCTTCTCAGCATGTTACAGTAGCAAAGGAGAAGATCTTTGAACAACACTTTTCTAGAATCACACACCGTATTGTCAGAGGACGACGACGCTGCTGGGGGCATTGGAGCTGTAGGAGGCAATCAATGGGTCTGCAATCACTGAGTCGTATGTACTCGTAGCCGCAATTTCAAATGACGGATTTACGCGATTTCTCGCGTTTTCGCGTTTCTTCCATCCTACAACTCTCTATTAAATAGATAACTATATACCCCAGAAGCACTTGACGACTCCACAATATAAATATATTATAGATATATCTGCTATAGGCCACGTTAGTGCTCCTAGTATTAAATCAGCTACCGGAATACTTAGCCTAATTATTAAAAGAACCTTTAGATCTAGCGCGTCCCGTTATAATAAAAACCCTACTTTAGGAGCCAGGCTAATTATTAACGAACGTTAATTTAGATCCCTAATCTAGGTAGTTACTAAAGGCGCGTATAATAAATATATTTTATATATAATATTAACCTAGGAGCTAGGTATATAAATTAATAAATTAATTATTCGTAAAACTCTTTATACTACTAGTTTTAGACGGTATATTATATACTCTAAACTATTTATTTTATAAATAAACTAGAAGAAAAGATTTAAATAAATATATAAATATTTATATTAAATAATAAAAAACTGGATAAAAGTAATTTTCTCGAATAAAAGTTTATTTAAAAGTAAATAATATAATTAAATTTTTATTATTAAAAGACCGAGTAAACACTACTACCCCGAATATAAATATATTATAAATATTTATCGGTAAATCCGGAAAAATAATTCTATAAAATCGCTATTTAATCGGTATAAAATACGTACTTTATATATTTCGTAGGTTATTAATAAACTAAATATAATATAATAAAATATATTAAATCTAATTTATCTTAACTATATCTAAATTAGATAAATAATAATATATTATTATATAAATAATAGTAGAGATAGTCGAAATATTAAAAGCGCGCTTTTTTAAATCTAGGTTAAATCTAGATTAAATCTAGATTAAATTTAAACCTAGATTTAAATAATATCTCTAACTTTTTTATAAATATTATAGATATATTTAATAATATATTTATAAATTAATATTCTTTTTTCGTTATTATTTTAAAGATTTTTATTAATAATTCTTAATTCCTAGAGTCCCGTATCGATCGTAAATTTAAAAGGAGATTAAGGAATATATAATTAAATACCGCGTTAAATAATAGTAGATATAATTAAAATATTAAGAGTATAGGTCTTTAATAACGAGTTTAGAGATTAAATAAAATCTAGATTAAACTTAAAAAATATCTAGACTAGATCTAGGCCTAAATTTAAACTAGATATAATACTCGGTTTTTTATTATCGTTTTTAAATATAATAAAATAGAGGATTAAAATTATAAATAATAATAATATACTATAATAAATATTATTATATAGAAAAGCGCGTAGAGAGGTAATAGGTTTCCTAGTTTCTATTTAAATCTAAATATCTAGCGGTTTAGAAATATAAAAATACTTTATTAAAATAACTAAATACTATATTCGTAATTACTTTAACCGCGCTTTTATTTAATATATATATTATTATTTTAAATTACCTCTATATTTTCCCTAGTATTATTACTAGTCGTAGTATTATTAATATTCTAAATATTATTATTATATTTAGGATTATTACCTCCGTTAACGTCTTTTATACCCTCCGCGTTCGCTATATTTATAATTTTAAATATATCTACTCTAAAATCTACTTTCGATTTCTATTTCCTCTTTATATACTCCTTAATTCCGGTATTAATATATAATATATATTAAAATATTTCCTCTAACTAAGTTATTTAATATATTTTCTTCGGTATTTATTTATATAACTTAATAAAGTAGAGTGGCTTATAGTATAATTATAATTATATATATAAAATTTAAACCTACGTTTATCTACCGCGTAAATTTAATTAAAAAATTAGGTATTTTATTCTTTACTAGTTTATAATTATAATTAACTTTTTATATTAATATATATATAATTATAACCCTCGTCTTATCGGTCCCGAAAAATATTCGTATTTTAGATTTAAACTCCTCTCGGATATATTATAATAAAGAAAAGTTAATATTAAATATTATATTTAGAAAAGAGAATATTATATTTAATATATTAAAAGAAGCGAGTTTAGACTCTTTTATATTAAAGATTTTAAAGAAAAAAAGAATATATTTATTTTATTATTAAAATTATCTTAGTAAATAAAGATATAATTAATATATTTACCCCTTTGTATTTCTTAAAAATAAAGACGATAATTTTAAATTTAGAGGATATTTTTTTAAATATTATATAATCTCTACCTAGGATATAATTTTCTTATATCCGAAAATTATTTTTATTTATACTAGAGGCCGCGGTTATATTACTAATCTACTTTTTATTAAGAGTTTTAGAGGAGATAATAAAGGTAGGTAAAAATCTATATAATCGGAGAACCCGTAATATAGTAGGTATTATATTAAAATAAACTAAAATTAAATACTAAGAACGTTAGTATAGGAAAGAGGTATTATAGTTTTAATATTCCTCTAATAATTTTACCGCTATTAGAGTCTTTTTAATATAATAGTTTTCTAATTAATAATAGTAAACCTAAATCGCGGCTAGAGTCCTAGTAAATAAATAATTATAAAATCTTTTTATTAAAACTTCTTAAACGTTATAAAATATATATAATTTTATTTTTTTTTATATTATAATATCGAGGTATAAAGGAGTATATTAATAAGGATATTTATTATTTTAATAAATCTCTTCTATACTCTAGTTTTTTTATATATTAAGTAATAGTATTTATAGACTTTTCTAAATTAATAAGTCCGAAGTATTGATTACCGAATTAATGATTATTTTAATAAATATCTTCTATAGTAGTCCGAGGGGCTATAATATCCTTTTAATTTTAATTAATAATTATTCTAGATATAATTATAAAATAGAAATTATATTTAAAATAAGTTTTCTTTATTTTTTAAAGAGGATAATATAGATCTTTATTTAAATTTCTTACCCTATTATATTCGCCTACGATTACGAAATTATATTAGAAATAATAAATTACTTCCTTTATAGTCTCTTTTTTTATTTACTTTATATAAAAATATTTATATTTTTTATTAAAGATTTTATTAGAGGCTAACTATATCTACTATATAATAACTATATATAACGATATATTTACTACGCTCGAGGAATTATATTATATAGGGTTAATACTTTTTTATTTTTAAATTATATTATTTTAAAGTCCTTTTTATTATATATCGTCGTTATACTTTTTAGCGCCCTTTTATTTATAGTATAATTATATTTCTATTATTATATTAATAATTATAAACTATATCTTTAGATTTTTAAAATCGATTACTAATTTTAATTTATTAACTTAAATATTAAAATCGGGCGGCGGGATAAAGAATAATTCAAACTCGTTAATTAATATAATATAAATAACCTCTAAATCTAGTAAATATAGATATTTGTAGAATTATCGATTTATAGAATATTTAGAGCCCGTAGGAGCGTTTTTATAATAATATTAAGATTTTATTAACTACTCCTTCTATTTATATTAAATCTTTATTTATTTCTAGTATAAATAATAATAAAATACGATAACGCTTATAATTTTATAAATTTTTATATAATTAGAATTAGTTAGGGAGTTTAATAAATAAAATTATAAACTTTATATTTTCTTTATCTATTTATATAGTCTAGAAGAATATTATAATATTTTAAATCTTCTTCGTTATTTAATACAATTATAAATATATAGAGTTATTATTAATAATAATTTAGTTTTAATATTCTAGGAATCGTTATTATATTATAACCGCGAGAATTATTAGGGTAGGCGATTTTCGCGAATATAATAACGCGTTCCTATATATTATCGTAAATATATTTATATAAATAATAATTATTAAATTTTTTAATATTAAGAAAGTAATTAATAAATATAATATTATTAAAGAAGATATCGATTAATCGTTATTTATATATTATAATTAACTCTACCTTCTCTTCTCTAACCCCGTTATTATTTTTATTATTATTAGTAACTAGTTTAGAGGATTCTTTAAATACGATTTTTTTTTTAATTTAATTATTTAAAGAACTTTTTTAAAGATTTAGAGGATTCGTAAAACTTTTTAAATAAAAACTTCTTCGGAAATTATTTTTATAATAGTAATAATAAATTATCTTTATTATTACTAAAGTTTAAAAACTTCGTCTAGCTCTTTAGTCTTTTTATTATTAATAAATAAATTAAATCTCAATAAAAAATACTAGGAGAAAGACGATATTTTAAAATTATAAAGAAGATAGATTAATCTCGAAGTAAAAAAAACGGGAAATAATAAATAAATACGAATATATTTTCGGTATTAATTTTCGGTATTAATTTTTATAATAGCTTCTTTTTTTCGAGCTCCTTCGGGCGTAATAATAATTTTTTATTTATAATATATTAAATACTTAAAAGAGGGAAGAACGGAGGAGGAAAGAAATAAATTTAAAGTTTTAATAAAAATAAATCTATCTTTTAAATTAGATTTATATTAAAGGATAAGAGATATAACTAATTAAAATTATTATTTATAATAAATTTACTTTTTATTAAGTTTATACCTCGGTCCTAGAAATATTAAATACTATTTTATAAGTCTCTATCTTCTAAGATATTTATATAATATACGTCCTCTTCTATTATATAGAAGAGATAATCGAGTATTTAATCCGTTATAAAATAACGAGTTATCTAATATCTCTAAAATAGCGCGAATTATAAATAAATTATACTAAATTCTTCGTCTAGTAAATACGCGGAGATTATTAAAAACCGGATCTCGTATATAAAATTCCGTAATATAAGTTAATTTAACATATAATTGATTTTAAAGATTTAAAAAGGCCGAAAAAAGAAAAAATTATAAATAATATTAATTTTTTATTTAAGAAAAGTATTATTCGAGCTAGTTATTATTATTATTCAATTTTATAAATTAAGAGGTAGTATATTATTAAAATTATTCTTAATTTTAATTATTTAACTAAAGTTTTCTTAGTATATAATAATATTAATATATATTTATTCGCCGAAGCCTAGATAGTTTTAGACCTCGATTTACTCTTTAAAATTAAATATTAAATATTTACTTTATTAGATTCTTTCTACTCTAAGCGCGTTTTTATAATTTTATTAGTATTTAAATATATTCTTTAGATAATAACATTTATTAATAAACTCTTTAACTCGTAGTAATATATTATTAATATTCGTATAATAAATTAATATAAGTATTCTTCTAATATCTTAAATAATTTAGTTAACTTTAAATAACTTTTTATTATATTTAAATAATATACGCCGAGGCCGTAGCGCGATAATAATAATAAATAAATAAATTTAATAATAATTATAGAATAAAAAAGATATAATAATTCGCGTAATTTAGATAACTAATTATAGTAAAGTATAATAGATTTTATAATAAATTAAGTTAGATCTAGCCTAATATATCGTAAATATCGGGCGATATTTAAATAAAATTATTAAAAGAATAAAAGGATAAAATAAAGAGGTCTTTAAATTATTATATATAAATATATTTAAAGAAGTCGTTTTTAAAAGGACGACTAATATTTAATATTTAAATTTATATATTAACCGCCTATACTATTATAATTTTACGTAATATAGTTATTAAATTATATTAGAAATAACCTAGAGTACGGCTTATAGTATAATTAATATTATAATTAACGGACTTCTAGATTTTATATAACGGGTTTAAATAAAAATAAATATTAAGAGGTAATAAAGAAGAGTATTTATATATATAATATATTAATATTAAACTAGCCTTCTAGTACTCTAGATCTAGCCTAGATTTTATTTAAATTTTCTTTAAATTTTCTTTAAATTTAAACTAGATCTAGGCTAGATCTTTTATATATTATTAAATAAAAATAATTTCTTATAAATTAAGGGTAGACTATATAAAGCTTTCGATATTATTTTCTCGCTCTCGATAATTAAAACTATATTTAATAATAATAAATTATTCTCCGTCCGCGGCCCTAATTATAATAAAGTACTAGAAATAATAATAATTAAAGCGGAAGACTTAATTAATCTTTCGGCTTTTAACGAAGATATTAAAGAAATAAAATATTCGAAGGAGGATATAATTTTATTTAATAATAATTATAACGACCTATTTAACTTTAAAGGACTACTAGAGAATATTTAACTAGTATTAAATTTAATTAACTTATTCTTATTAGACTCTATAGAGGACTCGGTTTATATTCGTTATTTTATTAATAATAATAGTAGTAAAAAATTAAATAAGGCCACTAAAATAATTAGAACGGTAGTAGTATTAATTATTAAAAATATCTATATATCCTCCCTAGAATTTAATAATTCTTTAGAGTAGTATTTATTATCGCTTAATAAATTAGTCTCGGCGTCGATATCTTTCTCGTTTAATAATTAGGATAAAGTTATTACCGTTAATATATAAAAAGAGGTTACGTTTAACGCCGAGGTAAATAACGTAGATTTATTACCTTAGAAATAAAATATAGATAAAATACTAAAGGTAATAAAGGCGTTGAATTATTTACTATCTTTAATAAATATTATTAAAGAAGCGAGAATAGTCCTTAAGACTTTAAAGAAAACTACCGATATATTAATTCTATTAAATTACGTTATTTTAGGGAGAAATACGGAGTTCTTCGACCTTAAAAAGTATTACTAGGTTATAAAGATTAACCGGCGAGAAGTTAAAGTAAAGGATTTATAATTCTTTAATTTCTTTAAATATAAAGTATACTTTACCTCTAATAATACTAATAAATATAATATTTATTATACCGTCCGTATCTTAGGTCTCCCCTCCGATATTATTATAATAAAATTCTTAAAGAAAATTCGAGGTAATATAATATTTAATACGTAGTTATTAAATATTAAAAGTATTACTAGTAATATAACTAGGCTCGTTATGTTCCTTTACGAGTATATAATTATAATTTATAAAGAGTATATTTAATAGTATTTGATTTCCTTTAACGGTCTCGTAGCCCGAATTAAAATTATATTAACTCCGATTTAATTTATCCCGATTAATTAACGAAAGATTATTAATAATAGAACTACGTATTATTTTAAAGTATATAATTTTCCTTATATTATTATATTAATAATATTAAATAAAGAACTAGCGGTCTTTTAAATAATTAAATTTAATACGGTCGAGAGTATAAATATAAATAGTAATAATATTTTAGGTTTATACTTTTCTTCCGTTTATATTACTAAATAGACTTCTATACTATTTAATTATACCGGTCGATATAAAAACTATATTATTATATTTATACTAGATTCGTATATTTAACCTCTAGAGACCCTTCTCGATAATAATAATAATTAACTCGTAATTATTAATTATCGGTAAAATATTCCGTTTATTTTAAAATAATTAAGAGGGTAAATCCTCTCTTATACTTCCGTAATTTAGAGAAGTAATATAATTTAAAGTTTAGGCGGGGGCTACGCTAGCGATAATTTTTAGAGTAATAAAAATAATAATAATTAAAAAGAGAGTATAGGTAGAGGCGAGGATAATAATAAATAAAATAAAAATAAAAACGACGGCGATAATAATAATACTCGCTCAATTAATAAAAAATTGTTAATTATATTATTTATAATCGTAGTTTATAAGAGCCGGACGGTTTTAACCGGTAATAATCTCTAGTTATCTACTCCGATATTTATAATATAAATATTAATTATAAATATTTTCGGTATCAACCGCGGGGGGAAAGTAAAAGAGTTAAAAATAAAAATATATATTATAGGTTTATAAAGAGGTTTAATAAAGATATTATCGGCTTTAATATAAATAAAGTTAAAATATAAAGAGTCTAAAAAGTTTAGAAATTCTACTAGTAATAAAGCCGCTATTATTACCTACCCGCTTTAAAGTATAAATAATATCTTATTATTAATAACTACCCTATTCGAATAGTAAAAGTATTATATATTAATTATTTAATAGAGGAGCTCGAAAGGTAGGCTTTATATTAATATTATTCTAAATATTATTCGCCTTATTATTAACTTCCTTTTTATCGTCCTCGGAATTAAAGATCTCTAGTATCTTTTACTTTTAATTAATAATATAATTTATATATTTATATTCTTAAATCGAGGGTAATATATTCTTTAATAATTAAAAGAATAGTATTTCTTTCTTCTTTATAGAAGTTATAGGTATATTAAATAATATTTCCGTAAATTAATATTTCTTTTCTATTATTCTTCTAAAGATCTTCGTTAATAATCTTTAATTTCCGGGGTCCTATATTAATCGTAAATTCGAGAAGAAATTAAAGAATATATAGTTAGATACTACGTTAAATAGCGGTAGATATAATTAAAATATTAAAAGTATAAATCTTTAATAACGAGTTTAAGGATTAAATAGATTTTAATTTAAATTTAGAGAGTATTTAAAGAATATTTAGGCTAGATCTAGGCCTAGATTTAAACTAGATATAAAACTCGGTTTTTTATTATTATTCCTAAATATAATAGAGTAGAGGATTAGAATCGTAAATAATAATAATATATTATAATAAATATTATTATATAGAAAATAAGTATTGTTATATAAAAAAGCGCGTAGAGGAGTAATAGGTTTCCTAGCTTTTATTTAAACCTAAATATCTAATAGTTTAAAAATATAGGAAAATTTAATTTAATTAACGGCGGTTTATTTTTATATTTATTTATTTTAATTACTTTTCTTCTTAATATATATAATACCCTCTTAAATAATATTTTCTATATTAATAATAAATACTACGGTATTATTAATATTCTTAGTATTATTACTCCTTCTAGTATTATTACTTTCGTCGGCGCCCCCTACGTTTTTTATATTTATTATATTAATAGTTTTAAACGCGTCCTCCCTAATATCTATCTTTAATTTATACTTTATATTTATATACTCCTCGATTTCGATATTAATATTTAATATATAATAGAATATTTCCTCCTTTTATTTTATTTAATACGTTTTTTTCGATATTTATTTATATATCCCGATAAAGTAGAGGGGTTTATATAAAATAATTATAATTATATAAATTAGATTTAAGCCTACGCTTATTTAATATATAAATTTAATTAAAATATTAAATTTATTCTTCTTTAATAATATATTATTATAATTAATTTTACGTATAAATATATATTTAACCGCGTCTCTTTTTTTATCGGTCTTAAAGAATATTTATATTTTAAATTTAATCTCCTCTCGGATATATTATAGTAAATAAATATTAATATAAAAGAGTTAGTTAAAAAAAAGAAGGCTAAGTTTAATAAAATAAAAAAAACGAGTTTAGGCTCTTTTATATTAGAAATTTTTTAAAAAAAAAATTACCCGTTCTATTACTAGAATTATCTTAATAGATAAAGATATAATTAATATATTTACCTCTTTATATTTCTTCAAAAGAGAGGCGATAACTTTAAATTTAAGAGATATTTTTTTAAATATTATATAATCTTTATTTATAATATAATTTTCTAGTATCTAACTATTATCTCTATTTATATACCGGTTCTTAATCTCTTTATTAATCTATTTTTAATTATATATAATTAAGAAGATAGAGAGATAGGGTAAATAATTATATAAACGAAGGAGCCGTACTACTATAAATACTTAATTAGCGTTAACGTTAGTCGGGTAATCGGGACGATTCCGTATAAACGTAGTATTATATTAATTATTATCCTAGTAAATTTATCGTTTTATAAGTTTCTTTATTACTAAAGCCTTCTAGCGGGCGATAAAGATTACGTAATATACTTTATAATTATAAAGAAAATTAATTTTAAAGATACTTCGGTAGAGCTTTTCAAACTCGATAAAATCGTAACTTTTCTAATTACTCTTCTTATACCGCCGTATTAAGAATTTAAAAAATAAATTCCCGATTATATTTATTATATTATCGAATTCTTATAATCGATTATTTAAATCTTAATATTTAGTAATAATATTAATAAAAATCTTTAGGCCGGCTAGTCTAGAGGGGTAATATTTATATTTAAAATTATTCTAGGAAATATCGTATATAATATTTATTAAGATTATAATATCTAGTAGATCGGAGTTAATAATTATTCCGGATATAATTATAAACTAGAAGTAATATTTAGGGCGAGTCTTTTTTATTATTTAAAGAAAATTTTATAACTCTTTGTCTAGATTCTTTACCCTATTATATTTATCTATAATCGCGAACCTATATTAAAAATAGTAGATAATTTCCTCTTTAACTACTTTTTTTCTATTTTTTATAAAGAAATATCTATATATTTTATTAAAGACTTTACTAGCGGTTCTTTATAACTACTATATAGTAAATATAAATATAAAAGTATTTACTTTACTCGGGAGACTATATTATATAATATTAATAAGTTTAGTATCTTTTAATAATTTTACGTCGGAGTCGTTCGGGTTAAATATTATCTATAATTCTTTTATTATTTATACGTTTATTTAATAGTTAGAGTTAGTATTATTATAATAAATAATTATAAACCGTACCTTTAAGGCCTCGAAGTCGATTATTAATAATATTTTAATATTTTAAATATTAAGATTAACCGGCGGGGTAAAAAATAATATAGATTTATTAATTAATTTAATATAAAAAGCTTCCGAGTCTAGTTAATATAGATATTTATAGAATTATTAATTCGTAGAATATTTAGAGCCCGCGGGAGTATTTTCGCGGTAATATTAAAACTTTATTAATTATTTCTTCTACTCTCGTTAAATCTCTATTTATTTTTAATATAATTAAAAATAAAATACCGCGGAATTTATAACTTTGAAAGTTTATAGGTAAATAAAATTAATCGCGAAATTTAAAAGATGTATTAAGAGGCTTTACTTTACTCAAATTTATTTTATCTCTAATAATAGTATTAAATTATCCGAAGTTATCTTTATAGGATAGTATAATTATAAATATATAGAGTTACTACTAGTAATAAATTAATTTTAATATTCTAGAGATTATTATTTTATTATTACCGCGAGAATTATTAGGGTAAATAATTTTCGCGAATATAATAATACGATCCTATATATTATCGTGAATATATTTATATAAATAATTATTACTAATTTTTTTAAAGTTAAAAGAAAGGTAGTTAATAAATATAATATTATTAAAAGAGACATCGATTAATTATTATATTATAATTAACTCTATCTTCTCTTCTCTAGCCGCGTTAGTATTTTTATTATTATTAATAGTTAATTCCGAGGATTCTTTAATTATGAATTTATTCTTTTAATTTAATTACTCGGAGGACTCCTTTAAATATTTAGAGAATTCGCGAGGCTTTTCGGGTAACGATTTCTTTAAAGTTTATTTCGGCGGTAATAATAATAAATAATTTTTATTATTAATAAAGTCTAAAAGTCTCGTTAGGTATTTAAATTTTTTTATTATTAATAAAAAGATTAAATCCTTATTAGAGTAGGAAAACGGGTATATTCTAAAATTATAAAGAAAAGAAGTTAATTTCGAAATAAAAAAAATAGGAAATAATAAATAAATACGAATATATTTTCGGTATCAATTATTATAGTAGCTCGTCTTTTTCGGGCTCCCTCGGGCGCGATAATAAACTTTTATTTATAATATATATAATATTTAAAAGAGGCTAGAACGGAGGAGGAAAAAAATAGATTTAAAATTCTAATAAAAATAAATTTATCTTTTAAATTAGATTAAATATTAAAGGATAAGAGATATAGTTTATTAAAATTATCATTTATTATAACCTCGATTTTTATCGAGTTTATATCTTTATCTAGGAAATATTAAATAGTATTTTATAAATTATTATTTTCTAAAATACTAATATAATATTTCTTTATAGTATAATATATAAAGTAATCGAAACTTAAGTCTACTACTAAGTCGCGAGATATTAAATAATTTTAAAATAATAAATTTTACTAAATAAATTATACTAAATTCTTTAAATAGTAAATATAAAAAGATTTTGAAAAATCGGGTCTTATATACGAACTTCCTTAATATATACTAGTTTAATATATAATCGATCTCGAAGTCTTTAAATAAACGAAGTAGAAGAGGATTAAAAATAATTCTTAAATTTTATTTAATACGAAGATTATTTAAATTAACTACTATTATTATTTAACTCTAGAAATCCGGAGGCGGTATATTATTAAATTTATATTTAATTTTTAACGGCTTATTAGAGTTTTCTTAATAAATAATAATATTAATATATATTCTTTCGCCGAAATCTATATAGCCTTAGACTTAGATTTAGTCGTTAAATTTAATTATTAAATATTAACTCTACCGGACTCTTTTATCTCTAACCGCGATTTTAAAGTTCGGTTAATTCTTAAATATATTATTTATAAAGTAATACTACTCTACGAGCTCTTTAATTTATTAAAATATAATAATAATAATATAATAATAAATCGGTATATATACCCCTTTTATATATATAAGAGTCTAGATATTTTTAGATAGTTTTCTATTATAGTTAAATAATAAAAGAGGTTATTATAATTACGCTACGGAATAGGGTAGAGATTATTTTCTCTTCTCTTCCCTTCTCTAAAGGAAGGGGAAGGGAAGGAAAGAGATAAATATAAAACTATTCCCTTCCCTAGTCTAAAGAAGAGAAGGGATTCTTTATTATTTCTTTCCTCCCTTCCTAATAGGGCTAGCCCTATATAGTTTATATATACGCGTATATATACCTTATTAATTAGGATAATAATTTTAATAAATAATCGATATCTTTAGGGTCGCTAATAGCGTATTATTAATTATATTAATTATTATTCCTATTAATAAATTATATCTACGCGTATCTTTAGAGTTATTATAATAACGATAATATAAATAAAGTATATTAAGATTTAATAGCGCGATTAAATAGATTAACTATTATACTACCCTCGATCTAAATAATTAATATATACTATAGTATCCTAGAACGACGAATTATAATTATTTATATATTAATTTCTAATAGGTATCCTCCGTGTATAAAATTATATTAATCTTTATATTAAGCCCTCCTTTAGATTTTATCCTTTAGCGAATCTTATTCTCGTTTTAATTATTAATATATATTTACCCGCTTAATATTTTCGTTAAAATCTTTAATAATTTAATATCCTTCGGCTAAAGAGTAATATATTTATCGTATATGATATATAAATTAACTACTAAATAAATTAGATTTTAATTTATCTAGGGATAATATAAGGAATAAATTTATTAAAGAATATATATATTAGATAACTTTCTATAGCCTTTTATAAAGTATTAAATATATTACTCTAAAATCGTATATCTTTAAAAAGGGTATAATAATAGATTTCGCGGATTAAATACGAAAAGAGTACTTTTAAAATTAATAAATCGAAAGTTTTCTAATATCTTTTAATTTCCCGGAGTATTTTCGTTAATGAGGATTAGTATCTTAATTAGGATAAAGGTAGTTAAAGATAATATAAAATTTACTACCGGGCTTTATATATTATTAGGTAGATATAAAAATTTAATTTATTCTTCCCCTCTTTTTTCTTAGGGCTTAAGCGCGGCCTTTAAATAAAGATTTAAATAAAACTTTAACCGCCCGTATTCCCGTAAAGATTTAATTAATAAGTAAAGAGCCTTAAAATAAAGATATAGTTAATATTAATATCTAGAAATTAATATAGGAGTTATAGTATATCTAGTATAAAGAAAAAACTTATAAATTTAAATACTCCTAATATTTTTATATATAAAGTTTTATACTTTAGGACCTTAATAAATTATATAATATTAATATAATTATTACGATAAAGTTAAGATTAAGGTAAATTACTTATTATTTTATTTTATTTTAGTTTTTCCCGGAGGACGTCCGCGTTTTAAAGAAGTCTTTATAATAACGGATTAATATAAAGATTACGATAAAGCTAGGATATATAGTAAGATAACGAATTTTTATCTTTAGTTATAATTTTAACCTTTTATACCTTACTCGCCTTCTCTTTCTTTTTTATTATTTTTTAATTTATTTTTAAATTCCTAAAGATTATCTAGCGAGTAGTATATATTTTTTTAATAATACTCTTTAAACGATCGAGAGGTATTTCGCCCGTATTAAATCTCGGTAGATTATTTTTATTAATATAAGGGATCTATTTTAATTATTTATTATTATAGGTTTTATCCCGATCTTTATCTTAATCGGAAGGGTTTTAAATATCCTCTTTTATTATTATATTTTTTATATCTTAGTTATTATAGGAGTAAACGAGTATAAAGTAATTTAAATTATTCTACCGGTAATTCCTATACCCTCGGAAAATAAGATTAACTTCTTTTAGGTAAAAGTATAGGATACGCTCTTCTATATAATTTATATAAGATTTAATACTATCGAATTTAGGTTTATTTTAATTATTTAAGGCCGAATTATCTTAATCTTTATCCTAATCGTTATTTTTTTAATAGTCTTCGGGTATTATTAATTAAATCTAGATATTATTCGAGGAATTAACCGGATAAAGATAATAAAGATATATATCCCCTATTTCATAATCCTACCTTTCGATAACGTATTCGTAATTATTATATTAGTATTTTTAGTATAGCCGTTAATATTTAAGATTATTCTTAATTTATTCGTATATATTATTATTATTTATATAGTTTATATAGCCTTCTAACCTTATTATATTATTATTATTATCGACGGTCGCCTCGTTATCGTCGCTAATATTATTATTATCTTTAATCTTAATATCTTTACCCGAGTTATATTTATTATCTTCTACTCTATTCCTAGGTATAGGTAGTTTATATAATTAAATAAATATCGGTTAAATTATATCTTTTAATTTAGGGTAGATAGGCTAAGAGAATTAATCTAATATATTTAATTAATTCGTATTAACGATATCGTCGAAGTCGATTTATTCTTATATAGGACCGAATAACTATAGTTTATATATTTTATTAGAATTATTTATCCTAATATTTATACTATAAGATTTACCGGAAGGTTAAGGTTATTTTATATATCTTTTATTCTAAAGCCCTAGTATTTAGGCGACTATTATAGATTTTATTAATATTATTTATTTTAATTTATATCCTAGTAATCTTACCTCTTTATATAATAAATTAATTACTTTATAATTTAGGGGCTAAGGAGTTATTTTTTATAAATTAAATTAATATTAATTATCCTAATCTTTATCCTAATATACTTATTTAGTATTTTAAACGTTAATGATTATATAATTATAATAGTTTAATATCTTATTAATTTATAATTTATTTTTATTTAATTTTACCTTATTTATAAGAACTAAAATACGGATAAATATAAAGAAGATTATAATTAATTAATTTATTAATAGTTAAATATACCGGCCTTATATATATAAATATATTATATAGTATTTTAAATTAAGATAAATACTTTTTTAATAGCGTAGTTAATATAGCTTCGGTATAGAGGAAAGCGAGGTTATAAATAAATAAAATAATCGGATTTATAACGTTAAAAGCGAGATCTCTAATTATTATTCACTTTAATCCTATAATAAAAAGTTATACTCCTTCGGTAACGACTTTTATATTAAGATAATCTCTTATCTTATCTCGTATTAATAAATTATAATATTAATCGTAGTAGTTATAAACGATTAATAAATTATTTTAAAATAAAATCGAAAGTCTAAAAGTTTATAATTAAGTCTAAATTTCGTAGTAAAAATAGCGGTACTAGTTTAATCGGTATAAAGATTAAGATAAATATAATAAAGTATCGACCTTCGGATATTAATTATAATATATTTTTATTTAATATATATAGTCTTTAATCGTCGTATAAACTATATATTCTTCGGGGTTATAATAATTCGTTTATTATAAATCGCGTAAAGATTAGTTACTACGATTAAGATTAATATTATATATTTATAAAAATAATATTAGGTTATTTATTTATAAGTTTCTTAATTAATATCGCCTCCGAGGCCTTTTATAACGCGTTTAGACCTATAAACTATATACGAAAATAATATTTATAAAAGGTATATATAATTTCGCGTATAAAGCGCGTAAAGGGTAGCTTCGGGATTAAAAGATTAATAATTTTCTAAAAAAACCTAATTTCTTATAAAATAATAACTAAAGAGTTAAATTAAATAATATTTTAATTATAAAGGTCCTATTAACTACTACTCTTTAGTTTTTTATTTTATATCGCGACTTTTTTTACCTAAGGTTTCTTTATATATACTTTTTATATACTAGGTACTTTCCTCGCTACTTTTAAATTCCGTTATATTTTTAATAATCGAGGGCTCTAATTTACTCTCGCGTTATTATTAAAACTATCGAGTAATTTAAAATTAATATCGGCTATACTTTTATTAATAATTAGAAATATAATTATTAACCTAAATTAATAAAGATTTAATTAAATCTTAAAAGGAATTTCTAAAGGAGGGTTAGAATATTAATTTACTATATATTTAAAATTATTTTTTAGCGGGATATTAACTTAAAACGTATAAAATAAATATAAATCTATCTTTATAATCTTCTTATCCGGTATTAATATAGTTAAGTTATAACTACCGTATATAACGTACCTTTATAGACTATATAATTATAAAAGAGTTAATAATTTCTTTTATTTTCCTACCTTCTTTATTAATTTCTAAAATATATATTTAGAATATCTTAAACTAGTAGCTTCGTTATTAATAATTTTAAATTTAATAATTAATATTCTTCTATTTTTAATTTAGTTATTTAAGATACTTTTTTTATAAAGAGCTTCCGATAAATATTATTATATATATATAGTAGAAATAGCTACCGTTTTTCTCGAATAATTTTATAAATAAAAGTAATATCGTACCTAAAAGATTAAGTAAGAAAACTAGAAATATAAGAGTTATATATTTAATTTCTTTTAAACGTCGCCTAAACCGGCTCCGGAATAAGAGTTCTTTTATAATAATACTATAATAGGTATAGAGGAGCCGAGAAATATCTATAAAAAATATAATTAAATAGTTACGAGGATTAACGGCTAGAATAGTATAAAAACGTATTTTATATTAAATTAATATAAAAGGAAAGTTTTATATTTAGGTATAAAATTAATCTAGATTATACTATTCTTTAAAGACTAGGTATATTTTAACCCGCTTAATATATAGGTATAAAGATTAATATAAATATTTATAATCCTAACTATAGAGAAGTAAAAGAAAGATTAATATACTATAATTTAACGGCCGAGAAATAATATTTAAAGACTTCCCTAAATTATTTATATAAATAATTATCGGGCTTAGGCTCTCCTTACGATTTATTAATAATATCGATATATAACGAGTATTTAAATACGCGAATTCGTTAATTACTCTCCCTTCTATATTTATAATTAAAAATTATATCATAAAGAAGTATAACGATATTTAAGATTAACTCCTTCGGAATTTACTTAATAATAGTACGAAAATTATTATAACGCTAGATTTATAGTCTTCTAAAAACCGATAGAGTTATATAATTATAAATATATACTTTATCGATTAGCGATAATAATACTATAAGGTACTCCTAGTTTTTAAATATATAAAGAGAAAGTATAATAATATTAACTTAACCTTATACCTAAATATTATTATTTATCGTTATAAATTAAAGGATCGGATAATATTAATTGTTATAAATAATATCTTTAATAATAATAATATATATTAAACCCTCGAAATTATATTACCGGAGGAAAAGGCCTAGTTTTTAACTATAAAGAAAAAACTAAAAGATAAGATATACGATTTTCATAATAATTAAAATACTTTTACGAATACCGGAATTCACCGCGTTTTATATCTTTTATATATTATTTAACTAGGTTTAAAGAAACTTCTTAAAGTAATTATTAATAAATAAAAACTTTTAGAAAGATTAAGACGATAAAATAAATAAATAAAAACTTTGTAAAATAAAGAAAGAACCTAAAATCCCGTTTATTTTAATAAAAATACTTCCGTATTTTAAATAATATATTAATTATTATACCGATATCTATTTCTCTATTAATACTAGTGGATATAAATTCGTAAAACCTCTACCTATCTTAATAAAAGCGGTTAACGGCGCGAGCGCTTTCAGGATATTTAAAAGCGGTTAAATAATAAAAAGTATTAATTAACCGGGCCGAATTAGGTATAAGGGATATATAATAAAAAATATTAAAATAAATTTACGATATTAAAACTCTTCTAGGACGTAGCGACTAGATAAGATTTAATTTATTATATATTAATCGGCGCCATAAAGTTAAGGCCGGCGTTAAAGGAATTTTTCTATAAATAAACGGAATAACTATAATTAAATAAGGATGAATAAATTTAGATAAAATACTTTATCGAACTTTATAAACCGTTCTATTAATATATATAAACGATAGGTATATTATATACGCCGATTATTTATATAACTTTTTCGGTTTATAATATATTATTTAATTATTTTAAGAGTAAAGAAGAAAAATTTATAAAATAAACTACGCTTTAAAAAAGGTCTATATTAAAGGGTTTAAAAAAGGCGTAGAATAAATTTAACTAGTATTATTCTTAAACCTAATTAACTTTAGGCGGGTTATATAATATAGTAACTCTTTTAAAATTAATTCGAAAAATAATTATATTTAAAGACTAGAGATAGAATAAAGAGATTAGGTAAAAATAAAAGAATTTTTATTAAAAATAATTTAAAGAGTAATTCGACCGGCGCCTATAGGTTATTTAATAAAAAAAAATCTATACTAAAAGAGATATTAAGGTAAATAATCTTAAATATTTAATTAAAAATAAAAATAAAGCGTTATCGAACCCGAAAAATCAGAGTAAAGAACTTCGAAAATACCGGGAAACGAGTAAATCTTTTATTTATATTAATCTTTATATCGATAAATATACCTATTAATTATATATAACGTTTAGTAATAACGACGGTAAATTTATATTTAATAAATAAAAAGACCTCTCGTTAATATTTAATTATCTTTTTTATACGGCCCGTAATATCCTAGCCGTACTTTATACGGGCGTTAAATATAAGTA